>Ga0326513_10000884_pt1 | contig 25019 bp, 12 predicted proteins | sample 2_2465_0518_D_FD_203654 | JGI IMG/M metagenome (GOLD analysis project Ga0326513, IMG submission 203654) | Bovine rumen microbial communities from UC Davis, California, United States - 2_2465_0518 | ecosystem: Host-associated > Mammals > Digestive system > Stomach > Rumen | place: USA... | reverse complement strand
AGCTAGAGGCGAGGAACGAGACTCTAAGACATTAAGGGGTTTTTATTGTTTTTGTATTATTCATAGGCTTACCAAGATTCAATTTCTTGATGGAAGGTAAGTTACAGAGGTTTATCGGACAGTAATAATTGAGATTAGCAGCAAGCTGTTTTTTTGAGGCAAAAAAACACCAATCTTATCAATCTTTTCCAATAAATTATCTTTTTATTGGTTGAAGATTGGTAAGATTGGTATCTTTGTCAGTTAACGCACCAGAGGTGCGCAATTAAGAAGTTTATCTAAGTGGCAAGAACCAGTTTCTCTTATCCATGAGCTTTTCACGAAGAGCATCATCTATCTTTCCATTACGCTTCGCAACTGCGTCGGCAAGATATGCAGGATCGTTTCTTCTGAGAGCTATGCGCATAAGGTCATAGAAACGCTTACCCTCAAAGGTGAACTCAAGACCATACTCATCGATAATCATCTGCTCAACGAGAGGAATCTGATACTGAACGGTATCCTCGTAAGAAGCGAGTGCAGTAGGAGGCTGTGGAACACAATAGTTCTTGTCACAATCCACATCACCACATCCACGGGCATGAACACCCAAAGTATTGTCTTTTGTAAATACCTCATCATCGAAATCGAGGAGAGTACCAGCCTTTTCACGCTCCTTTTCAGAAACATATCTCTCTATGTTCTGATTACGAAGACCATACTTCAGCACACAAAGGGCAGCCTCTGGACAGCCAAGACGGTTAAGTGCCTCTGCGTACATGAGGTAAACCTGCTGAACACGATAGAACCACATACGGCTATACGAATATGATGCCTTTGTATTTGTTATGCGTTCTCTTGAAAAAGGAGAAGCCTCGTCAACATTTACAGTTCTACGTGAAAGAGTACAATAAAGACGAAGATCACCATCCACGAATTCTTCAGGCCAACCTCCCTTTTCTACATATATTGTATCTCTTTCTGTCTGTGATGCTTCAATACAAAATACGTAGTTCTGATCTGCCGAGAGTTTTTTCAATGCCTGAGATGGTTCTATCTGAGCGTAATAGTTGTTGGCAAGAACTGATTGGTAAACAGTAGAGAGCTCTGATTTTACACCTTCGTAATCCGAAGTTGCCATTAGCATATAGCATAGCATCTCTGATGATTTAAATGTATAATCATTAGGATTCCAATTCGTGAGAGTCCCATCGAGTCTCCCATATTTTGTAAGTATCTTACCACTTAGTCCTGTTGGAACAGGATCATTCTTCATAGTAAGATATTCATGAAGATACTGGGCAGCCTCATTGTATCTACCAGCCCAAAGGCAAAGCTCGCCAAGAAGCACACGTACAGGAATCTGAATATCACCCTTGATTACAGCAGGCGACTCGGTATCTACGTATGGTTTGATATCCTCAATAAAATAGTTGCAGATAGTGTTGATGTCAGAATATGTTTTGTTCATCTCAGCTGTTGCCTCTGCCTCTGTGAGAACCGGATCAAGGACAAGAGGTACCTGGCCATAGTTCTTTACCAACTGAAGGTAAGTCCATGCACGATATGTCTTGATTGCTGCATACTCTTTCTCAAACACCTTTTTACCCAGCTTTACAAGTGCTGTATCGGCATTCGCGATATAATAGTTGCAGTTATTGATAATGGCATAGTAGTCGCTAACCTTGTTGTAAGGATTTTCTGCATCTACCTCGAAATTTGCAATCTGCTTGATTGCTGTTGTTGCACTTGCAGTTATTACGACCTGGTCACTACGTATATCGCCAAGAATGAATGTGCGGTCGGCAATAGTCTGAATACCACGCACAACGCCCATCAGACTTGATACTGTATCACGTGAAGAATTCAGTTTGTTTTGCTCTGCGAACTCAATCATGCTGCTGTCGGTTTCGAGCATGTCAGAGCAGGAGGTGAAGAAGCCCAAGAAACCTAACAAAAGGAGAGAAAGGACTCGGCCTCTCCCCCCGCCCTCCCCCGTAGGGAGGGAGCCAGAAGGCACAAGGCAAGAGGATATTTTAGATAATATTTTCATTTTCTTATTCTTTTTTCATTGTTAATTATATTTGCGTTTCCATCGGCTCTCCGGCTCCCTCCCTACGGGGGAGGGCGGGGGGAGAGGCCGCAGGTTTCGTTTTACAGATTAATCTTCACACCCATTGCGAAGCTTCTGCCTGAACCGAGAAGACCGCAGTCAATACCCTGATAGAGTATGTTGCTTGAGAATGAACAGTCAGGATTTGAGCCGAGATAGTGTGTGAGGGTGAAGAGATTGTATGCTGCACCCCATACAGTTATACCCTGGAGGTATGTACTGCTGATAGGCAGAGTGTAGTTGATTGTCACGTTGCTCAGACGGAGGTAAGAACCATCCTCAATCCAGCGGTCAGAGAAGCTTGCATTACCCTGTGGATCACGATAGCTTACACGTGGAATATCGGTTACCTGTCCCTCTGTTGTCCAGCGATTGTTCATTGCCGTGGTCTGGTTGTAGAAGTATTTTCCGCTCTCCAGCACACTACGCTCGTAGTTGTAGATGTCGTTACCGACAGAATAGGTAAATGCAGCATCGAGAGTCCAGTTCTTCCAGTTGAGACGTGTGTAGATGTTACCGTAGATATCAGGATTAGGATCACCGATAACCACACGGTCAGCCTCAGATATTATGCCGTCGTTGTTTTGGTCAGCAAACTTCATATCACCTGCCTTGTAAGCAATCTTATTGCCTTTATCATCCAAATAGCCAAGGTTTGCAGCCTGAGCCTGTGATGCTGTTGTTAACACGCCATCGGTCTTATAGCCGTAGAACATGCCAACAGGATTTCCTATCGCAGTAATAACAGTACCGTTGCAGATATCGGTGAGTATGCTCTTGTTGTCAGAACCGATCTCCGTAACCTTGTTCTTATAGTGACCTACGCTTGCGCCGAGTTCCCAATGCCAGTCCTTAGTGTTGAGTACACGATATGACATATCGAGGTTGTAGCCTGCATTCTGAAGCTTACCGCCATTGACGTAGTTAGCGTCGAGACCACTTGTCCATGCCATGTGGCGAAGTGTTACAAGACCTGATGTCCAACCTGTGAAGAAATTGAAGTTCATGTGTAGGCGATTGTCAATGAAGTTACCTTCAAAACCAGCATTTACACGACGTGTCGTCTCCCACTTCAAACCACTGTTACCTACATTGCCAAGAGACAAGGTACTGTAAGCACCCGAAAATTTCCTTGAGACGAAATAAGTACGTGAAGCAGTATAGTCGATGTCATCGTTACCTGTGATGTCAAAGCCGGCATTCACGCGGAGATAGTCTATGCCCTTAACCTGAGCAAGCCAGTTCTCGTTTGAGAGAACGTATGAAGCCTGCAAGCTTGGGAATACACCCCATACCGTTCCAAGAGCCTTGAGGCCTTCGGCATCCTTTCCAAAACGTGAGGAAGCCATTGCAGAGAGTCCGGCAGTAACATAGAGTTTCTGAGCATAGTTATAGTTGGCCACAATATAGTTGGTCATATCCACGTACTTGTCATCAGCACCTCCTTTGGTTGATTTGTACTTAAGACCCATTCCAAGGTTTGGAGTCTTGTCGTTACCAGTGTTATAACCAGTCTGGAAATTACTTCTGAAACTGCTGTTGATATAGCGGAAACCACCGGTAAGCTTGATGTCGTGAGCACCGTAGATGTTGTTCCAGACAAGACGAGTGTCACTCTGAATAGTATTCTGACGTGAAGTCATTGACTGTCTGATATTGTCAACTTTAGTCTCTGAACTGCTACTAACAGATTGGATTTCAGGAACGACATACGATGGTACGCCTGACATAGAGAGATAGTGGTCCTCATTGGTGTTTACAAGAGAGAAGTTGAAAGCCTCCTGCACGCTGAGGTGCTTGTTAATCTTATATCTTGGATTAACAGAGAAAGACACGAGACGATTTCCGAAGTTGTTACGGTTGTCACCTGAACCATATTCGAGTATTGCAGAAGGGTTTGACAGGCTTCTGTCATTACCCAAAGAGGAACCGAATCCTGAGAGATAGTCATCTTCTTCAGCAAGATACGAACTCTTGTTACCCATGATGTCGATAGCATAAGGTGACAGGAACGGAGCCTTAGCAAGTGCAAGGAAACTTGGGGCAGTAGGCGTACCTACCTCCAGCGTCTTGCTCACACCCATATCAAACAGACTACGGTCCACATCACTGAACGATACGTCGAAACGCGCATCCAGATTCTCAATAATAGCGATATCAGTATTGATACGAAGGTCGAAACGTGAGAAATCGCTTTTCTTCAGTGTTTCATCAGCAAGACTGTAACCTACACTTATATTATAGCTTGCCACGTCATCACCACCTTGCACGTTGATACCATATACCTGAGTGAAGGCATCACGATATACCTCCTTCTTCCAATCGGTATTGTTATGATACTGATTGTAGTAGTAATAGTTAGGATCGGAATTCACAAACTTCATTCCACTGACAGAAGAGGTGACACCGTTAAGAAGCTCTGTGGCGTATGTACGGTAGTCGGTTGCATCCATCATAGAGGCAGTACGAGGCTGTAGCTGGAACTTACCGCCAAGAGTAACGTCAATCTTGGTAGCCATGCTCTTACAGCGCTTAGTAGTGATGAGAAGTACACCGTTGGCACCCTTTGCACCATAGATTGCAGTTCCATTCTTCAATACCTCCACCTTTTCAATGTCATTAACGTTGATGTTGGCAAAGAGATTATTGAAGAAGCCTTCATGAATCAACTCACGGCTATACTGCATATCCATGATTACTCCATCGACAACGACAAGCGGCTGTGCATTGCGTGAAAGTGAGTTGATACCATTGATAAGCATCACGCTGCCTGCACCCTCAATACCGCTGCGGTTTACTGTGCGCATCTGGCCGTTAAGACGCTGCTGAAGGAAAGGATCGATACTTATCTCTACATTGTTGTCGAAGTCGGAAGCAGAAGAGAGCTTCACAGCCTCGGTTGAGCGGGTATATGAGTTAGAGAACGCATCGCTATACATCTTCACATCAACCTTGGTCAGGTCCTTGCCAATAGCCACCTGCTGTGACAGGCAGCCCTCCACGCGCATATAGAGGCTTGACACATTGTCAGGCACGCTGATGAAGTATCTGCCGTTAACATCAGTGATGGCAGCAAACTTACTATTACCGTATGCCTCGATGCTCACACCCTGTAATGGCTTGCCTGTTGCAGCATCAGTCACCTGACCCTTAATCTCCTTGGCAGATGCAATGGAGGAAGAGAGAAGAAGAAGGAAAGACATACCCACAACCCCTTTCTGCCCTACGGGCATCTTTTCCCATAAAGGGGCAAGAAGTGGGCGCTGTATGAACCTTTCGTTTATATATTTAGATAGTATATTCATTTTCAATTTTCAATTAATTTCTTAATTACTTAATATCTTAATTACTCTTTCACCACTGGGTCAAGAATAATTTCATCAAGATAGAAGTTACGATCATACTTTGCGTTCTCATTCGCACGGATACTACATGTCAGTGTTATTGAAGGCTGACCTCCATCTCCCTGACCAAAGTTACAGGTAGGTATCTTGAAAGTTCCAACCTTGACTACATCTACAATATTAGGATTGGTATTTATAGGAGTACCATTGTTAAAGGTATAATGCTGTTCCTTACCTTCCTCGTCATAATAGTTGATTGTAGCAGTGAAACGGCATGGTCGCTTATTCTCTCCACCAGTTACTGACTTAGGAAGAACTCTTACATATACGTCATACGTTGTAGAGAGCGCATTTGTAAGCTTGTATGTCACATTCCAGTTACTATTACCACCTGAAGGCTTGATATGGGTGAATGCGCGAGCAGAAATACTATCACCCAGTGCATCTATCTTTGTCATGGTGCAGTATGTGTATGATATAACGCTTGATTCATTCTCTCCTTCAACAAATCGATATGTGTTATAAGTCCAAGTCGGATCAAATACCCACTCGTCAGAAGCAAAAATCATACCATTGCTACATTGATATCTTTCCTTTGCGCTACCAAAGATTCCAGTTGGACTGAATGGATAGTCAGAATAGGTATAAAGCTGACGCCCAGGATAGGCAAGTGGATTAATCCACGGATATGGATATGCGTAACTTTCAATGTGAGCCTTCTGCTGATAATAACTGTAAACAGCATCATCCATAAGGGCACAATAAGCATAAAAGTGCTGGAGAGAGTCAGCATCTTTATTTGTCTTAGGGTACTTGAAACATTCAAATGCAGTATTCCATGCCTTGTTCCAACCAGCCTCTGTCGGTATCACCACATAATAGAGAGAGTCTTCTGCATTAAGTCGGCCAACTCGATTCATAAGCTTGTTACGTTCTATCATCACAGAGTCAATATATATCTTCTTACCATCAACGATACCGCTGCTGACACTTGCACTTTCATTAAATTCATCCTCATTGTATGAAGCGAGGAATTCACCATGTGACTTGAACTGTGGAAGCGCCACCAATGCCTCATAAATAGTCATCATATAAGGCAATTGCCCATCCATAACGTGCATGATGCCGTTCTTGCTATGGATATTTGACTCTCTGAAACCTACGTTATTGACCTTATTGTCAGCAAATGACGCGTTCTTATAGTTGAGAAGACGGAAATTCTTTTCTGTACCATCAGCAGAAACAAGATTCTGTGAAAGATGGTTCATAATGAAGAAACGCTCAACCGCAGAGTCACCATTTGCCGTAGTAACGAGCGAGAGGATAGAGTCCTTGTTGAATGTGCCATTGACTGGTGCGAACAAAGTGAATGAGCGTCCGCCCTTCAATAAGTCGGCATAGCTTACAGGTGTCTTCTTATGCTGACGGAACACCATAGTCTTCTCAAGAACCTGAGCGAAATCACTCAGTTCACTACGCTGCTGGATAGCATCCCACAGAGTGAGCTCAGCACTATTTGCAGCCTCGTTCTCATAGTGGTCATCCCAGTCAGAACAGGAGGAAAGGAAGCCCCCCACCCCCCCAAGGGGGAGTATTACAGATAGCAACGCCATCAGAGGACTTTTTGTATATTTTGATAGTATTTTCATTATCAACTATTATTTATTCATTATTAATTATCAATTAGAATCAATGTCTATTCTCTCCGTCAGGACTTGCATATACATCCTTCGGACAAAGCTCGATATAGTCAAATGACCATTCCTTGTCACCCTTTGATACCTGACGGAATCTCAGCCAGTATTCCTTGCCCTCATCAAGTTTCTGAGTAGCGAGGATTCGGCGGAGATGCTCAGGTGAATCCTGACGGAAACTGTTCAAGCCTGGCTTACGGTAAGAATCCATACCTCTCATATATCCAAGATTATGGAGTGTCTTATCCATAGCGGTGTTGTGTTCCTCGTCATCGGTATCTGCTATGTTACCTACGATGTCCTGAAGATTCCATGTACCGTATGTAAGGTCAACAGGAATACCGCAAGGCTCATTGTTAAGATATACCTGAACTACACCACGCTCTTCACCGGCAACATATCCCATACGGATCTCGTATGTTCCTGATGGAACAGGTGGCAACTTGAACTGCACATCATACTGACCCTTGATACAGATAGCATTACCGAGGTATGAAGACCATGAAAGCTCTGCTGCGTGAACAGCAAGGAATGTATCGTCGGAAAGCTTCCAACCCTTGATGTATCCGCGCTTGAGGGCATACAGATTGGCATTGTATGTTCCCGGCTCATCATTGAATCGGCATCCCTGATTCATGAAATCAGCACTGAGAGTAGTAGCATCAATACGCATACGGCAACTGAGGACCTCATCACGCACCTTGGTAGAATACTCAAGTATGTCATCAAGATAGAGGTATGTACCGTTGACTGCCTGCTGCTCTGATTTTCCAGACTCTGAAGCTGTGAGCACCTTCACACCTTTTACGGTGTACTTGTTACCTACACCCTTACGGTTTGCATAGAGACCGGCTGTACTACCTGTACCTGCACGGCAGAAACGAAGCATGGTGTTAGGACACATAGTCTCCCAGAAGTCCTCGGCATCAGCAAGTGATGATACCGTACACTCGGTAAGGAAACGGCCAGAAGGAGCCCAGTCAGCATAGTTACCCATACGGTCCATGAGGTGATAGCTTACAAAGCGATTGAGCGGGTTCTTACGGTTGGTAGGATCATTGTCATATTTGCCTGCATCCTCCGGATAGGTAGCATCGTACACTTTCTTTGCGTAAGCCTCAAGATCGGCAAGAGAGTTTATGCCCTTTCTTGCATATACAGAGTTAGGCTCTACGAATGCTGTGAACTTGATATACCTTCTGCGAGGATATGTAACTGTATTGTCACGACCACCGAATCTCACTTTTGCTATCTCACCATTGATAGAGTCTTCAGAGATAGAATAGCTCAGATCAATATAAGGCTTTGAAAGAGAGTCGCTCATGTGAGTGTATTTGAGTGCCTCAACGAAGATGGATATTGAAGCATCCTCTTCCATGAGGTCTGGAAGCATGTTACTACTTGGGGTAATAACACGGTCAATGATGTGAACAACACCGTTTGTAGCAGAGTCATTCTTCTCAACAAGCTGTGAACGCTTGTTTACAAAGACGCGAAGCTGGTTGTTGTTCTGCACGTCACTGTCACAGGTCATAACGAGATAACGGTCATCCATATTCATCTGTGGAAGGGCACCGTCGCTGACATCAGTAGTGAAGAATGCACCATCCTTGATGATATGTGTACGTGCGATGGTATCGCAACGCTTCTCATCCTGAAGCAATGCCTCTAACGAAGCATAGTGGTTGTCAGAAAGGAACTTGTTGATAGCATCGTTAGTCGGTGCAAAAACTGTATAATTGCCATATACAGAGAGAAGGGAATAATAGTTAGCCTTCTCAAGAATAGCCTGAAACATACTGCATCTGTCTGCGTCGTCACTAATGATTTCCGCAGCTGTACGCTTCGTAGCAGAATAGAATGTGCCCTGCTCGTTATCCAAGTCGTCATTGTCAACGCATGAATAGAGCATCGGGGTTGCTATACAGCAAGACAGCAGAAGTGCATAAAGCGACTTGCGCATTGCCATTTGCTTTATTTTTGATAGTATAGTAAACATAATAAACAAATTAGAAACTATCTACAGCCTCTCCCCTCGCCATCCTCCGTAGGGAGGAAACTGAAAGGCGAAAGCTGATTCAGTCATTCATTATTAATTACTCATTATTAATTATTCATTGTGTTAGGCTCTCCCTCTCCTCCCCTCGGGGGAGGTCGGGAGGGGGCTCTTTTTACTTCTGGAAATCCTCCGTATCACTGTAAGCAGAATTCTGCTTGATCAGAGTGTTCTTCTTCAGTTCTTCTCTATTGTATGGCCAGAAGATAGTATTGATGTCGGCAAACTGGATCTTGATAGCTACTGCATTTTCCTTCTGCTTCTTTGTAGCCTCGTTGGCAAGATAGTTTGTGTTGCCATCACGAAGTGATTTTCTCACAAGGTCAAACCAACGCTTACCTTCAAACATAAACTCTCTCTTACGCTCCAACAAGAGAAGTTTTTCCATTTCTTCCTTGCTTGAGCTATATGCAGAGAAAGCAAGTGAATCGCTCTTTACATTCTCGGTATAGTTGCGTGCACGCTTGTTGATAGAGTTGATAAGCGAGAAAGCAGTCTGGAAGTCAGGATCATTCTTCATGATACATGCCTCTGCCTTTATGAGCATAACGTCTGAAAGACGATATATAATCCAGTTATGGTAATTAGACATAACTATTGTAGGATCATATTTCAAACTCTTAAAATCGGTAACATTGTCATTTTCGAGCTTGACACTATAATTCGTATATTTACCGATAATATACTTACCACCGTCTTCTATTATATTCTCATATACTCGGCAGTCGTTCTTGGCAAAATAGTCATTAGTGCCAGAAGTAACATTCTGATAGTAGTCTTCTGGTGCTGCGAAACCACCTATAGAGTTTCGGCCCGAATAGAAGTTATAAATATAATTGTTCTTTACGGAACCTTCTTTGTAACCTAATTCAAAGATACTCTCGAAAGAAAAACCACCAGTTCCATAATCAAAGATCTCAGTATAGGCATTACCGCAAGTCTTAGAGTTTGCGATGCTTTCACGAATCATCGGAATACCATTGAAGAGGAACATATCGTTCATCTGACCAATTCTTGCGACTCTCTCTTTGTACTGTTCCTTTTTGAAGTTGATAACATAGTCGCAGCAAGAGATTGCCTTGTCATACTCACCACGCCAGAGATAGATATCGGCAAGGAGGGTATAGATTGCTACACGTGTCACCTTAGCACAATTCTCGTATGCCAGAATAGAAGCCGTTGAATTGTCCATCTTACTGTCATCCACATAACGGAGAACGGCATCGTCCTTAACCTTCTCAAGGTCGTCAGAAAGCATTTCCAGAGCCTTCATCATAGGAGTTGCAGGAACTCTGTATTCCTGAGTATCATCGATACTCGGCTCGAAAACCATCGGTACGTCACGGAATGTTCTGATGAGATAGAAATAGCAAAGGTCACGGATAAAGGTTGCCTCCGCCTTATTGGCACGCATCTGAGCCTCTGTATAGTTAGGATCAAGCTTCTGCACACCATCTGCATAATTGAGAAGGATGTTACAGCGGTTGATAGTCCTATAGAAATCCTCCCACTTTGTAAGATCATTTGTAGGTAGGATATTCTCCTTCAGAATCTCAACATACTTGTTATCAAGGTTACCACCCTGCACAAGGTTTTCTGAACGGAGTTCACCCCAGATTCCCATACGCTCAAGGCTGCCTTCTGATGTAAGCGACTCATAACAGCCGTTGAGCACACTGGTTACATCATCTTTCTTTGTCCAATAGTTCTCCAGTACCACCTCGTTCAATGGAAGAACGTCAAGGTAGTCAGAACAACCACTTAGTGTAAAGAGTAAAGTGAAAAGTGTAACGTGGAATGACACTCCACTCTTACCTATATGTTTTTGAATGAATCTATTCATAACTTGAAATATTATTGACTTTTATCTATAAGCTTTTCAACTTTAATCTGAAAATTAGAACTGAACGGTAATACCTAATGTGGCAGACTTTGCACGTGGTGTCTGTGCATTGTCGGCAGATATACCATAGCCACCATAGCCTACCTCTGGGTCAGAACCTGAGTATTTGGTGATGACAAACAGGTTGTTAGCTGACAGATAGAAGCTGAGCTGTGAAAGTCCCCACTTCTTGATGGTTGCCGGTGGAAGTGAATAGCTGATCTGTGAGTAGTTGAGACGAATGAATGAACCATCCTCTACGAAACGGTCACTTCCAAGATAGTTATAACCATACTGACGAAGTGCACGTGGGATTGGTGCGATATCGCCCTCTACACGCCAACGGTAGTTCACCGCACGACTCTGATTGCCATTGCCGTACATAGACTCAAGGTTCATACGGTTATTGTTCACAATCTTGTTACCATAACGGAAGTTGAACTGGTTGTTCCAAGACCAACGTCCCCACTTGAACTTAATACCGAAACCACCAGTGAACTTAGGAAGTGAAGATCCGAGATATACGATATCAAGCTCGTTGATAGTACCATCGTGGTTGATGTCCTCATACATGGCATCACCACCCTTGAACTCATACATAGCAGATGTACCGCTATAGCAGAATGTCATAGGTGTAGTACGTCCGTGGTTGTCGAGTATCACATTGCCATTGGCATCGCGAACTACAGGGGCGTTAGGACCGCTTACACCTTTTATCTCTTCTGGTGAGTATTCGCTATACTGATATACGCCCTTATAACGGAAACCGTAGATAGAACCGAATGACTTTTCAAGTTCTACACGTGTGAGGTATGTTCCGTTTTTACGCTCAAAGTCCTTGTTGAGAGTAGCAAGACAGGTTTCATCCATTTCTGTGATGACGTTCTTGTTGTTTGCGAATGTTACGTTAAAGTCAATTGCAAACTCACCAAACTTCACGAGGTTGTTGGTGTTGATGTTGAACTCCCAACCTACATTCTCCATCTTACCAACATTTTGCCATGCAAATGTGCCATAACCTGATGAAGTAGGGATGCCTCGGTCCTTCATAAGGAGGTCAGTAGTGTACTGCTTATACACCTCGACATTACCATTGAGCTTATCCTCGAAGAAACCGAAGTCAACACCGAGGTTATAAGTCATCTTCTGTTCCCACTTGAGGGCCTTGAGCTGTATGTTATCAGGATTAGTAGATGACTGATTCATATAACCACTACCATTCTTATAGCGGCTATAGAACAGATATTCTCCACCTGGCTGCTGACCTACGATACCCCAACCTGGACGTAGGGAGAGCATTGAAAGCCAAGGAAGGTTGTTTGCAACCCAAGGCTCCTTACTGATGTTCCAACGACCAGACAAGGCTGGGAAAGTACCCCAACGCTTTTCTGGACCGAACTTTGTGGAGCCGTCGCAACGCATTGAGAAGTCGAACATATAGCGACTCTTGTAGGCATAGTGAGCAGAGAATGTACCATAGATACTACGCCACTGACCAGAACCTCCTGTGAAGTCTTCATCGATAGTGGCATCTGCACCTGTATTACTGATTGTGCCAGGGAAACCAAACTCTGTTGTCTTCTGTGACTTACTGCTACCGTCATTGAGCTGACCGCGAAGCATCATCATCATAGAATGGTCTTCATTCTTAAAATGAGGTGTGAAAGTCAATGTATGTGTTGTAGAAATTCCGAGACTCTTGTAGCTGTATTCTGTCTTTCGGTTGTTTGACGGATGTGACCATCCGAGAGTAATCAACTCTGAAGGCAGGAAAGAATCCTGATACTGGTTGAAGATATCGAAGACGATCTTACCCTCATACTTCAGGCGAGTCTTGTCGTTTTCTGTACTGAGCAGGTCATAGTGAATCTGGAACTCTGGAGAAACCTTGTATGTCTTCTCATTGTTGGATGCAAGATTTCCGAGGGCAACCGGATTGAATCGGTTGTACTTATTATGCTGATTATCAGGCAGCTGATCGTCAAGAGCTGATGATATGGTTGTAGGAAGCATGAAATAGTGGCCTGTAGAATTATTGTCCATATCCATCTCATATACTGACACGTTAGGCATATACTTGTATGCTATGCCAAGCAGATTGTCATAGTTCTTCTGGTTGTCGGTATATGTGAATGAAAGGTTAGACATAATCTTGATACGGTCAGACACGAAATAGTCAAGAGCTACACGTGAACTGAGACGGTCAAGCTGCTGCTTGATGACAGAACCTGTCTCATGGTCATAACCTGCACCAATACGGAAGTTTGCCTTCTCACCACCACCGGTAAGTGATACGTAGTGGTTATGACGGAAACCTGTCTGTGTTACCTCGTCAATCCAATCAGTATTCTTGTTGAAGTTATTCCATCCATTTGGGTTAGTAGGATCATAGTTAATTTCCACGATGTCACTGGCAGTACTGCTCAAACGTGGGTTGAAGTAAGACTCCTTCAAGAGCATGGTGAACTCATCACCATTAAGGAGATGGTAGCCCTTAGGCTGTCTTGTGCCTGTGATACGATAGCTGTATGTCACACGGGTTTTACCGCGCACACCACGCTTTGTCTTGATCTCGATTACGCCATTGGCACCCTGAGAACCCCAAATAGCTGTAGCGGCAGCATCCTTCAACACACTGATATTCTCAATATCCTCTGGGTTTACATTAAGCAACTCTGCGAACTTCTCGTCGTTTGCGGAAGACAGATCAAGATCCTTGCCGAGGTCGTTTTCCCATACGTTACCGTCAACTACGATAAGCGGATTAGCATTACTGTTGATAGAGCTAACACCACGAAGACGCATAGATGTACCAGAACCGAGGTTACCTGAGTTTGCCACGATATCAAGACCTGCAATACGACCCTGAAGAGCCTCATCGACAGTTGTCATTGACAGACCCTCAAACTCCTTCATGTCAATAGACTGGTTAGATGTTGACATCTCATCCTTTGGGATAGAGAGGCCTGAACCGCCAGCACGACGCTTTGAGGTGACTGTTACCTCAGTAAGGGTTGCTGCATCTTCGAGCTTTATCTCATAGACTTCACCCTTGATTGGAACAGTCTTTGTCTTGCAACCTACGAAACTGAATCTCAGCTTATGCTTTGGATCCTTGATCTTGAATGAGAAGTTACCATTGATATCTGTCTGAGTGGAGCTGACGATACGATTGCTGGCATCAATCTCGACTACGTTAGCCATCATAACAGGTCCCATAGCATCAGAAACAGTACCAGAGATAATCTGGCCTGCCTGCTGTGCAAAGGTGGTAGTGGAGAAGAGGAGAAGAGAAAATAACACCCCTAAACAGCGGCCTCTCCCCCCGCCCTCCCCCGTAGGGAGGGAGCCGGAGTGCGAAAGGACTGTTAGTTTTTTATATAGTTTATTCATTATTATTCATTATTAATTGTTAATTGCGATTCCGTCGGCCCTCCAACTCCCTCCTTACGGGGGAAGCCCGACGTGAATAACATCGGAGTATGTGCCAGGGCTGGAGGAAAGGCCTTATCCTTATTTCTTAATCAGCGGCTTGTCAATCATGTGAATGACGGCAGAAGAAGTTGTCGTTGCTCTTGTAGCTTCCTCATTTTTGTCAGAATTAAGGAAGTACTCACGCGCCTGAAGGTTGTAAAGTCCATCCTTCTTTACTACGTGTGCGGGATCTTTGTCGTCGGCAGATGTCTGTATGGTGATATTGTCATTGTCAAGAGTAACATAGATACGCTCAAACTTACCATTGCTACCGATACAAGCAGTCTCATACTTCTCACGATCAATAGGATTAGCACCGATATACATGGCATTATCCTGAATGTGATATCTCACGAAGTCTATAATCTGCTGCTGCATTTTGTCAGCCTTATCAGTATTGCCTTTGTCTCTTTCAGCCTCAACATCATCAAAAGTTGGAAGCTTACCGCTCTTATGCAACTCTGCTATTGCCTCGTTAGATGGTACATATACTGTATAGTGGTATGCATTGAACACACTGATATTCTCGCGTGGTGAGCACTGGTTATTACGCTCTTCCTCAAGAAGACCACTACTAATAATAAGGTCACGCATTGCACTCATTTCCGGATGCTCTGCCATCACGTCTATCACACTCTTTGTAGTAGTCATAATAGGTGTGCTATCAAGGATGTAGCACTTACCGTTACCAGCCTTGTTCTGTTCCTTGTTAGGAGACTGGTCATAGATATCAGTAACATAGAGAGGCTTCTTAGAGTTATTCACCTGGAAACTGCCCTCTACGGTCATACCGTTGACACCAGCCTTGGCATTCTTGATGCGGAGAGCTGTACCTGCCTTTGTGAGATAATACTCATGGCCATCCTCCACATTCTTATTAACAACGATGCAGTTGTCGAGAACGTCTTTCAGGATTTCCTTCATCAACTGAGAGTTATTACGAACCTCTGTAATACTGTCACCTACGGTCTGTGTCTCAAGGTCATAGGCAAAGACACTTGCCCATACAGGATTGTTCATAGTCTCGTCGTAGTGGAAACGATAGAGCTCAGCCTGCTTTTTACCGTATGATGCCGGATTGATGTACTCCAACATTGCCTTGTTAGTAGGAATAAAGAAGCTATAGTAGGCATTGAGGGAGTTGAGATATACGGTGTATTGGTTCTGCTCAATAGCCCAGTTGATAAGCTTCATAGTCTTGTTGACTACGGTTGGGTACTTAACGCTGACAAATGCAGTTGGCGAGTAGATAGAATTTGTCACATACACTACACCATTACATCCGAGCATTGTCTCAACAACCTTTGAAGGATCAACGTCCATAGGGTCATTGGCATCATTAAGAATTGTAGGGAACTTACTCTGCACTCCTTTTGCGCGGAAAGAAGCCTTGAAATTGTTGTTGATAAGCTCCTTGATGACATCATTAGGAATATTCTCTACAGTACCATACTGGTCAATGAGGATTCGTCCGGCACCGTTCTTCCAATACTCGGCAAGAGCCTCATTGGTAGGAGCAAGGATAAATGCCATGTCTCGGTTAATAGCAAGCTCGTCATTCGTACCGGTAGCATATACATCATCAAGATAGTATCTGTTCCATCCCGGATCGAAATCGAGAAGATCCTGATGAATCTTGTTGTCATCGTCGGTATTCATGACATGATTCTCCTGACGGGAGAAATAACGCTTCTCGAAAACCGAGTCAACATTTGTATTATAAAATAGGTTATAGCGATCCGTTACTTCCTTTCCTGCATAGAAAGGAGCTGCAAAACGCTCAAGGAGCTTGCTGAACTCACTTGTCCGAGGATTGTGGGCAATAAGTTCTGCCATATTCTCAAGCGGGAGCATTACGTCATCAAGCTTCTGGATAAATCCGTTGCTACACTTGATATTCTTCTGACCCACGTTAATGCCATTAACGATAGCATCACCCGGCTGACGGTGGATCCTTCCATTGAAGAGGAAGTCGATGTCGGAGTTCTCGAAATGGTTGTTGTTGATGAAATCCTCAACAAAATGCACCATAGGAGTACTTGTCATGTCCTTCATAAGGACTACGTTTGAACGGTCAGCGAATTTCACCCAAAGGGAATTGTTCTTTCTGTCCTCTGGGCGCATGTTTGGAAGATCCTTAACATTGACAACTGCCACAGAGTCATAGATAGTGGAAGCTGTGGAGCGGCGCATACACGCACCTTCAACGATGGAATTGTCGCCACCGACACTTGAAAGCGTGTTGAGCTGATAACTGTTGTTGATCATTGCGCCATAGAGAAGAAGCTTCTTCTGGCTTGTACTCAATTGCTCGTAGCGGCTAACGCCCCATTTGTTGTTGCTGAAGAAACGCGCAAAAGCTTCATCATCTGCAACAAACAATGTCTTTGAACCGGTTTTAGCCAACACATCCCTTTGGCCAAGGTCTTCAATCAATCGGATAGTGTTGGTGTAATGACCATCTTCAGCAAGATAGCTGTAGATGCTGGCACCCCACCCCTCAGGATCGGTCTTGTCCAAATCATACTTGTCGCACGACGTGAAACTAATCAGACATGCAGACAATGCGACGACACAGGAAGTCCTACGCCATCCCATCTTAAGTAAATTTTTACTCGTTGTCATTAGTGGTTTTATTATTAGTTTTTTATAAACGTCTACGCTGACCCGATGAGCAAAGCCAAACAAGTTTGAACTCCGTCATTGCGGGAAAAGTTGCATAATTAAACGTCAGATAAAGTAGTATATTCCTAAAGTCTTATGGATATCCGTAATTTTCGAGTGCAACGTGCGAAGCATCCTCGCACGTTTGAGCGTCTTTTGATAAAAGAGCGGCGTAAGCCTAGATTCCCAAAGGTTGGCGCACGTCTCTGATTTTCGAGTGCAACGTGCAGAGCATCCTCGCACGATGGAAATAGTCAACGTCGGCTGCAAGCCGGTGGACGTCTCTGATTTTCGAGTGCAACGTGCAGAGCATCCTCGCACGTTTGAGCGTCTTTTGATAAAAGAGCGGCGTCAGCCTAGATTCCCAAAGGTTGGCGCACGTTCCAATTTTCGAGTGCAAAGTTAATATTATTTATTTATATAATATGTATGATTTATTTCGTTTTCTTTTGCCCTTGTAACATTTTTATAAAACACATTAGATTTTGTGCCAAAAACATTATTTAATATAACATATCTACGTTTTTTGTGCATTTTTTACATGTTTTTCCCCTTAAACATAAAAAAAACATCCAATATTGTTGCGATTTAAGATTTTTTTACTACTTTTGTAAGCAAAACTATAAACACGTTGCTTTTTCGCTAAAGCCTAACAAGCTAAAAGCATGTGCAACCTAACTACCCAATCATGATGACAAACTTAAAAGCACTTATCATTTCCCTATTTACCCTTCTGCTACCTTTAGGCACAAAAGCACAGATAGGCACACTGTTCAACTACACCAAGAATCTTAGCAGTAGCTTTGTTCAGCAGGTGTATCAGGACAGGCAAGGTTTCATCTGGGTTTCTACTGCCAATGGTCTTAACCGATATGACGGCTATACCTTTCAGACCTATACAGCTGACAATGGCCTTCCTATCGACTATATCACTTGCGTAATACAAGACAAGAACAACCTTATCTATGTAGGCACTTCATCTGGCCTCTATGTCAAGCTGAAAGATAAATTCGTATGTGTTACAAACAAAGATACAGGTGAAGAACTCTCTGCATACATCAATTGTTTCTGCTTTAACCCTGATGGTAATATTGTCTTCAGTACCTCCGGACGCGGTATCTGGCAACTTACAGATGTTGACAAAGCAAAAAATATCATTGATGGCATTAACGAGTCTAAGTATGTCAAGGATATCCTGTTTGACCATAAGGGTATGCTATGGGCATCTGCCGACAAATACGGTATCATCTCATACCGGCATACCGGCAGCGGCGACAACAAGAAATACGTTCTTGCGAATAAATTCCCTGCGGGCGAGAACTCTCCTTACTCGTCAATATGTATAGACAAAAGCGGCAACCTTTATCTTGGCTACTTGAAAGGCGGCGTATATGTAATGGACTCAAGCAGAAAGGGCTTTACGCTCATTCCCTCTACATTCAACGTCACGGTATCTACCCTCAAGGCGCGTAATGATGGCAATATCTATATTGGAACAAATGGCGACGGCGTAAAGGTTCTCAATCCCCGAAATGGAGAGATACGTCCTGCCCGTATTGCAAGTACCCAGCTTGATGTGAACAAGACAAAGGTGGGCTCTATTGCAGTGGACCGTAACCAGAACCTCTGGTTGGGACTATATCAAAAAGGAGTCTTCATGCAATCGCCTGTCAGGTCTCCCTTCCATTGTCTTGGCATTAACCAGCCATCTGGCAACCAGATCGGCCAGCAATGTGTCATGGCTATATATCGCCAGAAAAACGGCACATTATGGATTGCTTGCGACCAGGACGGACTTTACGCGCTTGACTCCAACTATCAGCTTATTCGCCACTATGCCCCTTCTTCAATAGGCGGAAACCGTAAGAGCGACGAAGTGCCAACCACTGTCCTTACAATCACAGAAGACAACTCCGGCAGGTTATGGGTAGGTTCTTATACGGATGGATGCGGATGGTTTGATCCTCAGACTGGCAAGTATCATCGTGCCTCATTCAGCTACGGCAATGCACAGAGCGTATTCGATATCCGTGCGGACTATCTTGGCCGCCTATGGATAGGAACCCTCGGTGATGGTCTGAAGTGTTATGACATAGAGCATGACAAGCTTACGGAATACAAGCACGACTACAGGAGATCCGACTGCCTCCATAACAACTACATTCTTGAGATGGGTATGAGCCCCGACAAGAAAATCCTTTATGTGGGAACGTCAATAGGTCTGTCTTGTCTTGATTTGCCTTCAAACAGTTGGACAAAGGTGTTCAAATCCAACAAGATTCTTGACCGTGAATCAATCACGGAAATCTGTCAGGTAAACAATGACGAGATTTGGATAGGTACGGCCATAGGCTTGTATAACTATAATCTGAAAACACACGCATTACGCAAATATGGAACAAAGGACGGACTTCCCGACTGCCACGTTGCCGCTATCGAGTCTGACAATCAGGGCGTACTGTGGATAAGCACCTCCAATGGCTTATGCCGATTCAATACAAAAGACGGCAAGACGAGGAATTTCTACGTTTCCGACGGTCTTCAAGGCAACGAATATAATTCCGGTGTGTCATTCCACGATCCTGACTCCGACCTTCTCTTCTTCGGCGGAACATTAGGCATATCATACTTCAATCCGCCTAAGAGCATACCTGAGCCGACAAAGCTCAAGGTCACCCTGACAGGTATGTTCCGTGGCAGTGAGCGCGTTCAGTCATATATGAAATCAGGCAACTATGTCATCTGCACGGATGCAATAGCATTTTCCGACGAGTTCAATTTCTCTCATGAGGACAACACGCTTGCATTTACATTCTCTACCCTCACCTATTCCGATGTTGAGCATATCCGTTTCGCATATAGCATCAATGGCGACGAGGAGGTTATCCTCCCTGCCGGAGAAAATAGGATAACGCTGAGCCGAATGTCGCCTGGCGACTATAATTTCCGCGTCGTAGCCATCAATAATGGTGTCCGCTCACAGGAGAAGACCTTCAAGGTGGTAATCCATAATCCTTGGTATTTCACACCACTTGCCAAGGTCATCTATCTCCTGCTTGTCATCGCCGCCATCTGGTGGTATATACGCTTACAGCGCATACGCAACCGTGAACGTCTTCTCATTCAGGAGCACATACACAAAGAGGAACTCAATGAGCAGAAACTGCGATTCTTCATAAATATCTCACACGAGATACGCACTCCTATGACCCTCATCGTGACTCCTCTGCTACAGCTCATACGCGAGGACAACGACCCTCACCGCCAGTCTGTATATGAGATAATGAAACGCAACGCAGAGCGAATCCTTCACCTCGTAAACCAGATCCTCGATCTAAGGAAGATTGACAAGGGACAGATGATAATGCAGATGCGTGAGACCGATCTCATCGATTTCACAGCTGACATCCTTAAGACCTTCCAGCCACAGGCAACAAGCAAGAAGATAAACATTGAGTTCGAACATGAGAGCGAGAAACTGCCTGTATGGATTGACAGGAGCCAATTCGACAAGGTTATCATCAATCTGATGTCGAACGCAATGAAATACACTCCTGTATGCGGTATCGTGAAGGTGACAATCACTTCCGACGACAAGAATGTGACTATCTCAGTATTCGACAATGGAGAGCAGATACCGGAGCAGAGTCTGGAAAGGATCTTCGAGCGTTTCTATCAGGCTGCATCCCTCACAAACCAGACAAAGACAGGCACAGGCGTAGGACTCGACCTTACACGCTCCCTTGTACAATTACACCACGGCACTATCATTGTACGTAATGTGGAAGATGGTGTGGAGTTCGTTGTCACCATTCCTCTGGGACGTGAGCATCTTTCAAAGGAAGAACTTGCTCTGCACGAAGAACAGAAGGCAGAAGAGGTTTCAAGCATCCTCGAACAGGAAGTTGCAAACTCGGCAGAGGCAGAGAGCATGGAGGAGGATCTGACTCCAACGCTAAGTCCTAAGCCATCGACACAAAGCTCTAAACGCCCAACCATCGTTGTCGTAGAGGATGATGACGAGATACGCAGCTATCTCGTCACAGAGCTTGAATCCACATATCGTGTCCTCAGTTTCAGCGACGGTGCAGATGCTTTGCCTATCATACTGCGTGAGATTCCGGCACTCGTCATCTCCGATGTCATGATGCCACAGATGGACGGTAACACGCTGTGCGCTAAGATAAAGAGCAACGTGAACACCAATCACGTTCCTGTCATACTCCTCACGGCAAAGACACGCGATGAAGATCGTCTGGAGAGCCTTGAGACTGGAGCAGACCAATATTTCACCAAGCCTTTCAATATGGATATCCTCCGACGCAGCATCGCTAACCTCATAGCCTCACGCCGTCTCATGGAGAATAAGTTCACGGGCAAGGAAGACCATAGCGAGCAAATCGACGATATCGAGGTTGAAAGTGCTGATGACAAGCTCCTCAACCGCATCCTTGCCGTTGTGAACGCCAACCTCAGCAACAGCGACCTGAACATCGACATGATATGCTCCGAGGTGGGCATCAGCCGTGTGCATCTGCATCGTAAGATGAAGGAGCTCACCAACCAGACTCCGCACGACTTCATCCGCAACCTGCGTCTGAAACAAGCAGCCCGACTGCTTAGTCGTAAGGGGCAGAACATCACAGAAGTCATGTACCGCTGCGGATTCAACAGCACCACAAGCTTCTCCACTATGTTCAAGAAGATGTACGGGCTCTCTCCACGAGAGTATATGAAGGAGCATGCGGAATAAGTAGCATGCTCCTCCCCCCCAAGGGGTGAAGGAAAAGTTACAATAAATCCCTAACATATCCGTTATATAATCATAGTTGCGCATTAACTGCAATACTAACTTCCCCCTCGCCCCTGTGGAGTGGGTGTCACGCAGTGACGGGGGAAGGGCAAGGCTGAACACTATTCACTATGACTCTATCCGATTGTAAGATTATAGAGCTTCCGAAGGAGGAAGACCCACGCGGAAGCCTTACATATATCTATGAGAATGTGCAGGTGCCATTCCCTATAAAACGTGTATTCTACATCTATGATGTGCCTGCGGGTAAGGATCGTGGAGCACACGCCCATAAGGAATGCTGGCAATTCATCATTGCGGCATCTGGCGCTTTGGAGGTCTATCTGAGCGACGGCAAGGAAGAAAAGACCGTTACTCTCAACCGACCTTTCCAGGGACTTCTCGTCCCTCCTGGCATCTGGGCTCATGAACAGGAGTTTACCACAGGTGCCCTCTGTCTCGTTCTCGCCAGTCATCCATACTCAGAAGACGACTATATCCGTGACTATGATAAGTATCTCCAGATATACGCAAAATAAACAGACCGAATGGGATGATTTCGTTAAGGTGTCGAAAAACGGCACCTTCCTTTTTCTGCGCTCATATATGGATTATCATAGTGACCGTTTTCAGGATCATTCCCTGATGTTCTATAACGAGAAAAACAAACTCATTGCTGTACTTCCAGCAAACTCAAAAACCACGGCCTCAACTCTAACCCCTAACCTCTCAACTCTAAACTCTCAACCCTCAACTCTAAACTCTCAACCCTCAACCCTCCACTCCCACCAAGGCCTTACCTACGGCGGATTCGTACTATCCCCGGAAATACACATTTCAGAGGTGGGAGAACTGTTCAGACTGACAGTTGCCTATCTGAAGGAAAACGGTTTCTGCGAGTGGATCTATAAGCAGATACCATATATATACCACCTCATACCATCACAGGAAGAGGACTACTGGCTTTGGCGATATAATGCCACGCTGAAAGCGTGTAATATGATGACGGCGATAGACCTTGGCAATTCCGAAATTGATATTACGTCATCACGCAAGCGCACCTACTTCAACAAACTTACGCGACAAGGCTATACCGTAGCCATTGATGACAACATCCGCAATTTCTGGCCAATACTTGAGGATAATCTGATGGAGCGTTTCTGCTCCCGTCCTGTTCATTCTCTTTCAGAAATTGAGCTGCTCAAACAGCGTTTTCCCGATAACATCGTGTGCTGTACTGTGAAGAATCCCGACGGAAAGACCTTAGCCGGAACTCTTCTTTTCATCACCCAGCAGGTTGTGCGCACCCAGTATATTTCAGCTTCACACGAAGGCAAGCACACCAACGCCCTCGACTATCTCATGCTAACCCTCATCCGTCACTATAAGGACAATCCCGAATATCGCTATTTCGAGTTTGGCACAAGCATGGCAGAAGACGGCATTCATCTTAACGAAGGCCTAATCCTGCAAAAGGAAGGCTTTGGCGGAAGAGCCGTAGCGTGCAAAACCTACTCTATCAATATTCAATAATGGAGAAAATATTAGTAATCTCAGTTTCACTAAATATAATCCTTTTGATTTGGCTTATTGTCACCAGAAAGAAAGGGAAATCCTATCAAGCGTCTGACGATGACAGCAAGAAGATAAAGAGGGAATTCAACTGGAAACTGGATTCCTCACGTGGCATTGGCTTGAAAGGGCATCTCGAACTGGAATTTGACGAACAGGCGGTTTTAGAGCAGAGACGGCATAATCCGTTTGGCAGACCTTCCGTTAACGGATGGAACTACAAGGTCAATCTACAGGAGATGTACCATTATATGCTCGCCAATCCACATCATCTTGCGGCAAGCGCCAAGATTGTGCAGTATATCAACCGAATTTGCTCACAAAAAGGCATCAACGAGTTTGACAAACTGCAGTTCGTCCTTGATTTCGTACAAGAGCCGAACATCAAGTATATCCTCGATGACAAGAGTCAGGAACTTGCTGGTGCTCAGGAGTATATACGCTACCCTGACGAAACGCTCCTTGACGGTCGTGGCGACTGCGATTGCAAGGCGTTCCTTGCAGCCACTCTCTATCATCTTATGGGATATAACGTGCTCTATATCCTGTCTGACAAACTGGCTCATGCGGCTATCTGCATAGAATACGACTCTCATTGGGGCACCCGAATAGGAAATCCGGCCACACTACGTAACGCAACAATAGAAATCAACGGTCGCTGGTATATCTATTGCGAGACCACATCCGACGGTTTCCGCATAGGAAATATAGGCAAGAAAGAATCAGTAAAGGATTTTGAAACAATCCTTGAGCTAAGAGCATAATATTACGCCAGTTCGATGACTTGCTTCAGCTTGATGAGCCTTAGCGAATAAAATAAACGCTGCGCTTGGCTACATGACTTGCGAAGCTTGATGAGCCTTGCGAAGAACTTGCATAGCTTGGTGAGCCTAAGCGAACAATTTCCCTGAAGACAAACAGCAAGCTGTTTTTAACTGACAATAAATCAATCTTACCAATCTTTAATCCAATAAGAAACTGGGCTTGCGCCCTTGATTTAGAAAGTAATTTAACGTGAGTTCGACGAATTCAAAATTCTTTAATAAACGCAACTTTGTTGCTTGGTTTTACAGAAAATTATTCACGATGACCAGAAAATTTAGCCCAGAAAATTTAAATTTTCTGGGAACTTGCTTTAGCTTGGTGAGCCTTAGCGAACAATTTTCTAAAAATTTTTGTTCCGTCAACAGCAGCTTGCTGCTAAAACAACATAGCTATAATTCGTCGAACTGACGTTAATTATCTAACGTTGGTTCATATTTATTGCACGTCCCTTCCGACAATAGATTTTTCCCTTATTTCCTTGACGATAATATAAAAATTATTACTGTCCGATAAACCTCTGTAACTTACCTTCCATCAAGAAATTGAATCTTGGTAAGCCTATGAATAATACAAAAACAATAAAAACCCCTTAATGTCTTAGAGTCTCGTTCCTCGCCTCTTGCT
>Ga0326513_10000883_pt1 | contig 25036 bp, 22 predicted proteins | sample 2_2465_0518_D_FD_203654 | JGI IMG/M metagenome (GOLD analysis project Ga0326513, IMG submission 203654) | Bovine rumen microbial communities from UC Davis, California, United States - 2_2465_0518 | ecosystem: Host-associated > Mammals > Digestive system > Stomach > Rumen | place: USA... | reverse complement strand
CATTCCTTATGTTTGTCTGTCTGTTTTTTTATAAAATAAGTGAGAGCATTTGATAAGTATTTTGGTAAAGTTATTGTAAATGGGTGTTTATTAAATATGTAAGTTTTGTTTTATCCTAACTTTATCTGACTTTTTTATCAAATGTGTATGGGATACCTAATTTTTTGTCCTTTTTTGGTTATAAAATGGGATGTTGGTAATAAAAAAAGGGAGTAAAAGTAATAAAAAAAAGGTAAAAAAAGTAAAAAAAAAGTTTTATGGGTTTTAGCATCCAGTATCTTCTTCTTCGTCCACATCCTCGATTGGAGTAATATACTCCTCGTTCAAGATGATTGGTTGTCTGATTTCACCGACCTGTGCCGGCTCCTCCAATGTTGGAGCATTATCAAGGAAAGCCAATGTATTCGGATACTTCGCATCAACATAAGCAATAATAAGACCCACTATTGCAAGTATTATGCTTATTACTTGGTCTTGGGTCTGACTATCCGCTATGATATAGGGGAGGACGGTTAATAATATCATTTTCACGATAGTTGATATGTTTCCAGTATGATTACTCAATTCTTTCACCTCATTATTATTGTACATAGTTCCCATTCTCATCCGTAAAGACAATATCACTCTTATTAATAATATTCTCCTTATGGTTTCTTTCATTGATTTTTGCTTGGTATTCAATCACGAGTTTATGATCGCCCAGGCAATCATATAGTCGGTTGGCTATTTTTTGGTTTATTAGGATTTTTTGTATTGTCATAAGCATCATTATTTTTTTGTGATTAGGCATATGCTTGGTTGGTTGGCTGGTGTGTTTGCGATATACTTGGAGTATTCGTTGTAGGTTCTTTTTTCGATGTATCCGCAGTAACTGTTTGTGCCACACTTATCCCCTAGACTGTTTAAGACATATACGGTTTTGTTGGTGTGGTCGATTTTGTGGATTGTTTCATAGTGACCATATTTGAGTCGGTATAGGTTGTGTATTATGCAATCAGTATCAGACCGATTGATTAGTTTTCCAAGGGCTTTAAATCGTTCATCAGTATTCTTGCCTAGGCTACTGAAATTAATCCACTTCGCTTTTAGGTTGCCGTTGCTTGCTTTGGCTATGGCAGTAAGTATGCCTTGATGGTCGGTACCGCTGGTTGTGGTTCCTGCCCACCCCGCTAACTTGTTTTCGTTGTATTTGGTTATGCCAAACTTCCGCAATACTTGGTGGACACTATGAACACCACAATAATAGCTTGTGCATTGTCCTAGGTTGTTGCAACCAGTATTAGTGTAATGTGGGCTACTGGTGTAAACTTCAAGGTTTGCATTACTTGATGTAGGTTTACTTGGTTCGGTTTTTGTTTTTGTAGTCTCCTTTTTATTTACATCAATGTAACTGCTAGTAAACAAGCAAGAGTTAGGCAAAACCTTATTTTCCTTGTAGTATACTATGATTTTAGAGATGCCATATAGGAATGTGGTAAAATCGGATTTGTTTCTTATGGTTACTATGTATGCTGGTACACGATTGTTTTTGTGGCAGTAATCATTAAACCTACCTATCATATCAAGGTAGGTTGTTTTACTGCAATTCTCATTCAGTTTCACACTAAATCCTTGATTAGACTTGCCAATTGCTTTAACATTAAAATTATCTGCTTTAAGGTTGCTGATGGTTCGGCTTATCAAGTAAGCAGTAGTGTAGACACTATACTGATTACCATCAATAGTACAATATTTGGGCAGTTTCTTATTCGTTTCAATAAAACTTTTTATTTCAACGGCTTCTTTGATAATATCTGTTTTTTTTATTCGTGGCATAATCCTTAATCCTATCATTTCTTTTTTTGTCTAAACTGTCATCTGATTACTGGCTTGGGTAGTCATCATTTGTTATCCAAGTCGCTCCAATCATTAGACCGACATCTTGAGTGGTACTGTTAATCCACCATACTCTTGCATTTAACTGTCCATTTGGTTGAGCGATAAAGGTTATTTGATGCTCTTTCTCATTATTCAACCAGTACATATTCTGCATATACATACTCTGTACTGGTTTGAAACCATCAGGGATAGTCAAGTAAGTGTAGGCTGCACCTATTGTAGTTTTGTTTGTTGCTTTGACATTGTCACCCATTTCAAACTGCACAACATTACCTACTCTACGAAAATTGCCAAGATTTGTACGAAAAGTGAAGCAATTGTTTGTGGTTAATGTTCCACTTGCTTCGTAGATGTTCGTTATACTGTCGCTTAACGAACTGACAACACAATCACACCTACCATCAGACACAACGATATTATCCACCACAGATACACTCAAACCCAAAGTAACCGTACCCCCACTACCAGTAGTAACACTAACACTACTTGATGCAGTAATACTAGTACCATTCATACTAACAAAACTGCCACCAGTACAAGTAACAGTCCTAGTCTGTCCATTGGCAGGGTCGCCGAACACATCCTTGACACTTAATGTGATTGTAACGGTATCGCCTACACTAGGACTGTAATCATTACTGGTTAACTTGTCAATGTAATAATTATCGCCTAAAATTTCACTTATACTTACATTGCTTCTTTCACTCATACATATCATACCTCATCTATTTCAATATACACGCTCTTCTCATTTACACCAATACTGCAAGTCATATCCTCACTGCTTGTTTCCACGTACAAACTCTTATTAGTCAAGCCGAAGCTTAACAATCCCGTATTCTCGGTCTGCACATACAATTCTTTTAACCCAGTATCCACGCCGAAGATGAAACCATACAATGTGTAGCCGAACTGATAAACAGTCTGCAACACACCATCGATAGTGTCAGTCATCTTCACGAGAATACTCTTGTTCAACTCATAATCTTCAAGACTATGCTCACTTATTACATTCCCATAGCACCTTAAACGGGCTGGGCTTATTAGGATTTTCTCAACCATATTTTAATTCACACTCCAATACTACTTTTTTTTAGAAGAAACCATTAGGATAATTCGGACCTTGATAACTATGAATAGTCCCAGGAACATTACCATACTTCGGATTATTCAAATGATGACCCCACGGAGCCCTACTCTTCAAGACAGGGTCCACATACCGCCACTTCCCCGTGCTAATAGTGGTAATCTTGCCGAGGACATGACCGTTAATGCCATTCTTTGTATGCACATACTCCAACCTTAATGTTTCGGTGCAACCAGCCGCATCCATAAGGGTAAACATAAACCGTGTACTGTCACAACAATTAGCAGCCTTCACCTTAGCCACATAGGTGGGTGAACGTTTGAAATTCGCATAATTCTCATAATCAAGGTTCTTACGGTTACCGCACCAAGCGGCTATCTTCTTGGCAGCTGCAAGACCTGTGCTGTTTCCAACAATATTTTTGGCTAATTGCACAAGGTTCTTATTGATCGTGTAACTCGCGGTTCTTGTTTTGTTGGATTCGACATTCTTGGCTTTGACGGTCTTTGTTATTGTGTCGTAGTACATTTTCCCTTTTTTAAGGGTGTAGGCTTCGGTTTTCTTGCTTATTACTGGTTTCTTGTACATTTTCAACTTTTTAGGGTTGCTTCCATGGTTTGCACCAGTAATTGTTGAAAAATCGGCATCGCATTTTTTACAGAAGATATGGCCTTCGGCGGAGCCTCCTTCGCGGTTTCCTGTGGCTGGGAATTTACCCCAGTTCGCTGACTCGTTACCAGCCCAGAATATACTCCAATACAATTCCTTTGAGCCGCAGAATGGACATTTTCGTTTGAATACTGTCTTGTAGAATTTGTAACCATATTTTGCAAGTTCACCACTAGCACTTGGCCGACCAATAGCCATCAGGTACTTTCCATCAGGCGATACACCATACTTACTGTAATACCTTTTTACACTCTTTGTAGACTTACTGGTTTTCTTTGTGGTTTTCTGCTTCAAATTCGCAGGGGTTTTCTTCTGGGTATCAACTGGCTTCGGCGGAGTCTCCATAGTACCGCTTACATTGACCTGGACAGTATTTGTGGCTTCTTCGTATTCCTCATCACCACCGAAACTGATTACTAATTCATAATCCCCTGGATTAAATTGCAGGTTCAACCTTGCATAACCATTTGCATCGGTCAAACGATTGTAGGTGTGCTTGGTCAAGGTCTTACTACTGCCATTATCCTTGACAGTGTACAAGGCAAAAGTAACCAGTTTATTAGCCAAGTATTGTGTGCTATATGTATCAGTCTCGTCATAATCCAAATTCTCAAGCCTAACGCTGTATAGTTTCTCGTTCGGATATTTAAATGAAACATTGCTTGCAAGGATACTGGTTTCCTTGGTCACTGCTTTAATATTATTCAAACTATAATTGGATAACTCAATAGTGTTTTTGGCTACATCATGAGCCTCCTTACTAGTCTTGACTACACGGGCAGTAACAAGCTCGGAATAATCCGGCAGTTTCACATACACCTTGTCATGCAGTTCGTAATCGTTGAAGCTTCCTTCTTTCCGTAGGTTAGCGACATCCACGGTGATATTGAATTCCCTTGTACTTTTTTCTTTGAGTTTCATTGCAACATCATTATAAATCGCCAATGCTACTTCGTCGCTTGTTTCAACGGTTCCCATCTTCGGACGATTCAACAAGAAATCGTCACGGACATCAGGATTGCCATAGACGGTGGTATACTCCATGTTAGGAATGTTTTCTGTGCTTACGTGCAAATCACCACTCAGTTTATTATATGGTGCTTTCCAGTAGGCGGTGGCTCTCCAATACTCCCATTGACTATTAGATGCGGTTTGTGTGTCCACTTGGTCTTGTGGGTGGTATGGTCTTTGCCAGAAATTACTCTTACTGGATGCTCCCATTTGTTGTTGTGCCATACTGGTGTCATTTGCTTGTATCTGCACCTTCTCGATTATCATTGGTATTGTTTCGCCCTTGGTGACTGATAGGTTTTTCCACGCTGTTATGATGTTGTTCATGTCATTCCTTGTAAGACCATTATTGTCATCAAGGCTTAGGATTGGGCTTATGCTGGTGAATGTTTCGGTCTCATCTGTCTCGAATTGCACATTCTCCAAGTTAAAACCGAAATCCAATACTTCCTCGTGTACGTGTCCGATTTCACGATTGATACAAGTCATATACAAGATTAACTCGTTTTCAGTATCATAAATGGTGAAATAACTATCATCTGGGATAGTGGTGTCCTCGATTGTATCAGGGTCATCCGCGATACTAATGAAGCTTTTAGGTTGAACACCGCACACATCTGAGGGTGCGACGGCGAAGCTTTTACCCTTGATTTCCATTCCAAGTGTGCCGTGATTCATACTTAACACGATTACTACATTCGGGTCTGTTCCATCAAGGCCAACTGTTTCTGCATTCCAACTTAAAGCAGTATCTCCTTCTTTGTAGATTTCACCATCACTATTCAACAATTCACCATCAGAGTTAGTGATTCGGAGTTCTGTAACTGTTGGATCTATATTCAGTAATGGTGTTCCATCATCAAATGTTACGATATCATCTTCTTCTTCGACGTCTTCGTAGGTGTCGGTTGTTGGGTTTCCATCAGTATCGTAGATTTCTGGGGTTGTGTTGTTTTCGGTTACGAAATCGTATTCGATGTTGAGTTGCCAGTTCTTGCTTACATCTATCGGATTCAAGAAATCCAAATACCTATGGATTGTATTATTGAGTTGGTCTTTCTCATACCTTGTAACAAAGACATTACCGGTTTCTTCTTCAATATACCTTAACAATGCCATCAAGTTAATTGTACCATTCAGGCTGATATGGTTGTAGGCTTTGTTCATTGCATATTGTACTACTCCGATGTTGAACCAGTCGCCGAACCAATAGTGTAAAGCGTTGTAGTCGATGTTTACGCTTTGTTGTCCATTTGTTACACTTACATCAAAACCATTACTACTTGTTAGTTCGTTCTGTGTGAATAATGGAGCATAATTCAATTCTACAAGAACTTCTTCCAATTCAGTATGGAAACTATTTTCCTGGTATACATCTGTCTCGACTGGTGTATTTATGACATACAAGCAATCTGTTAGATTATTGTCGCCACTTATCCAGACCTTGTTGCCGATTCGGAATAGTTGCTTGTCTTCGTGCAGGTCTTGGAACTGGTAGGTGAAATCAAGTGAGCGTAAGCCCCCTTGTTCGTGTGTTTCTACAAGGTCGCAGAGTTCTGGGTCGAGGAATCGTAGGAATTCCTCGTCACCAGTCATTACAACAATAGTTAATCCCATATTTTACCATCTCTCCGTGAATTCTACCTTTCGGACAGTACAACCACTTGCATTGAAATTATACTCTCCGTGCAGATTAAACCAATCACTATTAAAGTCCACATACTTGCTTAGGTCGGTTGGTTCTGTATCGTCCTCATTAGTCCGGTGGTAGACTTTCCGTTCTTCGCAATCTATCTCAACAATACCAGTTTGCCAGTCTCCATCATATCCAATAGTGAATTTTTGACCGGTAACAGTTTCTTGTAAGGTGATTACATTGTCTTGTGCTTTTAGGCTTATGACTGGATTAACTGATGCTATTCCTTGTACAAAGCCGGTAATATTGGTACTGGTGTTTTGTTTGGAATAGGCTGTACCTGCTGGTATTGTGAGTTTGGCTTTGATATTATAGGAGCCTGCACTTGTGCTTATGTCCATTGTGTCGGTCATAATATACTCGAAGTAGACATCAGGATAATGACTGAATTCGATCGTGTTTGGTATTGGTCGGTTGTACTCGTCTTTTTCATTTACTAATAGTTTGGTTAGTTGTCTGAGCATATCAGTTGATGTTTGTAGGTCGCATTCGCCGATGCTCATTTCGAGTTCAATTTCCTTTTCTCGTATGTTTTGTCGGTAGGCATCATTGGTATCGGTTCCATCAATTGACAAGAAGCTTGTGTCTGTGTCTAATCCCTCCGGTATTTTAGCATCTTCTATGAAAGCACCATAATATGACAGGTCTTCTCCATTGACTTTAACATTAATCAGTTGCTCTTGCAATTGTTCGATATAGAAGCCGACTCGTATGTCGCCGAAGTTTAGGTTGGCTTCCTCTTCTAATAATATGTTATTTGCGAAGATTTGGACTTCCCAGTCTTCGAGGCTTGTTAGGTCGGTGGTTTGGAAGCCCCATAAATCACCTAAGCCTCCGAACTTGAATTCGGTTTGGGAGTCGATAGTGTCTTGGTTATTGATTATGATTGTTCTTTCGCCGGTCTCCCCTGATGGGCTTACGAGTTTTGCGGATAAGACCATTTCATCGGCTTGTTCGATTGTGCCTGTTACTTCGATTCCACGGATACTGTGTGTTTCGTCGGTTCCGTACTCTTCTTCTAATGGGAAGTCATAGAGTATGATTGTTTCTGTGGTGTCGAGGTTTGGTATACTGGTTTCGGCTATGTTCTCATCGAGTAGGTTACTGATTGGTTCGGGATAATTTCCAGTGGCTTCTCTGCCCTTATACACTGATTTCTCGATAATTGCGGGATTATTGTGGGTTATTGTACCCATATCATAACCAAGGGTGGTTGTTTCTGGGTAGTCGCCAGTGAATATTAGGTATAATGGATAGTTTTCGTTGTAGGTGAATTCGCATTCTAGGTTGTTGTACTCGTTCACAGTGGTTGGTGCATTAGACCAGTATTCGGCATTATTGAAGATTTCCGCATTAGTTAAATTAGCATAATCGGTTGAGTCTGTTATGGTCTCGGTTACTTCGCCAGTCTCGGGGTCAGTAGTCTCGGTTATGGTTATATTATCACTGATTGCATTGTTAAAGACGGCTAAACGATTATTCTTGTACCAATCCCTCTCATAACCATCACTTGTAGTATGTTTGACATCGGATTGCAGGACATACGGGTAACCAGTACCGAGTCGGTCAAATTCTTCTTCGGATAATGAAAGGAAAGTAAAGTTAGGAATGGTTAACTCTCCTTTTGTTGGGATACTGTCAAAGTATAACGTAGCAACAGGAGACTTGTTATTATAATCACTATAATTTCTGACAGGGTCTGCTGTTGGGTGGTCCTCAAGGTAAACTGCATCGTAGACTTCTATCATCAAATGTTCTACGTTTGGGAACTTGAAAGCAAGCCAAGGCTCAGTAGGCCTAGAATACCAGCCTATATAACCAATACTGAAAGGGCCGTTAGTGAACGTATAATAATTGATTAGGTCTGTGGTGTATCGTGCAGATGAACTGGCTATTATTTCGTTGTCCTTACCCACTTGGAAAGCGAAGATAACCTTATCTGCACTGTCAAACATTTCGTTAACAATAGGTACCACTTCACCAGCAGTTACTTTGTTAAATGTTAATGATTTGGTGGTGTCATCATCAATAACTGGTGGTGCATCTTCACCAGTTTCTTCACTAGTCTGTGGCTTCTCCCTAATATTAACAGTCTTACTGGCATTAGCACCATTCAAACTCTCACTCAAAGTAAAAGTGCCAGTGAAAACATCAGACCCAGATGGATAAGTAACCGATGGTGTAAACCTTACTGTAACATTACTACTGCCACTACCACCCACCATCGGCTCCCAACGGTAAGTCGTATTATTAACCTTGGTAACCCGTCCAGTTCCCTCATAAGACTCATAACTAAAACCAACTGGTGTAGTCAAAGTCAATGATGGATTATACCTTGTCAAATTCTTATTACTAACCCTTAAAGTAACATCAAAAGCTTCACCATTAAAACCATCAACCGCATCAACCTTAACAGTATAATCAGACAAGACATACTCTACACGGACACGAACATAACTAACACGCAAGTAACCATTCCACTTATTAGTATTAGTTGGGTAATTGATACGGCAACCAAAACCAGTACTATTCAATTGTGCACGGGTAATCTTACCCTTGACATTAAAAGTCTTGGTATTAGTCTTCATTGATGTAGTCGGTGCAACACCCTTCGCACTAAAACCACTCACACCCAACAAACTAATTGTAGGTGCAGGAATATTCACCACACGCTTCGGATACTTACTGGAATAATCACTCCCCGTGTTCTTACGATGACGATACTCCACAATTATCTTGGTAGGTTCCGCACCGAGTGGCAGATTAAAACCAAAACCAGTACAACTAATCGTACTAGGTCTATTCTTGGTTTCGCTCTTACCCTGAATCAAAATACTTGAAACGGCATGACTATCCTCAGCAGCATTACGAATATTACTTAAATAATCGAAGGTTACATAATGACCGCCCGTGGTTTGAGTCACAGTACCAGCATACTTTGTCACACTAGCCATACTTTACACTCCTCTTGCTCTATTATTCCTTGCAAGGATACGAGCCTTCGCCCGATTATCCAAACTTTGGAAATCATTATTATTCACCAACACAGATAACACACTCTTATCAGTCAAGCTTTCAACTAATGCATTCCTTAAAACATTCTCATCAATACCAGATGGAACATTCCTTAGATCCAGATTAAGATTAACATCATTTGTGGTGTGGATTTCCATCTTCTCAATACTCTTCACTTGTGATGGTGTTAGGTCTTCGCCACCATAAGCACCACCCAATGGCAGGTCCTCACCACCAAAAGCACCACCAATCACAGGAACTTCACTAGCCTTTGATTTGATTTTGCCTACCCATTTAGCGACTGCACTATAAGCATCTTTGAATGGCTTGGTGAATGCATTAACCACACCACTTAAAGCACTAGTGATGCTGCCGCCGATACCTGATAACTTATCATTAACCCCACTTACCACTTTGCCGGCTTCGGTCTTGGCATGGCTTACCCACTTGCCACCAGCATTCACTATACTGGTAACTCCTTTTAATAATTGTGTGGTCATCCTGCCGGGTAGTGTTGTTATGTAGGTGATTACTCCGGTTACGATGGCTTGTGCTTTCTGTCGGGCATTATTCACCATCTTACTGAATACGGAGAGTAGGAGGCTTGATATTCTTGTCAGTATGGTGCTCCAGAAACCAGTAATCGCTCCCCATATTAGTATGATTGCTTGTTGGAGGCTTATCTGACCACTAACGAGTGATTGGAATACGCTTATCACTTGCCAAATCAGACCAATAACCAACCTTATCGGAGCAGTTATGGTATTCCAAGCAAAGCCTATCGCATCAATCAAGGCCCTTACTATATCGAAGTTTCCGCTCATGTTCACACCGAAGAAAGATAATACTGCATCTATGGCTGGTTGAACCGCACCGGATAAGGCGGTCCATGCATCATTCATCGCCTGTATGAAAGCTTGAACATCAGGATTATTAATAAAAGCCTCCCATAAACGGTTAAGACCCGCGCTTATTGCATCGAGCATTCCGCCGACATCATCCCACCAGCCGAATGCTTTGCCGACTTCATAGACTACTATGATTAAGGCGGCGATCGCGGCGGCTATTGCAAGTATCGGCCATAATGCAGCATCCTCTGCTATGGCTAAACCTCCGAATGCTACTGTTGCACCTTCGGCCGCGGCGGCTTCGGTAGTGATACCAAGGGCTGATGCTACACGAGCAATCGCACCTTCACCTTCCAATGCATTAGTAATGGTCTGTTGAAGGTTAAAGCCTTTCATTGTATCAGTCAAAGCCTTTAAACCATTGATTTGGAGTGCGAAGCTTCCGGCACTGCCAATCAATCCAACGAAACTGCCAAGAGGACTTAATACTCCGCTTAGGCTTAGGCTTACATCCTCCCAAGCCGCCCCGAGCTGGTCGGTCAAGGTCTTATGCTCTGCTTCTTCATCCGCGAGTGCTTGTAATTGTCCTTCGTATTGGCCGGTTATTTCGCTTGCATGGTCTAGGCTTCCTGCTTGCATTCCGAGGGCTTGTTCCAGTTTCCGTGTGTCTCCATCACACTCCTCCAATGCAGATGACAATCCGCTAAGGGCGGCTCTTCCACCACCATATTTCTGGGTAGCAGCCGCAATAATCATTGAGCTTTGGTCTACATCAAACCCTAATTCCTTAAACTGGCTATCATATTTCCTAAGGAATGTGTAGTAGTTCTGCATTCCACCGACGGTATTGCTGTTAGCATAAGCCAATGCATTAAAACTTGATGAAACATTGTTCATATCTACACCGAGCACGCCCAATTCCTGAGCAAGACTGTTAGTGGTCTGTGCACCCAATCCGAAAGCATCATTTATCTTGTCGATATTGGTAGCGCTGGTTCCAAGGTTCTCTGCACTTACTCCCATCTGGTCAAGGCTTTTAACGTACATCATGGCTTCATCATTAGGGAAAGTAGCATTACTGATATTATTGATAAGGCTTACCATTTGTGGCTCGGCTATGCCGGTCTGTGTGGCTAATTGTCCGACACTTATCGCCGCGGTATTCATATCCTGAGCCATGCCCTCGGCCTGTGCACCAACTTGGCCAACCTGCTCGCTTAATTGCAAGAGCATGCTACTATTGATGATGTCGAGGTCGCTGCCAAGGTCTTCAACCGCAGTATCAGCACTACTCACACTTGATTCTAATTCTCCAGCACCAGCCGCGGCCTCATTGAATTGTATGCTTCCAACTTGTGCTCCGGATGTGATTAATCGTTCGACTTCTTCGGTGCTCATCCCAAGTTCATTAGCCAATTCATCAAGGCTTGAACTGTCAATACTGCTTACGGCAGTTTGGAAGCCACTCACATTCTCTTCCATGGTCGTAAAGTCTGAACTGACTGTGTCGGCGGTACTGGATAGACTGTCTGCCATGCCGGTGACCGAGTCGGTGACTGATGAGAATACATTGCTGGCATTGTCCACGGCTTGTAGTATTATTTCTATTAATTCGCTCATATTGTTTCACTTCTTGAATTTTACCCCGTTGGCTTCCGCAAGGGCTTTGACTTTTATGTCTAATCCTTTAAGGAACGAGTATTTATGTGCACTCATTATGTTAAGGAAGGCATTTTGCAAGAGTGTTCCTTCATTCATATTACTCACTAATCGTAAACCATCACAATGAGATTGATATAGTACTATGGCTTCATTCGTTTTTGCGAAATTGTTTCACCATAGTCAAGTCATTATCACTTAAACGGCTTACATTAATGACTTCTGTGAATAAGAGTTCCGGTAACCCCACGATCATGTTTTTAACCATGTCAGTGGTTACTTTTTCACCATCTACACTCATGCTTAGGGCTACTGCCTTGTACATTGCCTCGGCTTGGGCTTCGGTGAATTCGCCAGTATTGATGTCAACATCATTCATATTAGACTGGACGGCTTCCCTTTTACCATTACGCATATTAACCCGTATCTGTAACGGCTTTTTCTCTATCACTTGAAGCTTTGACAGTTCGCCACTGGTTAATGGTCTTAACTTGAACTCTAATTCTTCATCTTCCCAAGTAATGTTTACTGTTTGGATGTCCTCGGTTCCAAGGGTTAGTTTTTGTATCATATCCTTATTACTCATGCATTAATCACCCATTATAATCGTTAAAAATTGTTTAAAAAAAAAGCACCACACAATAATAATAATGATGGTGGTGCTAAAAATATTTGCTAGTGAAATTAAATTCTTTATCCACTGATTAAAGCTTCCTGGTTATTAACAAGCTTGATGTACATATCGGTTTCCACTTCGGTTGTGCCATCAGCCAAGGTTACAGTATTGGAGCCGAGACTCTCCAAGGTAAGAGTGGTTTCAATACTATCCACACTGCTAACATTGTATTCGGTCCTGACAGTGCATCTTGGGAAAACAATCTTGCAAGAAAGGTTAGGGTCTTCGCAATGATTGACATTAACCTCTAATGGTATTTGCAAGAGTTTACAACTGGATGGTTGTAAAGCATCAACCTCCCCATACTCCGCGTCAAGTATGGATCGTACGGTCTCGCTTGTGAGGCTGGTTGTGATGCTGATACTGTTTTCTCTTTTACCTGCCTTCGCTCTCATCTGTGGATACCTTGAGCCTAATCCGATGGTACTATCCACATTATGGTTATTATTACCCTCAAAACTGAAAGCAGTAGATACACCATTAACTGGCAAGTTATTCAATTTAAGGCTCACATCATAGAACATGATGAACAAGTCCTCATTAGTCAATGCATCAGGCTCGGTGAATGCCCCGTTAATGGTTGCTTTTTCGGTCTTGTAAATCCAATCAGCACCAACAGTCATGCTCTCATCACTTACTTCCAGGGTTAACTTATCTTCAAGCAGTCCGTACACATACTTTGTGAGCATATCGTAAGCGGCCATTGCACGGAAACTGGTTAACTCCTTGCCTTCGCCACCATAAAACTCGTGGGTATGGTAATTTCCACTACCGGCGGTGTATTTGTAATTGTCAAGGAAGCCAAGGAAATACCAAGTCAACTGTTGCAAATCAGCATCAGCACTGGTTGAGCCTGTTGGTTTCATTATCCCTGCTCTGGCACGCTTATTCATCCTGGATGAGCCGCTTTTGGTTACTGGTTCGTCGTTGAGTTTGAACTCGACGCTTTCGGCGTGGTTCCAGAAGCTTGGGTCGAAACTTGAAGGAGTGACAGTGGTATCTCCGTAGGTGGTTTCGACTTCTAATCCAAATCCTCTATTCATATTATCATTATTCTCCTAATTGTTGTTTGCAGCATAATCTCCAATCTATTATATGGTTCACATTCAAGACGGCGGCGACTACTGGCAATCGTTCAGACTTGTTATTGACATCAACTGTCCCAAGTGGGTAGAATGTTTCGAGTGTGATGTTACGGATCAACCTTTGTCCAGGTAATTCCTGGTTTTGTATTGTCTGCCAGTTCCTTTGCACAGATAGTATTACACGGGTCGCCAAGTTCATAGTGGATTCATTGGCATCTTCGAGTTCTGGCTCATACACGGCACAATTGAATTGAAACGGTGTAGTCAACTCCATTGTCCGACTTATATCTGCTTGTCGGTTAGGTCGTGTCTCATGCTGGTACATCCAGATGAATGGTTCGTCGATGTGCTCTTCTTCAAGGTAAATCTTTTTGAAGGTTTGTACATCACTGAGTAAGCCATCCTCTGTCATTTCGGCTTCTATGCATCCGGCTAGAATAGTTTGTAATGTTTCCATTCCAATTACTATATTAGTCATCCCATCACCTCACTTATTGCTCGTAGGAAGTAACCATCCAAACGACCATTAACATCCGCGAGACTGTCCTCAACGAAATGCCTTCCTTTTATTCCTGGATGATGCACGACCCTTACTGGATGGTCTGCTCCTTCCCAGTATAACGCCTTCTTATTGGTTGGTGTTATAGTGTAAGGTTGGGTTCCATCGTTTACCCATTGAGCATACTCCGCAGGTGATTTAATAACTGCCTCATCACTACTCAATGACTCAAGGAACCAAGACTTCAACAATCCATGGTCTACTGGACTGTTTCGCATCAGTACCCTTATCAATTCCTGACTGCTATACTCCAAACCCTTCTGCTTAGCCTGTGTCAACTTATCAGGACTCAACTTACTGGTTAATCCTGTTGTGTCGATGTCAATGGTGAAGCTCGCCATCTATTCATCCCTTCCTGTAATTGCGAGCACACCAATACTATCAGGCTCGGTTGAAGAATCCTTAACGAATGGTTTTAGATCGTCTTTCAAGTCATCTGTGAAAATGTCACTTGATAATCCTTGTATTGTCCAGTCATTGACCTTGATAATGGGACTGTCACGTTTTTGTATTGCGAGGGTTACCATGTTTGATGTTAATCGTAGGCAGATATTGCGGATGGCATCTCTCACATTATCGTCGGTATAGTTCCGATTAGTGTACATGTTAATCAAATCCTGTGATTGATTAATCCAATCGGATACTATGTTGTTTAATCCTGTGGTGTCGTCTTTTTCAAGATTTAAATGCTTTGGTTTTAAACCTGTGAAATTGATTACGTCATCTACACTAATCCACATTTATTGTCACCATATAATAAAAAAAATAATTAAAAGGAATGGAGATGTTTAGTTTGGTAATTCTCCAGTCCTAATATATTCGTATAAAAGTTTACGGTTACGTTTTACCACTATTGGCAACTCATCAAAAGGTAATAACTCAGATTGTTTTTTTGGTGCTGCTTTTTTAGCAGTTTTCTTTTCTGCCATACCACATCACCTACTTATAATAATGCTGCTGCTTCAGCTGCGGTCATGTCCGCGACAACGATAGCATCAGTCCATTGGAGACTTGCATCGCATCTGATACGGTAGAAGTACTCGGTTTTTTCCTCTGCGACAACGCGATTAGGCTCCACGCTAAGGTCTTTCCAGACACCGTACCAAAGGAACTCAGGCACAGTTAATACACAACCTGCAACTTTACCATAGGAAGTTCTTCCATCAGCAGCATCCAATACTGGTGCATATTTGACTGGGATTCCCTTGTATTTTAATTCATCAGCATTCAAGAGTGAACTGTCACCTAATCCAGTTTCACGATCAATGAGGAAGTTTCTGTATGCTTCGTAAACTTCGAAAGGTACATAGAAGACAAGGTCTTTCATGAGGTTTGCTTGTCTGTATGCTTCAGGTAATTTGTATAATGCTTGATTGAACAAGTCAGTAATGCCTTTGGTGGTTACATCATAATCGGTTCCTTGTACGATGTGGTTGGTTGCTCCTTTTAACCATCCATTAGTAACACCGAATAAGCCGGTCTTGGTGGTGTCACCATAGACCGCTAATGCTTCAAGGTCTACTCCAACTGCTTCTCCCATCATGGTTAAGAGGGTTTGTTCGAATTGAGCTTGTTCAATGTTGTCCTCTTTATCATCATCGAGGATACTGGTTTTTGCTTTTAATTTTTTAGCGTTTAACTCTGCTTTACCGAATCCAATGGTTGCTTCGGTTAATTGGTCTTCGGTATCACCGTTAGCATCGTAACCGTTTTGTAATACACGGCCAACGATTTTAGTACTGGATACCACTTGAGATGTGGAATTCATTCTACGGAAACTTGCATCTGCTAACATGGTTTGACTGATAGTAGCAGCACGCATAAAGGTGGCAAACTGTTCCTCGTTTAATAATGCTTTTACTCCAGCCATATCGGTTCTCATGCTTTTGAATACTTCACGTTCTTGTTCGTTTACGATTTGGGATAAAATATGTTCATTCACCATAAATATCATACCTCAAAATAGGGGGTTTATTTTTTACGTGTTCCATCAGGGTTTTTGCCCATGATTTCATAAATATTAACAGGCTTACTCTTCTCAGCAGACAAGTTATCATGTACTGGTTCTGCTTTGGATTCGCCTTTCTCGGCTACCGGTTCTTCGGTTTCTACTTCTTCTTCTTCTTCGGTTTCATCTTCTTCTTCTTCTTTAACTGGTTCTTCCATGGATTTCTCTGCTTGGGCTTCGGCTTCAGTTTCGGCTTCAGCTTCCGCTGGTTCTTCTTCTTCCACTGGAGTTAAAGCTTCAGTTAAAGTCTTGGTGAACTCTTCCTGCAGGGTTTTGAGTGCATCATTGAAGTCTTTTTTTAATTGTTCAAGTGTAGCCTGCATATCTGCGACTTCACTTTTTAATGCAAGGACTTCTGCTTCCTCGGTCATGCCCATTGCAGAGAGCACCTTAGATTTTAATGATTTAACATCTTCTTGGTTTTCCATTATATCACCATTTACTTCACAGAATAGGCTATCATGCAAGCAAGGACTACGCACTAGGCTTACTGATAGCACTACTGGGTCAGGCACATCCTTAATCAGACTGTTGCCTGAGCTACTAACATCTTTACAACTGCAAGGCAAAGGAGTATCCGGCTTGCTCTTCAAAGCAGTTAGGTACTCGTCCGCCCGTGACTTAGTGAAGACACTAGCACTATACCCAGTATAACCACCACCCAATGCTGTCTCAATTGCTTCGGGTTGGGTTATATGTGAAGTGACAAACCATGAACCCCTTGGATAACTTTTTAGTGATCCATCTAGTGTGGTCATGGTAGTGTCTTCTGTTAGTAAGAATGAGTCGACTGGCACGCCTATCTTGTTACCGTCTCGTGTGAGTCCGTGTTCGTGGTCTATGAATTGGTATTTTTCATAGCTTTTAGCAAATTCACGGATTTGTTCAACAGTTAATGGAGGTTCACCATTTACCCAGTCACAGTCTTTGGCTCCTGGTATCATTACGGGGGCGGTTAAGTGGATTGTGCCATCGGTTAATGTTTTTATTGTTTTCATAATTATCAAAATTCATTGAAAGCCAGTATGCTTTTATTTTTTTGGGGCTTTCAGTATACACTCAAAGCAGTTTAAAAAAAGTAGATGGATTATGAAAAAAGGATAAAAAATAAAAAATAAAATAAAAAAAAGAATAAAAAAAGAGGATAATGAAAAAATAGCTCAAACTTTAACAAAACAAGGGCTACCCGTTTTATTAACAAATCTCTGGATTAGCCGTTGATTGCAGTCTTCAAAGGTTTCACCAGGCAAGACAAAACTTTCATACCTTCCATGTTCGACCCATTTATCCTCATGCTTAGCCCTAACCTCTATTATAACTGCTTGAGGTATATGTAAAGGGTTAATATAAGGGTTGAAGAGTTGCTCTAATTCAATAGGGAGCACTCCATCATAATTTAGGAGAGTTGTTATGAACTCTCCTTTATCTGTTGAAGAGAGTTCATTTATCTGTTTTTCAATGTACTCTAAATCTAATTCATACATCAGACTCCCGCTCCCCATCTTTTTCTTTTATCTCTTCGGCCAACTCACGTAATCTTTTTAAAAATTTCTCTTTCAAAAACTCTGTATCATCAATTTCATATTCGTCATTCATCTGTAAGCCCTCCTAACAATCAATCCTTTGTCTTTCCATTCTGGTTTGCTAAACTCTTTCAAGAGTCTGTCTCCAATCTCTTTATCAGCGGCTCTTTTGATTGATTTTTCATCCAAGCCTATTTTGCCCTCTCTCATTTGTTTTTCAACAGCAGCATTACCTTCTTTGATACATTCACCATAAACTTTTGTTATGTCCATCTGAGTTAATCGCCCCATAGGTCCAAAGCTTTCTTCTGCATGAACATACCAAATCTCATTAGGTGATACGATATAATGGTCTTGTTCTTTCATACATCTGTACCCTATGATGTCTTCATCTGATGGGAAACTCATTCCCTCCTCAGTATGTATGTGCATACTTCCTACATTTGGCCCTTCATCCATCATTGAGACTTTACCTTTAACTCCTCTGATTTCGTCACCTTTCAGTTTTCCAGTTTTTGTATCGAATTTGTAACCCCATTCTATCTTGCCTTTGCATCGTTTATCGGCCCACTCGAAGACTTTGTCAAAGTCTGTTAATGGGGTTTCTTGTTTAAATGCTTCTAATGAGTATGTTTCAACAGGTGTTTCTGGGGTTTGTTCTACTGGTTTAATTGGGGCCTTGCTTGTAGGTTCTGTTGTTTTGCCAAGTGCTTTTTCTTTTAACTTGTTAATTTTAATGGTTTTTTGTTTAATCTCCGTATTGATGGCTTCTTTCTGTTTAGCAGTTGCCTCAGGGTTATTGCGTAACCATTCTTCAGCTTCCCTTATCTGCCTTTGGAATCCTTCTAATTGTTTTTGTTCTTTCCTTGTGAGGTTTTGTTTAATTTGGTCGAAGCTTGGTTCTTTTACGATTTTTTCAGATTCTGGGATAACTCTTAATTTTGCATAATGGTTCGCCGCATCAAATTCGATGATTTCCATCTTAGTATCCTTGTTCAATAAGAGTTCCATCTCCTGAGCAAACTTAGGATTCTCGTTTAATTCACCAACATATGCTCCTTTTGTTCCAGCATCAATTTCAATCTCGTACATCCATTCCATAGTCCTATGGCTAATATCCGCGAAGTGCTCCGCTCCGGCCTTTGTAACTGCTACACTATTGTAACCCTCAAAAGTTATTACATCTCCAACCTTCGGATTGGATCCTAGGTGGTGGTGTTCCTCTACTCTCCATCCAGTCATGTTTTTGGTGACATAATTGTTTTCAAGGATATTCTCAAGGAGTGGGACATCGTGCATAATGCTATGATAAGTCTCGGTTATTAACTCTTCGGCTCTTACAGTATCGCCTTTTTTAAGGGCATTATGTATAAAATTGTATTTCTTCTTCTGTTGGGATTCATCTAACCCTTTTACATACTTGCTGAATGCGTTGAAATCGCCTCTGCATCTTGTTATAACATCTCTGAATAGGGCATAATCATTTCCAAGCCAACGGTTTAATACTTGTTTCTCACGCGGAGTTAATTTAAGCACATCTGTACTAAATAACTCTTCAACTTTACGATTGCCTGGCAAAGCGCCTGTCTCTGTTGTGCCTTTCATTTTGATTCGTCGACCGGTGCCTCCAGATGGGGCTTCATTTGAAAATTGGGTTAATCTTTGAGTTAACAGGTTATCCGGTAAATGTAATTTAGATTTTAATTTGTTATGTAAAGTATTAAAATCTTGGGTAGCATAGTAATCTAAACCTCCATCATGTTCACTTTTGTAGTAAAGTGTATTAAAGTACCTTTGGTCTTGCAGGAGTTCCAGTTGTGTTTTTTCTGCTTCACTTAATAAGTGGCTTCCCATCTCTTCATCAATAAGCTGCTTCTTTTCTAGGAGGTATAACTCTTCAGCTTCTGCTTTAGTGAGAGCATACCTGTCGCCTATTTGAGACTCTTCATAAGGGATACTTTCCCTAAGTGGTTTAGGAGTAGTGAATTTAAGAGTTGGGTCTATGCCTGGGAGGTCATAATTGAAGTTTTCTTTAAGGTTCCTGTATTTTTGAATATACCTTTTTGTATTGATTTCATCCAAACCGTTTTTAAGTAGCTCTTCATGGAGTTCTGTAATATCCCTTCGGGCCCGGAGTTCTCTTAATTCAGTATTCTCAAGAGGTGTTGTGTTTTTATCCCTTCTTTTCTGATTGAGTTCTTCTAATCTGACTTGCTCTTCAGGATTGAGTTTAAATGCCTCTGGGTCTGTGAACACATCTTTAATACCCTTTTGTTCTTTAGGGAGTAACTCTAATTTTTCGGCTAACTCTTCAAAGCGGGCATTCTCTGCCTCGGATAGTTTGTTGGAGATTTTTTTGTTCCATAGTTCATTAAATTCTTGTTTTTCTAATAATTTTCTTCGTGCTGTTTTTTCAAGGAATTTTAGTTTTTCTCCATTGTCTAATTTTGTTTGTATTTCTTGTAGTTTTGCGGTTTCTTCAGGAGTTAACCCGTATTTATCGTGTTCGGGGTTTGTTTGTTCTGTTGTTACGGCTCCGATTATCTGTTGGTAACCCCTTGCCAATTCACCATTAGCCACCAACTTCAACTGATTAAGCCGGCTCAAATTATACTCTAACTGGGTTCGTGCCTGCAATCGTTCACGTGGCAGACTAAACTTACTATCAATAACTGCTTGTGCCTCATTAACCGCCCTACTATAAGCATCATATTGGCTTCTCTGCTCCTGAGTGAGGTTCTGCTCCAACTGCTCAGGAGTAGGCTCACCCAAACTTTCCGTATTAATCGGCACAAGGTCAGACTCACGGAACGGACTAAAACTTGGAGCCATAAAACCATAAGGCACCACAAAAGGAGCATTACTACACCTACAATTAATCCACTCTTCAATAGGGCCGGAAGTATCACCAGGAAACGCTAAACCATTACTATATTTGCCATCAATCGGTATAATCTCACCATCAACATCCACATGACTATCACGTGTCCTGTCATCACCTGCGGCGATCCATTGAGTATACTCGACACCATCCTCCCGGTATTGGTCTCTTGTTGCTTGGTTGTGGCTGGTGTTTATCTCAGTCCGTGCGATTCGTCGGGCTTCCCAGTTCGCTAACTGGTCGAACCTTTTTGTGATGTCATTTGCGACCTTGTTTATGCCCTTTCCCTCTCGGTAACCCTCACTTATAATCTGGTTGAGTTGGTTGTCTACTCGGTTTAGTGTGTTCTGACTGGTCTTGAATGTTCTGTTGAGTAGGTCTTGTTCCGCCTTTGGGATTGTGCCAAACAAGTTATTCTTATCCTTGTCAACAAAGCCCTGAATCCCTAGTGTAGTAACTGCTTTAAGAGCGACCCGGTCCTTGTTTGCTCGCTTGGTTAACCGTTTAGCCTCAGCCTTTCCTAACTGGTATTCTCGGAGCTTATACTTCCTGATAATCTCATAATATTCCTTGTGAGCTTCGTGGATTGGGCTTAGCATCAGATTAACCTGGCCTTGGAGTAATTGGTAATCGCTCCAATACTCATCTAATCCTTTTAAGACACTCTTTTTAAGCTTACGGAAGAAACGGCCTAGTTCCCGTTCGAGTTGGGCTTCGTTATTCTGCCTTCGCTTCAATGCGACCTGGGTTGCCAGTAACTGTCTCTTGGTCCTCTCGGGTAATGTCATCCTCTACCTCTTCATTATCATTCCATAATTGGTCTTCCAAACTGCCGAGTATAGTATCCACTTCGAGCATTGGATTGTTCTCAGTATCATTCCACACTTTCTCCAATGGAATATTGTTAATATAACGAGCATTCAAGTAATAATCCTCTTCGTCTTCAATTGTTAATCCGAATTTATTGCCGAAATTATCAATCAATTCCTTAATAGTCATAGCACCCCTTGCAAACAGGAACTCCGCCAATGCCAAATCCTTTGTGTAGTCGATTGGTGCCACTTCTTCAATACTGAATCTCCAACTAGTGCAGCCAAGTTCCGCACCGATTTGATTGATTAATGCTTCGCACTCGGATTTGATTGGAGCGATGGTTCCATATTTATAGGATGCCATTGTTGACTCGCTGTTACTACCATTCAGATTACCACTATCGAAGATGCCTAATCTTGATGGGTCTACCTGATGCGCGTGCAATACTTCATCACGGGTATCCTTACGGTACATTCTGAAATGGCCTTCTTCCGCTTGTACACTTAATGGTGTGATTTTAAGGTCTACATTTCCTTCTTCACCCTCTGATGGAATGGTAATGCAGATAGCACTGTGTGGATTCTTGATGACTTCCTTAATCTGTTGACCAATCTTATAACGGAGTGTCTGGGTTACATCATACTCGGGGTCATCAGGTTCCAGGTCATAATCCGCAAAATCACCTGTAACTGTGATTGCAAACTTCGGCATACCATAATTGTCAAAGAATGCATTGTTATACTTGACCGCTCCAATATCCCCCTTAATACTGCCAAGACAACTGACTATTGGAGGCCTTCCGTAGTAGTCTGTTCCAGGTGCGTACTCCATACTCCATAACAACTCATTAGCCTTACGCTCCGCAGGTAAACTGTTATATGGTTTGAATTCACCAGTATCCGCATCCACATCAACAAGATTACCATCATTATCATAATTCTTGCCATAAATCACAAACCATACCCTTTTGCCATCTGGGGTGGTGTGCAGGACTCTCTTCATATCAGTATGACGCCTGAGTGTTTGTGCAGGAATATGCTTGAGCCTTATAATATCCGATTTGCTGGTATCCTCACGGATAATCTCAATCGCACCATAACCAATCGCCCTACGGTCATAAACCATCCGTTGCAACTGAGTATTAATGCTCGGACTACTATTCTCCAAAACCTCAACAAACCTTTCCTTCTCAGCCTCTACTGGCTCAACACCCTCCAATGGCTTCAAGGTATAATTCACACCAGTAGTGTCAACCGCCACCGCCTCAACACAAGCAGCATGATAAGTATACAAATCCAATAATGCTACAAGGTCGTATGGATCATACTTCGGATTCAATATGCTGATGCCTTGTTTGAGTGGGTCGCTTATTTCTTGTTTGCTCCCTGTCGCGGGGTCGATATTCGCTTTCAAGGAATACTTGTTGAGTTCTAATTGGTCTACTAGGTGCATTCCATCATTATCATCGATTGTTACTATGAAACTATCACTATGTCTCTTTTTTGTCATACACTATCACTCTTTATTATGCTTTGATTTTTCGTTTTGGTCTTAACCAGTGCCGTGCACTTCCTGTTGCGGTGTCGACCATATCATCACTGGCTCCTTCTTTACCAGTGAAACTGACTAGTTGGTCTATTAGGTCGATATTCCAATCAGCCTTTACGAAGTAGCATCGGTGGTCCTCGGCTATGGCTTCCAGGTCGAAGCTCCGTACATTCTTTTTCAAGTTAACCTTGTCACTCCTGATGTGGTGTTTCCTTAGGTCTTTCTCGTTACGGAATCTGCTGATTAATAGTTTGCTTCCGCTTCCTGGTTCCTGCTCTATCTTAATCAGTACATTCCTGCCGTCTTTGTGGGCGGTCTTTTTGAATCGTTTAAGTACCTCGTTACTGGACCAGTTGCCATGCACAAGGTCGATGAAGTATAGGTTAGTTCCATCGTAGCCAGTGAGTAGTCCACTGGTTTGGTCTCCTTCCTTGCCACTTGCGGCGAAGTCCCAGTACCTGAGCATTGGCAAATCCTTTGGAAGTTCATCCAGTGTTATCTGATTATAAATATGGTGTGTTCGGTCATCCATAAACCACTCTCGTTTGAAGATGTTCCCGTCTCTTTCTACTGGTTGTCCTTGGTAGATTGCATTGAATAGGTAACTGCCCATTGCTTTTTTTTCTGCCATCAGCCACTCGGTGCTTCTCTGTTGTGGCCAAAGAGCCTCCCCTATCTTTCTGCCAAGTAGGTCATCAGGACTGTCACAGATAGCGGGTATGTTAAGGTCTATCCATGTGTTAGGGTCTATACTGCCACCACTTCGGAGTATTGCTAGGCCTTCCTTCGCGGGGATTGTTGGTTCGGTTTCCCTTATAATGCCGTGTAGGTCTTTCAAGTGCAATCGTTGTGCTATGACTAACATTATCGGTGGCAAACCATTACTACGCCTCTCCAATCGTGTCTTAGCAGTACCACCAAACCAATCCGCTAACCGTTGCTGCTTAACACTTGACTCGGCATCCGCAACATTCTTGATTGGATCGTCCACTATGAATAAGCCTGCTCCGAAACCAAGGATTGAGCCTCCGGCTCCGACTGCTAGCATCTGACCATGGTAGGGGTGGTTGAGTTTGAACTTGTTCTTTGCTTTACTGTCGGTGGATAGGCTTACTTTATATGGAGATAATCCGCCGTAGTAGTTGAGTACGTCTTTGACTTGTCCACCGAATTCACTTGCTAATCCTTGGCTATAAGCAGTTAATATGACCTTGTCATTTGGGAAGTGTGCAAGGAAGTAACTGGCGAAGTTCTTACTAATCAAGGTGGATTTCCCATGCCTACTCGGAACACCTAACAATATCTTACTTACCCTGCCTTGCAATGCGTACTGCAACAATTCAATTATAAGGACATCGAAGTCTCTTGGTTGCCAGTACCCATTGTTAATATAGATGCTCCAACGGCCTAGGCCTAATACTCCATGATTGGTTCGGCTTATGTCTTCCGCACTTATCATTCTTTTTTGTCCTCGATTATCTTTTTCATCAGGTCAAGCTCGCGAGTTAGGAAGTCATCACTTGTCAAATCCACATCTGCATTGACATTAGCTTCGGCGTTAATGTTGGCTTCCATTTCCTGTTTCTCTGCCACAACATAAAGCTCTGGGTCGGTAACCTGTAACAGGTATTGATGTGCTAACCAACTATTGCTCTCGGCGATATGGTTCTGATGTAACCGTATGTACTTGGCGGTTGCTCGTTTCCATCTAAGAAAGAAATCATGGTATTTCCCACTCTTCGCCTTTTTCCCCTTGTTTATCCAATTAGTGAGAGTGTTACGGTGTATGCCTGCAAGGTCGGCACAATACTTCATATCTAATCCTTCTTCCCTGTATTGGCATAATTCGTTGCAGATTTCTTCATTAAATTTAGTGGCCATAATGCAATTCTCCTTTTTACTTGTGCATTCTGTATTAAATATTGCACAATCCCTTTTAATGTTTAGTTTATGATGTTGAAGTATACATTTATCAGTATTGTTATAATGGTTAATCCTACTCCGACAACTGCTAACAAGCTGCTTACTCTGTTGTGATTCTCTATGCTTATTTGTTTTTGGAGTGCCAGTTCTGTCTCAA
>Ga0326513_10000881_pt1 | contig 25045 bp, 47 predicted proteins | sample 2_2465_0518_D_FD_203654 | JGI IMG/M metagenome (GOLD analysis project Ga0326513, IMG submission 203654) | Bovine rumen microbial communities from UC Davis, California, United States - 2_2465_0518 | ecosystem: Host-associated > Mammals > Digestive system > Stomach > Rumen | place: USA... | reverse complement strand
TCCTTTCACTTTTATGTCTTCGTTCCACGGCACGGCGTGTTCGATGCGGTTGAACTCTTCCCACTCGGCGCGAGTGAGGTAGACCTTCTGGACTTCCTCCAGTTTCCCGCCGCACAGAGGGCAGAAGCGATACGTTCCGGGCTTGCCTCGGCGGTATCCGTACACGGTCTTACACTTCGGACATTTCTTCATGCTGTCGCCTCATTTCTTCCGTGGTTTTTCTCCCGTTTTTTTCAAGGATAGGATCGAATAGGATTGATTCAGCGGCTTTTCGTCTCTTGCTTGCTTCTTCTAAAGTGCTGAACTCACCAAGCCAGTACTTTTCCCCGGCAAGTTTTATTTCGGCGACGTATTTGCCGTTTCGATGATTGACATATACCCCCTTTACGCCCGTGCTGCTGTCGTTTCTTGTTTTCTGCGTAAGACCGCACAATCTTGTCCCGTCTTTGCACTCAGCAGCTATAAACTTTTCGTGAATTTCTTTTTGGCCGCACGACTTGCATTGTGTCGATTTGCCGCGCCTTAAGCTGTTTAACGTTACAGTTTTTTCCGCGCCGCATTTTCGGCACTTGCACAGCATCCGTGTCGGTCTGCTCTCGCTTTTTGGTGCTTCGCCTATCACTATCCAGTTACCAAAGTTCTCACCAGCGAGTGCCTTTCGCGCTTCGGAAAGCTGCCTGTTCTTTTCTTGTAGCGCCTTTTTTATCGTTTCCTGTCTGCTCACGATTTTTGTTTCTCCTCCAGCGGGCACCATCTGCCGACCGTCACGTTTGGATCTACGATGTACTCCCCCGTCCGGCGGCATTGGTTTCTCGCATATGTTTCCATGAGCGGGCAATACCTACAGGCCACTTTGCCCGGCTCGAAGTAGATGTCACAGCTCATCGTGATATACTCGGTGCATCCGTCAGCCATCGTCGGCCTCCCAGTTGTCGCAGACCTCATAGTCCGGCGATGCGATAGGTTCCCTGTTCGTTCCGCAACACAGGCGCTCGTCTTCGTAGTACCATTTGCAGTTCATGCAACAGGCCGGATCGTCCGGTACGCCCTGCGTCTCCATGAGACGGATAAAGGGATGATCAGGTATTTGTGTCATTGTGTCTCCTTTCAACTTCCATGATGTAGTAGAAAAACGGGAAAGCCTGTTGAGGCACTACGGCGTTTCCGAGGCATCTAATTCTGTCCACCCTGTTGGGAATCCCATCAGCCACTCGAGGTATGTCGGGTTCACTCGGCCAATCTTCCCAAGCGGTGAACATTCGATCAGTTCTTGCAGATTGCCCCGATAGGCCGCGCCTCTCTCTCTCTCTCTCTTGCGAGAACTTGCCGAAGTACCGCGCCTCTTTCGCTCCGTTCGCCGTTGTCACAACCGGCGTCGGGATCAGCTCCGTGAACTTCTTCTCGTAGCCCATCAGCCACTCGAAGAGCTGCGGATTCGTCCGTGAAGAGTTCCCCGCGCTCATTGCCCGCCGTTCCTCCTCCGTAATCAGGCCTTTGTTCGCCATCGCCTGAAGCGTCTTCCTCGCGCCGGAGCATCCGCCGAGGCCTGACGCTTTCGGAGTAGGCCAAAATGAAGACCCGATCCCGCCTGTGCGGGGCGTCTGCACCGCAAGCCGGAACAATAAACGCCTGTACGGAGTAGCAGAGGTTTTCCAAGTCAGACAGCACCGTGTCGAGTGCCAAATTGACGATTCCAGGCACATTTTCGCCAACGACCCAACGGGGCTTGAGATCTTTAATAACTCGGCACATCTCCGGCCAGAGGTAACGGTCATCTTCCTCGCCTCGTCGCTCCCCGGCAACGGAAAACGGCTGACAGGGGAACCCGCCTGAAATAATGTCAACTGTTCGTAAGCCTGTTCTTTCATAGAAACTCTCTTTCGTGAGCGTCCTTATGTCTCGCCAGCGCGGCACTTCCGGCCAATGCTTTTCAAGCACCTTCGTCGGATAATCCGCCCACTCGCATTGTCCGACCGTCTCGATCCCGGCCATCTCTGCGGCCAGGTCCAGACCGCCGATGCCGGTGAACAAGGACAGATGCGTCATACCGGCAGCTCCGGGAGCGGTCGCCAATGCGTGACCGAGTGGAGAGACGCTCCGTCGAACGGAGATACCCAGCCTTTGCAATGGTCATCTTCTTCGTACACAGCGACGATCTGCTCATCTCCGTTGTACACGCACAGCACCGGCTCGGAGATCTCGAAGTATACCCGCTCGTCTCCGTCCTCAAAGAAATCTTCGTGCAGATCTGGGAGACGGTCGTTTACAGATGTCCAGCTCACAGCGAATACCTCACAATCCGGCAGCTTTCTCCGAAGCGGTTCGTCACGGTCTCCGGCGTAGACTTCACATCGACGCCGAGCTTGCGGAGGTCTCTGATTCTCCCGGCGAGGTCGATGATGCCGAGATACGTTACGCCGTCCAGAGCGGTCATGGAGCCGTTGCGCTTTAGATAGTCATGTACTCGCTCTCTCTGTGTCATGGCGTCGGCGCTCCTTTCATCACATCGGCGATGAACATGAAGACCATCACCGTCAGCATGGCGAGGCTAAGTATCTCGTTGCCGAGAAGCAACAGCGCCGCCGGTATTGCATATTTTTTCATTTCGTGTTATCCTTTCTTTTGGTGTCCCTTGCCGTCTGTTGAGTGCCAGCTCACAGGCGGCCTTTTTCATACTCTTCAAGTTTGTGCCGGTTGATGTAGTAGGTGTAAACGCTCGACATTTTCACAGCCGTGCCGATCGGCAGCGCCCCGTGCTGAAGGCCGATGCGGATAAACTGCTTCGATACGCCGAGGATCTTCGCGGCCTCCGCCACGCTAACATTTGATGTCGTACTCATCATCAAGCACCCTTTCCAAGTCCGTCACGGAAACGCGCCGTTCTGCGACCTCCTCGGCCAGCTTCTGGATCTCCGCCCAAACCTCGCGGATATACTCGCCGCCGTTGAACTTGTCACACAAGACCGTGAGGAAGATCGCGCTTGCGTTCCGCACTCCCGCCGTGACCCCTCGGTCGAAGGCCTTGTCAACATCGGCCTGTGTCTTCGGGATCGTGCGGGGATTCTTCTTCATGCTTCTGCCTCCCTTCTTACGATTTCGTTGACTTCCATGCCGAGGACATTCGCCAGCCGGACGGCGAGGTCGATGTCCATCTTCTTCTGCCGCTTGTCCGCCTCGATGAGACTGTAGAAGCTCTCCGTCACGCCGATGGCGTCCGCGACCTGCTTCTGCGTGAGCCTCTGCTTGGTGCGCTCTTCTTTGAGCCAATCTCGCACCTCTTCACCTCCCTCCTGGTTAACTCGACTTTGCTTGCGGTTAAGTCTGAACCAAATATAACTCCATTCTTACCCGTAGTCAAGCCCCTAAAAAAGAAAGTCAACTTCCGGTTAACTTGTAACGCTTTGTAACCGTCTTGACATAGAGTTAAGTTCTGATATAATAAAGGTGAGGAGGCGAGGACATGGAAGGGCTTAAAAGGTTACGGAAAGATCGCGGTTTCACTCAAGCCGAGCTTGGGAGGTTGTGCGGCGTTTCGGAGAGCATCATCAGCCAGTATGAAAAAGGCAAGAAAAATCCCTCGCACGAAGTTGTCATTAAACTGTGCGAGGTTTTGGACTGCACTTTTTCAGCGTTGATCGGCGACGCTCCACGGTCTCGCCCGGTGATGAGCGAAAGAGAGCGCAAATATGCCGCCCTGGACGAACACGGCAAGGCGGCGGTGGACGCTATTCTTGACTTGGAGTACAGAAGATGCGTGAAGACGGAGGTTATCGACTACGGTACGATTCGGAAATACCTCTCACGCCCCGCTGCTGGCCTTGGAGGGCTTGTTGAGGGTGAGGACTATGAAGATATACCCCGGACGGCAGAAACGCCCAGAGAGGCCGATTTCGCGCTTGTGGTGAGCGGTGACAGCATGGAGCCGTACATCCATGACGGCGAGACGATCTATATCACGGAGAAGGCCGCTCTGCATCCGATGGATGTCGGTGTGTTCTGTGTGGACGGCGAGACCTATGTGAAGCAGTACGCCCCGAGTTATGACGGCTCCGTGTATCTGCTCTCGGCAAACCCGGAGCGGGAGAGCGCAAATGTCTTCGTCAGCGCGGAGAGCAACAGATCTATGCAGTACTTCGGCAAGGTCATTCTGCCGAAGAAGCTGCCCGCCCCTGTCTACAGATGAAACGGAAGAGCTTTCGGCTCCCGAATGGGTACGGCTCCGTCGTGCATCTGTCCGGCAACAGGCGGAGACCGTTCTGGGCGCGGATCACGGCGGGATATAACGAAAAAGGCCAGCAGATCTATAAGAGCATCGGCTATTTTGCCACGCGGGAAGAGGCGCTTATCGAGCTTGCGAAGTACAACAATTCGCCTTATGACCTTGATTTGGCGAAGTTGACCTTTGAGGGGCTTTTTGAGCTTTGGAGTGACCGAGTATTACCCCGGCTCGGAAAATCGCTCCAGGGCGCTCACAAGGCCGCCTACGGGCATTGTGAGGCATTGTACAAGCTGAAGTACAAAACGCTCCGCGCTTATCACTTCCAGCGGTGCATTGACGAGTGTCCGAAGAGCTACGCCACGAAGTCGAACATTAGGAATCTTTTTGTCGCGCTCGATGCCTTCGCCTATGACAACGACATCATTGTGAAGGCATATTCTGCGAATCTCTCAGTTCCTGAGGCCACGCCGAAGGAAGGGAAACTCTTCACGAAGGAAGAGATCGCGAAGGTGTGGAGCGACGGCGACGATGTGTGCCGGTTTCTGCTCTTCACCGGGATGCGGATCTCCGAGGCGCTGGAACTTACCCCCGCAAATGTCGATTGGGAGGAGCAGACGATCCTCTGCGGCATGAAGACCGAGGCCGGGAAGAACAGGATCGTTCCCATCCATCCGATGATCAAGGATCTCGTCGAGCGCCACATGGACGGGAAGTACCTTTTCCCCTTCGACGGCAAAAAGCAGACCTATAAGGCATACACGCTCCGCAGATGGTCGCCCATGATGGAGCGCCTCGGCATGGAGCATCACACGCACGACTGTCGGAAGACCTTCCGCTCCGCGCTCGACAAGGCCGGTGCAAATAAGGTCGCCGTTGACAGGATCATCGGCCACAAGAGCGGAGATGTCGGCGAAAGAGTGTATACGCTGAAGACCCTGGACGAGCTGCGCGAGGCAATAAATCTCCTCGATTATGGTCTGTCAGATTCTCTCGGCAAGTAACGCATAAGTAACAAAAAATCCCCCAAGAGGAAGAAAACATAGCGTTTTCAACCACTTGGGGGATGTGTCATTTTATCGGATTTTACTCTTTCTTAATTATACCGCGAACTTTGCAGAATTAAATCACTTTTTTATAGCAAAAGGCGGAGGGAAACCGCACTTTTTCAGAGTTTTTCTGAATGTGGGTCTCCCTCCGTTTTCTTGCGTAAGAGACAAGGAAGTGACAGGCTTATTTGTCCTTGTAATACTGCGCGGAGCTGATGCCGAGCAGAGCGCCGAGCAGAACACAGACGGCGTTTGCGGTCTTCGCGATCTCGTCAGCATACGGCCATCCCCACACACCGGCACAGGCCACATAGAAGGTCGCCAGCGCCGGGATGCAGATCAGGGCGATCCACTTGAGGACATCATAGAGTTTGTCATGCAGCTTCATGTTATGCACTCTCCTTCAAGTTTTTGATTTCGGTTGCCAAGGATGCAAGGTCGACCTGCATTTGGCCGAGTTTCTCAGCGTAGTTGTTGTGAGTGTCCAGGCGTTTCTCTACGCCTTTAAGGCGCTCATCGAGGCGGGCTTCTCTCGCCGCGTCCTCTGCGGCCTTCTTCGCGCTGTTAGCGTGAGAGATCAGGAGCTGCCCTATCACAGAACACACGCCCGTGATCAGGGCAACGATAATGACATCGCTCATGATTGCACCCCCAAAAGAGCCGCCCATGTCTGAGCGCCGATAATGCCGTCCACTTCCAAATCATGCGTTCGTTGGAAATTGCAGACAGCGGAATATGTCGCGTTGCCGAAGTCGCCGTCCGCTCCGTAACTGCCGCAAGTGTAGCCGCGCCCGATAAGAATAAGCTGTGCCGCGCGCACGGTTTCGCTGACATCGCCTTTGCGGAGCAAGGGAAGTTTCTCTGTTGCGGTTGTGTCGATGGGCTTTTCGTCCTCGACAGGGATCTCTGGCTGAGTGCCGCCGACATTTGTGTCGGTCGCAACTGTTGCATTATCTGCAACGATTGACCACTTCGGTCTGCCGTATCCGGCGATTTCCGCGCTGTTTATCGCCCTTACCCGCCGACTTACTTGGTCGCTCGAATTGCCCTCAACTGTGGTCACGGAGAGGCCGGAAACGCCTGTTACGATGCCCTGATGATTGATTGCCCCGGCAGAGATGAAGAAAATCACATCGCCGACCTGTGGCCTGTAGAAGAACGCTCCGTTATCCTTGAAGAACTTAGCGCTCGTCCGGCAAGCCGCCGAGCCTTTACCGATGGGCTGATATGTCATTTCTGCGGCTTTTTCGAGGCCGAAGCAATGAATAAATGCGTAGTCCGTGAAAATGTCGCACCATGCTTGATTTTGAGCGTTCCAGCCGAGGAGCTGCGTCACGCGCTGATCGGCGGCGTACTTGTTGTAGTTGTTGCTTCCCTCATGGTAGCCGACCTCGCCGTTGCACCATGCAACGAGTTTTTCGATTGCCTGTTGTTCTGTCATTTTAGAGTCACTCCTTAACGAACATGAACAAGAAGCAAAGATTGACAGAGGTCGCCGTCCCTGTTGTGGTCTGTAAAAATCCCATAATGTTGTCGTCGGTTTGAGACTCAATGCCGCCGACGATGTACGGGCTGTTGCCATAAACCATAGACACCCCGCCGAGGATGTAGCCCGTAGGTCTTTCGGTTGAGACGTTAAACTGTGTCGGTGTCGTTCCCACATTAAACGGTGCGGATTTGCGTTTGACGATGACAGGAGGCGCGTATGTACCCGTTGCCATAGCTTACTCCTCCTCCGCAGGAACGCGGTTGTCAATAATCTCGCTTGCGAGGCAGATGCCATCCGCGCCACGGACAATCTGAATCATCTCCCACAGGATAGTGGGCTTGTCAAGGTCGGACGCAACGAGCGTATGCCAACGCTTACGCGCCGCAAGCAGATTGTCAAAACGCTCTTGCGAACGGCTGTCGTTGCCATCAACGGGGATGAAATACCGAGTAACAATGTAGATTTCTTCCATGATTTACTCCTTTCCGTTAAGGCGTGACGACCTTAACAATATCAAATTCAATCGTGGTAGATCCGAGGTTCACAAGAGTGCCTGTGAATGTTACATCACCAGCGGAGGTTGTCCATGTGAGATCGGATGCCAACGCAGACGGCGTACCAAACACGCAGTTGATAACGCGATGGTCTGCCGTGATAAACGAGTAGCTGAATGATTTGGGCAGGCTTGTGATGTTCCCGCTGATATGCCGCACTTCGTAGGTCTTGAGGTCGGAAACATCGCTCTCTATGTCTGTCAAGTGCTGTTGTACGGAAGTGCTGTCGGAGGTCGGCACATCGGAGGCTGTGAGAGAAATATTCCCGTTGGGGTCGGGGCTTAGTTCGTTTACAGACGAAACCGCCCCTTGCCCATCAATGCCGTTGCGCGACACAGAGTAGGAAGTCACAATATCCCCGCTGTTGTATGTTACGCGAGTGCGTGTCCACAGGAAGTATCCAGCTTGAACAGATGGGATGGTGCTTGACCAAGACCCTTCGGGGACAACCGTGCCGGACGCGGAGGACATATAGCCGACTTCTTGAGAAGCAATAGTAGCCGCTGCGCCAGTTGCGCCAGTATCGCCCTTCCACTTGAACCAAGTGTAGTCGGTGTAATGACTCGGTGCAGTTGAAGCCGTACCGCTATAAAGTCCAATCCAATTGTCGGGGGTATCGCCCATGTCGGAGTCCGAGGTGGGGAGGTCGGACGAGTATTTGATGTGCATATACCAAGCCGCGCCCGTGTCACCCTTCGCGCCGTTCGTGACGGTGAATGTCGAGGTCGTGGTGTCCGCATATGTGATGGTATAGGTATCGACAAGACCGCTTGTGCTGGTCTTTGCGATGCTTGCGATACCTCCATGCCCATCTGCAACAGCCGTCAAGAAGTTGATAAGGATCTGCCCTGTCAGCTTCTTTGCCGTGCCTGTCTGTTCCAAGACGAACAAGTCCGCTGGCTGTACACTTGTAGCTGCTACAAGGTCGGAAATCTGTTTGTCAGCCATGCTCTTCCCCCTTTCCGATAATCGACTCTATCGCCATCATGCAGCCGAGCAGAGTGTCTACATTCTGCCGCCCCTTGACCTCAATGTCATCCAGCGAGTCGAGCAGAGCCGACAGTTCGTCAATGGCGATATTGATGTGTTCTGTGTCCACGCCGAGGGAAATCAGCGCGGGGATAAGCTGTTTGAGAGTAATCATGCTGTTCTCCTTATGACGAGCCAAGATAAGTAAATGTAACGCCACCAATTGTTTTGGTTTTCGGCGTGAACACTTGTCCACTCATCGAAATGCCGCTCGTAACACGCAAGTAGCCGCAAGTGAAAGAAGAGGGGTAGGTAGTTGTTCCGCTTTTGGTCGCACTTGTAAAGCTATACCCGCCGCTTGCGCCGCCGCTCCAGTAAGAGCCGTTGCTATAAGCACTCTGCGCTCCGCTTCGGAGAGCGTTTGCGGTGATTGAAGTGCCGCCGATGTTCAGCGTTCCCGTCAAGGTCATATTGTTCGCGCTGATGTTCGTGAACTGCGCTTGACCAGTAGGCCACATCTTCACACCTTGACCGAGCTGAATGCCGTTCGTGCCGACATACACGCCGCTCGACTGTGTGCCGCCAAACTCTGAGAGGTTGTTCCAAATGGCGGTCGCGGAGATGTTGAAGTTACCGATTTTGCCGCTTGTAGCTTGGACCTCTCCCGTGACCTTGAGGCCGCTGGCGGTGACCGCCATGACCTCTTTGTTCCCGGAGTACCACCTGTGACCGTCTGCTGTGAGTGACCACCCGAAGGTCGATTGACTGCCGCCCGTCTTCGTGACAGACGCATCGATGCGGTCGTTTGCAATGATCAGCGTGGCCTTGACATCGTTGATTTGGCGTGTAAACTCTCTCTGCTCCGGGCTTTCAAAGTGGTATTCGTGGTTGATCTCCTCGTCCTGAGGAGCCGCGATGTCGGCGGGCATCATCTCCGAGAACTTCGTGTTCCTGGAGTAGATGCCGCCGTAGCTGCCGCGAGTGTTCGCGGCGTCGCCGATCTCAGCCGCCGGATCCATGAGCGCATCCGTCACCCGGAACGGCTGGTACTGAAAGCCGGTCAGCGAGGAGAGGATCTCCTGTGCAATCTGCTGAGTGGCAAACGGACAGGTGAACTCAAGCGTTCGCCCTGTGTCGTTGCCGACCTCGATGACGGTCTCATCGTCAACATGGATGAGTACCTTGGAGTAGTCGGAGAACTGCGGCGAGACTTCGATTTGCCCGACGCGCCTCGCCAGCGCGACAACATCGCTCATTCGCTCACCCCTTACACAAGAATTCTGTCGCCGCCGAAAGTGATCGCATCGCCGGTCTGATCGATCAGATAGTTCGTCTCCGGCGGCAGCTCCAGGATGGAGACGAGACGCAGCTCACCCACATCGGACATGATGAAGCACCCGACATACATTGCGGCGATAAACCCGAGGATCTCTCTGTAGGTGTACCCGCTCGGAAACGGGATCGTGTACCCTCTCGTCATTGCCGCCGTCGTTCTCGCGTCGACGGTGACTCCGAGCTGGTATGCGATCTCGTTCACCATCTGAATGTCGGTGCTGTTGCCGGTGATCCGTCCGTTGTACATCTGCTCGGCCTTGAGCATGGCGTCGAAGCCGTGAATGCTGAGAACATTCTCCCCGGCCTCGTTCTTCGTCATCTCGCGAGTGTCGATGTAGAAAACGCCTTGCTGGATCCATTCGGAGGTCTGCGTCGCAGTCTTTGCGCGGACATAAGGTTTCATCTCGGCCATCGTCGGGATGTCAACAGACGGCGCGAGCATCTTGACGGAGAGCTGCCCGGAGACGGCCTTCCCGATCTCGGGAGTGCCGGAGAACATGGCGACGGAGGTCTCCATCTCGACCAGGACGCTTTTGTCGTAGGTCACGCCGTCGATGACGAGCTTCGACTCGAAGAAGTGGCCTTCCTGGCCGATGATCTGCTGATAAAGATGAGAAGTGTTCTGCATTGTTACATCTCCGTGAAGGTGAGCGGGATCCCGCCGATGACGCGCCGGGATGCGTTCTTAAGCACCAGCGCGGCAGAGGCCACATCGAGCATCATGTTGCAGGTCACATCGACTCCGAGCTGGAGCGAGGTGAAGGTCACAGAAGCGACAAGGGAGCCGGAGAGTGCCGTCTGGAGCGCGGCAAGCTCATCGTCTTCCATCGGATTGATGATCAGCGACAGGCCGTGTCTCCATCTGACGATGACGGTGTGGTCGATCCTGTCCATCGTTGTGATGGTGTCGGAGTAGACCGGCGTGTAGCTCGTCTCATAGGAGTACTTCTGCACCTTTGCGCTCAGATCTACCCCGTTAACTGTGAAAGTATAGGGATATGTCATGCCATCGCCCTCGCCTTCTGCGTCTGATACCTCGTCACGCTCTCGCCGATCACGCGACCGTCAAGGACAGACTGCACGGTGATGTTGATCGTGCCGGTGTTCCCATTCTGCGCGATCTGCTGGACGGCGTTGAGCAGACCTTGCGTGTCTGCCGCCGTCATGACGGCCTCGCCACGGTGAAGCATGGCGGGATAGTTGTCATACGGCACGAGCGGGAGACCGCCCGCGTGGGATTCGCCGCCCATCTCTTCGGAGCCTTTCCGCCAAAACGCCAGCTTGTCCACGAGCCAGCCGACCTTTTCGGAGACCCAGGTTGAAATGCTGTTCCAGACGGAGACGAGGCCATCCCACAGAGCGCCGAAGATGCCCTCGCCTATCCTGAGGAAGGCTTGACCGAGTCCGCCGAGGAATCCGAGGATCCCGTCGATAAACCCGTGAATGTCGCCGTCGAGGAGTGATGTCACGCCCTGGACGAGCTTCATGATGCCGTCGAGAATGGGCTTCACGATGGGCATGAGTGCGTCCATGACCTTCTTGACGGTTGCCGTGATCTGCGGGATATTCTCGATGACCCATTGGAGGATCTCCATGATGTAGGGCATCAGCTCGCTCATCAGGTTCGTCTTGAGCATATTGACGCTCTCCTCGACCTTGGTGAACATATCGTTCATGGCCGCGCCGTTCTTGACGGCGTCCTCGCCCATGACGAGGCCGAGGCTGTGTGCTTCTTCCTTCATCGCCGCCATGTCTTCGGCGGAGGCGTTGAGGAGCGGCGTCATTTGATAGGCTACGGACTCGCCGAAGAGTTCTGCCGCCTTCGCGGCTCTCTCCTCTTCGGTACTCAGCGAATAGATCTGATCCAGCGCATCGTCCATCGACAGATCCGTGCCTTCGAGCTTCTTCGCCGCTCGTTCGAGCGTGGACATCTCTACGCCGGAAAGATTCGCGGCGTAGGCCAGTTCCTGGTAGCTCTCGGCGTCCATCTTCATGCGCTGAGAGGCTTTGTCGATTTTATCGGCGGTTTCTGCGGTGTCCTTGGCCGCGCCAAGCATAGCCGAGCCGACAGCGACTGCGGCTGTGGTAAGCCCCATCGCCCATTTCCCGGCGGTCTTCGCGCCGTTGGCGAGTTTCCCGCCGAGGCTTTCGGCATCATCGCCGGTTTTTTGGATAGACTTCTCGGCGTCCGCCGTGTCGACCATGACCGAGCCGATCAGTTTAAAAATTTCCATTGCGTCACCTCGTCATGAGGCTTTCTGCCACTTCGTTTTGCTCATGATCTCATCCACATCCGCGAGGATCTGCGCGGAGGACTTGACCGGGCGAGGCTTTACCGCCTCTTTGAATTCGTTGAACGACATCCCGAATTCGTCTCCGGCGATCCAGCGGAGGAAAGCGTTCTGCTCCCACTCAGCCGCGAAGGCGAAGTCGAGAAGCTCCACACCTTCCGAAAATGGCAGAAGCATAAAGCCCTGGCTATATCTCCGGTATGCGAGGTCGGTCAGTTCTTCCCAAGAATGCCGGAGACATAGCCGAAAAAAGCCTTCAGGTCGTTCTCCTCGGAGATGGCCTTGAAGACTTTGAAGAAATCGGCGGGAGGCATCGTTTTGACCTCGTCCGGCGTGACCTCAAGGATCGCGGCGAGCGCGTCATAGAGCGCGTTTTCCGCTTTCCGCTCGGCCAGCGCCTCGATCATGACGAGAAACGCTTCGTACCCCACGCTTTCGACATCGGGCTTTTCGTCCTTCTCTGAGAGAGTGCGGACGAAAGCCGAAAGCTGCTCACGCATTCCCGACGCCTTGATGACGCGGGCAAGCGCGAACACATCTGCGGTGATCAGTTTGCGCATAATGCCTCCTTATGCCGACCCATCAGTTCAGGATGGGATAGTAGATCTCGAACGGGGGAGTGTCGAGATCCGTGATCGTGTAGTGGCCGGTCAGCGTCAGGGCGATCACGCCTTCCGCCTTGTCGGCGGTCGTGAGCGTGAGACCGTTCGTGCAAAGCGCGTTGAACATCACGATCATGACAGGCTGGTCGGAGCCGGACAGGCGACCGATCCAGGTGATATTGTCGATATAGTCAGTATCGGCGATCTCGTTCGCTGCCGTGATCTTGGTGTAGTTTTCGCTCGCGGCAGAAGACGGAGACTTGACATCTTCGCTCGTGCCGGTCGCCAGCGCCATCTTGAGCGCCTCTGCGGTGATTTCCTTGACATTGGCGGTCATAGTGACCTGCCACTCGTCAAGCGCCTCGAAGCCCTTCGTAGCGCCCTTCACGCCATCGACCTCGATGCGGCGGATGGTCGGCACAGCGGCAAAAGAGCCGCCGCCGGCGGTCGCGCCGATCAGCTTCGTGGCCTTTGCGCTCTCCCAGGTGTCGGTCGCCGGGTCGAAGTTCTTCAGAAACGCACCGGCGTCGAGCTGGAGATGCTTGGAAGTGTTAGCGGTAACTCCCGAAAACATATCTTTTCCTACCTTTCGTAGAGATAAGCCGAGAAGGTCAGCCTCCGGCGAATGATCCGGCGGTCTTCCTCCTCGACGATGTTTCGACGGTCGGCGAAAAAGTAAACGCCGATGCTGTCGTTGATGATGACTTTCTTGTTGAATGCGGCCATGACCGCGTCCGTGAGATTTTCCATCGACTCCGTGTCTGCACCGTAGCCGACGAGGTTGACTTCCAGCTCGTAGAGGTTGCGCTCGTCCGTGTTGTCGATGAGATCGACCGTATAAACGGCATACGGATACACAGGCTCTTTTTCTGCCTGTTGGAAATACACTTTCCCGCCGGACGGCATCGCGGCCTGTAGGACGGTAACAACAGCCGTCCTCAAATCTACAGTTTTCACAGCGTGTCCTCCTCGGGATCGTTTTCTTCCTCATCGACCATAGACGCGGCGTTGACTTCGTCCTCGATGGCGCTGAGATACTGAGATTCTATCTTGCGGATCATGTCGATGTTTTCGTACACCGTCTCCCTCAAGAAACCTCGTTTCGGTTGACCGGCTGTGCCAAGCTCCGCCTGGTCTGCCCACCAAGCGGTGTTCGCGCCCTTCGCCGTGTTCTCGATGCCGAGTTGCAGGTCGCTTTCCTTTTTCCGCACCCAGTACTGAAAGCGAGTGCCGACATAGCGCATCCGGCGCGTCTCGTTGTTGATGGCGCGAGCCTTCGCCCGGACGAGCTTCAGGATGTACTTCGCGACATCCTTCATCGCTGCGCGTGTCAGCTCGCTGATGAGATAGTTCGCCCGGTCGACATTGGAAGTGAATTCGACCCCGTTCTTCGAGATCTTCGTTACAGACGGCGGGAGCGGCATCAGTATTTCCCCACGGTCAGCTCGACGCTCTGATCGTCCGCGATGAAGACATTCTTCACATTGTAGCGGACGCCCTTGTACTCGACGAGCTTCTCGTCGTTGTACTCGGCGATGTCCGACAGGATGAGCTTGAACTCGATGTTCAGCCCTGTCGCCGCCGCGTCGATTTTCCTCTTCAGACCGATGCTCTTGACCTCGACATATACCTGCCGCACGGTCTCGGTCGGCACGTAGTCGCCGATGTCGTTGACGGTGTAGGTCTGAGCGATCAGTTTCGCGACATCAGAAAAGACCATAAGCGCCTCACAGTCCGTACCCGGTCGCCGTCTGAAGCTGCGCTTTCTGCTCGTCGTAACTGGCCTTCAGCCTGTCGTAATCAGACGGACTCCCGAAGTGACAGCGCACATAGGTGACGATGGCCGTCACGATCAGAGCGTCATTCGCAAGCAGCTCCGGGAGCGCGATCCCGACAAGGCCGAGGTCGAGCGTCGCAGCGTTGATCAGATCTGTCAGCTCTGCGTCGAATGCGTCCGTCGTGAGCCGCAATGCCAGCTTTACCTTGTCGAGCATTCCGCTCACCTCTCTTACTTCTTTTTCTTTGCCGTCTTCGTCTCTTCGGCGACTTTAACGGCAGACTTCACGGAAAGCAGAAAACGGCCTTCCGCCGGAGAGACCTCGACGGTCTCCCCGGCTTCGTGCCAGATTCTTGCTCTTTTGGTCAGTTTGACCTTCATCACGCGCCGATCTTGGCGAAGTACTTGTTGCCAACGACGCCGATGGCGACAGGCTTGCGGCCCAGGACGCGGACGAGGTCGCTCGTCATGAGCGTGGCATCGTCATACTTGAACTGGACAGCGTCGCCGTTGGGATAGTTGGCCATCACGCCGCGAAGGTCGCCGATGATCGGCATGGTCGCGTAGTCGCTGAACAGCACTTCGATGCCCTCGAAGGGATCGAAAGCGAAGGACGAGGCGAGCGCCAGCGTCTTGTACTCGGCATACTGAGCCGGAGTCGCGATGATCACGAGATCCTCGGCCTCGCTGGACAGCAGAGCGCGGGCATTGATGAAGTCGCTGACGGCGGCGGCGGTGCTGGTCAGCTTCGCGACGGCGGGATGCGTGGCGTCGGCGGTCTGCGGAGCGGCCAGGATGGCGTCAACGACCTTCTTCTCCTCGGCCTTGATGATCTTGCGGGAGATCTCGCTGTAGATGTAGCGCAGATACTCCTCGCCGCTCATGGAGTCGAGAGCCTCGTCGGAGATGGAGACCCACTTCTTCAGAGTCTCGGGAACGAGCGTCACGATGCCGAGCTGGAGAGCCTCTTCGGTCTGAGGATCGCCACCTTCGGCGTGAACGGTCGCGATGGGAGCGGACAGCTCGAAGCCGACCTTGACATTGCCCTTCGCGTAGGCCTTGCGGACGCGAGACATGATCTTGCTCTCGCGCAGAGCCTCGGCGACGATGCCCTCGACGAAAGTGGGCACGGGCACGGAGCCGACCAGCGGAGACTGCGCATTGTCGCTCAGAAGAGCGCGGCACTCGGCGTCGTTGCCGGTCTTGACATAGTTGGCGAAAGCGTTGATGTAATCAGCGCTGGTGCGGAGTTCGGTGATGTTCATTTTGTTGTTCCTCTCTTCTTTAAAAGTTTTCTCTTCCACGACCTCGCCAGCGCCAGCGGCGACGGCAGCGCGGATCTCGTTGCGCTTGGCCTCCTCGGCCTTGCGGGATTCCAGTTCGGCGTTGATGGCGTCAAGCTCATGCTCCAGAGCGTCGAGCGCCTCGCCCTTTGCGGTGTTGCTTTCCTCGGCGATGGCCTTTCTGCGCTCAAGCAGCTCGGTCGCCTCGGTCTTGGTGAAATCAAATTCCATTGTTTTAATCCTCCAGTTTTGCCTTGATTCGGATTCTTTTGCGCTGGTCTTCCCGCTTCAGGATCTCCTCCCGGAACTGTTCGATCTCTCCCTCGCACAGTTTTCTCGCGGAAATAGAAGTAGCGTCGTTTGCCGGAAGGCTTACGGCGCTAACATCGTACAGTTTGGAAATGCTGAGGATCGTGCGCAGGACGGTGACCGTCGTGATGCCGGTCTCCTCGTCGCGCTCTTCCGTCTCCTCGCGCTTGTCCTTCCCGACTCTGAAGCCGAAGGACATCTTGGTCGTATATCCGCCTTCGATCTCCTCGAAGAGCTGCCGCCCCAGCTCCGTGCCGCCCAGGTTGGCGCGGATGTGGAGTCCATGCTCGTCGGGATCCAGCTCGAGAGTGTTGTTGCTCGTCCTCGCGAACACTCGCCCTTCATGGTCATACTGCATGATCACATCGGCGAGGTCTGTGTCGGCGAAGGCGTCCTTGTCGACCTGCTCCCGGATGATGTAGACATATCCGTTCCAGGCGTCGCGGTACAGCTCATAAGGCTGATTGAAGGTCGTGGCGTAGCCGGAGACCGTCTTCTCGTTGTCGCCTTCTGCTCTGCGCTCGAAGGACGAGACATCGATATTGCGGTACTGACGGCCTTCGTCAAGTTTCTGCATTATCGTTTTCAGGCTCATTGTTGTTTTCCCCCACATTGTAGTATTCGCCCCGGACGGGGAGCTGAGAGCCGTACGGCTCCGGCAGCGGCTCGAGATTCCAAATGTCGCGGATCTCGTTTCTCGTCATGAGGCCTCGGTCGGCCATCTGCGCGGAGACCGCCAGCTTGTCGGCGTTGCTCATGTACTGGAGCCGGTTGGCCGTCGCGGTCACGCCGTTTCCTTCGCTCTGCTCCCGGAAGGTGAAGAGCATCTTCGTCATCACATCGGAGAACTGGATTGCGAAGGCCTCGACCACGCCCTCATAGAAAGCAGACCACTTATCACCGAATGCCATGTTTTCGAGGATGTCCTCGTTGACGCCGAAGTACTCAAAAACATTGTCCTTGATGAGCTTCATCTGGTCGGCGTCGGCGGTGTACGGCTTCGCCTCGATCTGCTTCACATTCCCGTATGTGTTTGGGAAGAGAAGAAGGCCTCCGCCGTTGCTGTCCTGGCCGAAGTTCGTCCGGCTGAAGCGTTCGCGTTCCTTTTTCAGATCCTCGTCCTTGGCGAAATTATTCAGCGTCGCCATGAAGCGATATGTCGCCGCGCTCTTGACGCCTTCCTCGATGCCCTGATTCTGAATGTGGATCAAGTCCATCGTCGGCATCAGAGCGTGGTTCGACTCGCCGAAGAAGTCCGACCTGTACTGCATCTTCGTCATGATGCCGCAGAACTCCATCTCGATCACGGCCTCTTTCCCGTCGCTGAAGCGGTATTTCAGATACGGTTTGCCGGAATACTGCACAACTTCACAGCGCTCCGGCAGAGGAGCGTAGACGCCGGACATCTCCCCGTACTGGTCATACACCGGCACGATAAACGCCGTGTTATGCATATCGAGGATGGTCGAGAGCCGGTAAAGGAACTGCCCCCATGTCTGAAGCTCGTTGGGTCCATGCTTCAGTTTCCTCTGAAGGCCGGGTTTCGCCGCGCCCTGTGTCTGCACTCTCAGCTTGGAGATGTGCGTCGCTCTCGCGTTGATCGCCGCCCTGATCAGCTCGCTCTCATAGAGATCTCTGTTCCAGCTCGAGAAGTGCGGTCTGTACCCTTCGAGCATTCTGAACTCGCCTTCATATTTGCCCTTCGGTTCGGGCTTCTTCCCGAAGAGCCAATCAAACATTGACATTTCTTACCCTCGCTTTCCGTATCCCCAGCGAAAACCGTATGCTTGTTTTCTTATGCCAAGAGCAGCTTCTCGAACAGGCGTTTTTGCGTACCCTGTTTTCCTTGCCATCTCTGCATAACCATAGTAGAGGCATACAGTTTCCCCCGATATACGGTCTATTTGATAAACAACACCCGCATTTTTGCTTTGCTCTCCAATTTTGCCTTCATGGCCATTTGGCTTTCCTTTTTTTGCTTTGCTTATGTTTTGGCGGCCTTTCTCTGACATGGGTTTCCCTTTTATCGCCGCCACTCGCTTTGCAATCTCTTCCGGCGTCGCTTTATGCCCCTTGTTTGGAGCTTCACCGCCCTCTGAGTTGTTATATCCGAACCTACTGTCGTTGCTCTTGTGAAGCGCAACAAGCTCCCTCTCGAGAAAGCAAGCCGCTTCTTTTGTCAAGTTTTCCGCCAAAATCTCGTGTTTGAAGTTTTCCCATCCGTAACGCAGAATTGCCGAATAGAGATGCTTGTTTTGGTAGTACCCTTTCCCGTTATTCCATCTATGTTCCGGTTTTCTTGATGTTATCCCGATATAAACTTTGTTGCTCGGTGATGTAAGTTTATAAACCGAATACATAGCGTCACCTCAGTTTTTCAGTTGATCGCCGATCTCGGCGTAGTATTTCGCCCTCACCGTCATCGCATCGAGCAAAGCGGCGACGCCGTCGATGTGGACATTCGGCGTGACCTTTACAAGCCTTCCGCGCCCGCGCTCCACATTCATCTTGATCGCGCTGTTCAGCAGGTGCATCTTCAGCAGGTCGTTGTCGCCGATGTGGATCTTCCCGTCTTCCAAAAGCCCCTGTGTCTCCTGGATGATGCCGTGCAGGTTGTCGCCCTGATACACATCGTCCATGTGAAAGCCGTACGCCTTCATGTCGGCGACGAGGTACTGCGCGGAGTAGCGGTCATACCCAACTTGTAGAGGATATATCCTATATTCCTCGACGAGCCGCTTAAACCAGTTGAAGCAATCGTGATAATCGACGAAGTTGTCTCCGCTCGGCGTGAGGAGGCCGCGCTTGATGTAAGCGTTGTACGGTACGCCGTCTCTCTGCGTCGCCTCGTCTATCTTCTCCGAAGGAAGGAAGAAGTGCGCGAACACATACAGCTCTCCGGCCTTCTCGATGACCGCCGTGCAAGCTGTGAGATCTCGCGTCTGAGACAGGTCGATGCCGCCGACGCAGTAGCTGTCCGCGAAGTCCTCGAACTTGAGCGCCTCGCCGCTGGCCATCTCGACAAGTTTCTGCGGGATCCACGCGAGAGAGGAGTTCTGCTTGAGACAGCACATTTTTGTGATGAACTCTGCGCGGCGGCTGAGTGACCCTTCGGCAATGGCGATCTCTTCGAGCAGATAGTCGACAGAGACGGAAACGCCGAGATTCGGGTTCGACTTCCGCAGCTCGTTAATGTCGTTCCACTTATCGACATCGTCGATCATGTATAGAAAAGGCAACAGCCTTTTTTCTTTGCTGTCGCCCAGGAGAAACCGTGTAGATCTTTTCAGCAGCTCGTCGAAGATGCTGTCGTTGATATAGCCGGATGTCGTGCAGCTCAGGAGCAGACCTTCCGGCCTCGCACCCATGCCGGACTTCATGACCTCGTACTGCTTGAGGCCTTTGTCGCCTTCCCACGCGGCGATCTCGTCGCAGATGCAGAGAGACGGATTGAAGCCGTCGCTCTTCTTCGCGCTGAAGGCGATCTTCTTGACCGTGCTGTTCGTGCTGGCGATGGACAAATCGCTCTGCCGGTGCTTCGGAAGGACGCTCTGATCCTTGACCTTGACATTGTGCGTGTCGCGCTCGTCAAGCTCTATCTTCAGCGCCTGGTATTCGGGATCCAGGACGGTCATCTGCCAAATGTTGTTATAGACGATGTCGGCCTGTTCCAGCTTCGGAGCGCAACAGAAGACTTTCGCGCCGAAGCCTCCGTCGATTTGCCACTCATACTTCCCAATGCCGGAGGCAATGACGGATTTGCCGTTTTTTCTCGCCACCAGCAGAAGCACCTCGCGGAAATGCCGGTGACCGTCTTCGTCTACGATGCCGAAAACGCACGACAGAAACGCCTTCTGCCACAGCTCAAGCTCTATCGCACCGGGCGCTTTCACGCCTTCCGTGTGAAATGTGTGCGTTTCAAACCAGTCTATGGCCGCGCTCGCCTTCTTTTGGTCGAAGAAAAACAGCTTCTTCTCCAGGCCGCTGACGATATGCTCATACAACAGCGTCACCCAGCGGCCGGCGACGATGGAGCCGTCCTTGATTCGCTGGTAATACGCGAATATGAAGTTATCTTCGTGCATCTTTCGCTTTTTCATGCTAAGTCGTGAGAGAACAGCGTTTTTCGTGACCCTGCTCCTCGGTCATCCGTGATGTGTTTTCCATTTTACACAAGGGGGAGTGCAAATAATCACGGAGTATTGTTGAAAATTACCCGTCCGTCTTCATCGAGGAGAAATCTTTTTCCTTCTCTTGAGCTGTGCGCGTCGGCGTGACAGTTCCTACAGACGAGCTGAAGGTTGTCGAAGCTGAGAGTGATGTTTGGATCGTTGATGTTCTCCGGCGTGATGTGCGTCTTGTGATGGACGATCACTCCGGGCGAGTAGATTCCTTTGGCGAGACAGCGCTCACACAATCCCTTACGGTAAGAGATGTACGCTGCGCGTGTCTTCTCCCAGGTCTTGGATTTATAAAACGCTTCTGCGTATGGTTTCATTGTTGCGTCAACCCCACCGAAGACGCTGTGTCTTCCCACCACGCGGAGTGAAAGGAGCAAAGCTCCGCGCTTGCATCCCTTATGTCAAAGCGGAAGGAGGCGACCGCCTTGAGTCTTATAAAGCGGCGCTTGCCCGGTGATGTTTCCCGTCCAGGACGATCAGCGGCGTCTCCGTTGAGGCCGGGCGGTACAAAGCCAGTTCGCCGTATCCGCCGAAGTCGAGCGCCCCGGCAGTATTGACAAATAGCTTGTCCACCTTGGCCACGCTGGAGTTGCCCATGTTCGTGCGGAAGAAGGAAGTCTTCAGAACTGCGGGCTGATGTACATGGCTCATGATGTAGATGTCGGCGTCCACGATGTTGGCCATGTCTACGAGTCGCGTTATCTTCGCGCCGGGAGTTCTGCCGCCCCCGCACCCATGAGAACAGTAAATCGTATAACAGAGCGGTCTCTTGTGGTTTGGGTCTTTGCCGAAGCGAACGAACAAGAGCGCGGCTGTCGGTGAGTAGCGGTCGGCGATTCCGAGCTGCTGGCACATGACCTCGGTGAGATCGATGCCGTCGTTGCGGTAGATCCGCGCTTCATGGTTTCCCGGAAGGACGGCGAGGATCTTGTCCTTCACCGGCTCGAAGAGCTTCACGCATTGCCGGAGCTGCTCCATAGGCTGAAGCGATGCCTGATAAACATCGCCGATGGATGTGCGGATTGCAGAGTCCATCAGGTCGCCGTTGAGGATGGCGTAGGCTCCCGGCGTCACTTTGAGGTAGTCGATCCATTGGAGGATCTTCTTGCCGTCTGAGTGAATGTCGCCGAGGTGCAGATCTCCGAGCGGGAGAATGCGGACGATATCCTTCTCCGGCAGCGTGTGTTTGATAACCTTCATCAGCGCCTCCTAAAAGCAAAAGAGCAAAGGTCTTTCCCTTTGCTCTTCCGCAGTTTAAATTAAATCACATATTGGGTGTGTCATTCCATGCCATCCTTTGAGGATCTTCAAGAATTGCGGCGAGGATCTTCTCGGTCTCCTGTAGGCCGCGCCTGTGCAGCCGGTGCGTCTGTTTCCACGAGTAATGCACGGCCACGCACACGCGCTCCCAGGTCAGACCGTCGACATAGTAGTACTTGAGAATCTCCCGGATCCGGCGGTCATCGATCAGACTGATCACCCGGAGCGTCTCCGTCTTCACGGCGACCAGCTCGTCGATCCTCCTGTTGCAGAGATCCTCCAGCTCGACGAGGCCGTCGAACTTGTGCGGATCTTTGGAGCTTTGAGCGCCGTCTCCGTCAAAGCCCTGTGTTGCCTTGGTCAGCCGGTCTCGCGTCTTCTCAATCGTCAGCAGAAGGCCGTCAATCTCCTCGTCGATTTTCCTCGCCCGGAGCAGATACTGCTTTGCGTTCATCGCCTGCCCTCCTCAACATCCATCTGCATCATTCCCAGTCCTCCGGCATAACCAGCTCGGCAGGTTCCACCCAGTCGAGCGCTTCGATCAGTCTCTTACGCTGGTAGGTTATGGTCTTGTGCTGATCATAGATCACGCCCACGCACAGGACGAGCGCGAGCAGTAAAATTGCTGTGAGAATCATTTTCATACCTCCTTGATTCTGATTCCGTAGACCGAGAGCATGAGCTTTCTCTTCAGGACATACTCCGGCGTCTTCATGCCTTTGGTGTCCTCGACGACGAGCTGGCCGCCCTGGTGATAAACGAAGTCGGCCACATACTTGACGGAGCGCTCGACGCACTTGCCGTCTATGTACTGCGATGGGATCAGCGTGTAGGTCACTTGGCGGTTGAGGTGCGAGATCTTCCCCGCCCTCTGGAGCAGAAGCAGCTCTTGCCACCTTGCCGCCTCTTTCTTGCTGTCAAAGGTCTCGCCGTTGATGGTGACCTTGCGGTTGTGATACTTCACGAATCCCATCGGCATCCCTCACAGGCTCCGTTGTGCTTCTCGGCGTAGCGGCCGCAATGCAAGCACAGCTCGTTCCGGCAGTCCTTCAGATCCGTCGTGAGCCGCTTGATCTCAAGGCGCTGGCTCTCAGTTCTGCGGCGGAGATTCATCAGCTCCGCCTTTTCCTTGTCAACCATTCCAGTAGTCCTTTCCAAAACGCTGACGGAAATCATCGTCCGTCCAGTTGTAAAACTCTTTCGCTGTCTGACAGGCTCTGTGCTTCAGAGCGCCGTCGATTCCGTGTCTCGCCATGTGGATCTCGTTGTGACAGTACGGGCAGATCAGCACCCACAGTCCGAGCGCCTTGCTCCTCGCCCGGTTGAAGCCGTGAAAGACTTCATGCCGAACGAGGTCGCCGCCTTTGCCGCATACAAAGCACCCGTCTCTGTGATCCATGATAGACGGCGCGTAGCCGTTGCTGTCGAGCTGCACTCCGAATTCGTTTTTCATGCTCTGCCCTCCAGCTTCTTAAGTGCCGCTTCTCTCATGGCATCAAACTCGGATTCCGTAGGCTGTTGATAAACCTGTGGAAAAGCTGTTGAAAAGTCGAGTTTGCCGAGATCGGCCTGTTTCTCTTCCCCCATACCCCTATCTTTTCCACACACTTGAAAAGAAAGATTCTCTTCTTTTCTATCCTCTTCTGAACTACTCTTATCTAATCTATCCTTACCTGTGGCAACCACTTGGCAACCATCCGGCAACCAACTGGCAACCGCCTGGTAACCATCGCCTTTCCGCTCCGTGTACGAGCCGTTTTCCTTGAGCTGGAGCTTGGCAAGCTCGTCTTGAAAAGCGGTCGGCGTGTAGCGGTCTTTCCGCAGAGCGTTCGCCATCCGCCAATGCTTGATGACGATGACGCCGGAATCGAACTGGAGAAGATAACGAGCTGTGAGGAGCGCCTCAAGGTCTTGAACAGAAGCGTGAGCCTTGAACATGGCCGTCGAGACCTGATTGCAGAAGCCGTCATCGTCGGCGCTCATGGTGAGGTGAAGATAGAGCGCCTGGGCAGACGATGACAGATTAGAAAACCTGTCATCGTCCGTCACCTTCTTGGTGAGCATTCGTCTCTCTGCCATAGCTTAGAACGGCAGCTCTCCGCCGTCGCTGTCTCCGAGATCCTCGAAGCCGGAAGTGGAGACATTGCGCTTCTCGCAGAAGTAGAAGTTCTCGACGGTCACTTCGACCTTCGTGCGCTTCTTGCCTTCCTTGTCCTCGAAGGTCGAGGTCGTGAGGTGACCCTTCGCGCCGATCAGCATACCCTTGTGGAGATACTTCTCGGCAAACTCCGCGCCCTTCCGCCAGGATGTGCAGCTCACGAAGTCGCACCCTTCGCCGAAGTCGCGGTCAACGGCCAGCGTGAACGAGGCCACAGGCAAACCGCTCTGTGTCGTGCGCAGCTCCGGCTCTTTCGTGAGTCGGCCTATCAGACAGACATTATTCAGCATCCTTGTTCGCCTCCTCGATCATGTTCTGGACAACATCCTCGACGGTGTAGGACGGAACGGTGCGCACCATGCAGAGGAGCATCTCCAGCTTGGCCTTGATGACCTCGTTGCTCTCGCCGGACTCGATCAGCGACAGCACCCACTTGATAAGATTCGCCATTGTTTAACCTCCTGTTAATGATTTCAGTTCTTCCGGCGTCATCGTCTCGATGCCGAGATTCTTCGCCTCCCTCACCACGCCGTCGATGAGGATGGACATCTCTTCTGTGTTGTACTCGGAGCTGCCGACCCAAAAGCGGAAGTGAACGAAGGTCTTCCCGTTCAGATCCGAGCGGCCAAGCTCCTCGTGGTACTTGTACGAACGCTTGAAGTCTTCCGCAAACCGCTCTTCGACGGAGACCGCGCCGCCCTGTCCGTAGCACTTGAGCGAATCGAAGTAGATCTCTTCCTTGCTCTCCCGGAGCGCGTCGGCGATCTTGCCGATGAGTAGCCAACAGTATGCATTGGCGTCAAGGCTCCGCTTCTCCCGCCACCTCTTGACGGAGATCTCCAGCTCATGCTCTTTGTCGAGCGGGATATCTCCGTCGATCTCAAAGGTGACGCGCAGCTTGCGGTCGAAGGTCTTACAGGCGTCTATCAAGCGCCCTTTTGCCATACGAAGACCCTCTTGCCGTTGCAGAGAATGGACAGGCCGGAGATTTCTTGCTTGTCGTTGTAAGCGATCTTCTCGACGGCGAAGGTGTCGTAGCAGCGCCTGTCCTTGATGTTGCACTTGTCAGCCGGGATCCAGATGCGCGGAGCCGTGTACAGCTCTCGACCGATGCCCCACTTGAAACCGGCGCGTTTGAAGGCGTCGCTTGCTCTGCCCTTCTCGGCCTCGGTGTTCGACTCCGTTCCGGCATCCCACTTCCAAAGCCATTGACACATATCGTCATCCCAAATTCCGATACCGCCATAGAGGACGCCGTCAACGACCTTGAAATCGTTCTGCCAGTCGAGGCCGGTCTCGTCGAGCAGATTCGCGTCCGTCCGTGCCGTTTTGTACAGGAGCAACGAAAGCCCCTTGTCGCTGATCTGCGAGATCCGGCACTCGATCTCGTCAGCAGTCAGAAGTCTAAAACGATTCATCTTCCAGTCCTTTCACTTTGATGTCGCTGTTCCACGGCACGGCGTGTTCGATGCGGTTGAACTCTTCCCACTCGGCGCGAGTGAGGTAGACCTTCTGGACTTCCTCCAGTTTCCCGCCGCACAGAGGGCAGAAGCGATACGTTCCGGGCTTGCC
>Ga0326513_10000879_pt1 | contig 25076 bp, 33 predicted proteins | sample 2_2465_0518_D_FD_203654 | JGI IMG/M metagenome (GOLD analysis project Ga0326513, IMG submission 203654) | Bovine rumen microbial communities from UC Davis, California, United States - 2_2465_0518 | ecosystem: Host-associated > Mammals > Digestive system > Stomach > Rumen | place: USA... | reverse complement strand
TTTGGTTTTCTATCGCCTTGTATAATTGACAAAAATTATAACGTTATTGCAGGGCATGGCCGCATTATGGCAGCTAAAAATTTAAAAATGCAAAAAATACCTTGCGTATTTGCGGAGAACCTAACCGACCAGCAGCGCCGAGCGTATATCATAGCAGACAACAAATTAACAGAGCTTGCAGAATGGGACAACGACAAACTAAAAATCGAGTTGCAGGAGCTAACAGAATTAAATTTTGATATATCGCTAACAGGTTTTGACGATAAAGACTTCGATTTTAAAATTGATCTAGGATTCGACGAAAACAACGCGGAAGCGTCAGAACTTGACGAAATCGGCGAAATATCAGAGGAAAACCAAAGAAAAATAAAACCTGGAGATATTTATATTTTAGGCAATCACAAATTAATTTGCGGAGATTGTACAAACCCAAAAGACTTAAAAAGATTGTTACAAGATAAAAAAATAGATCTAATTTTTACCGATCCACCTTATGGAATGAAAAAAGAAAAAGACGGAGTAAAAAACGACAATTTAAAAAGTGACGATCTTTTAAAATTCAATGAAAAGTGGATCCTAAAAAGTTTTGAAAATTTAAAAGACAACGGAAGCTTTTATATATGCGGAGTAGATCAACCGCTAATGGATATCTACAGCAATATTTTAAAACCGCTTATTTTAGACAACCGCGCAACGTTTAGAAATTTGCTCACATGGTACAAAGGAAGCGGCAGAGGACAAAACAGCGGAGATTTAAAAAAATACGCGGTCGCAGATGAAAAAATTTTATTTTTTAGTAAAGGTGTAGCCGGTTTTAATGACAACAAAGATTTTTACTTTCAAGGTTTTGAACCTATCCGGCAATATATAGAAGCACAAGTCAAAAAATGCGGCTGGAGTACTGCACAAATGAAGACAATTGCAGGGCATAAGGACAAAAACCGCGACCACTGGACCAGCAAAAGTCAATTTAATTTAGTTACAGAAGACGTTTACGAAAAGTTTAAAAAGTGGGCTAAAGAAAATAAAAAAGACGCGTTTAAAAAACCATATGAAGAAATAAAAAAAGAGTACGAAGAAATTAAAAAAGATTTTGAAAAAGAAAGAATATATTTTAATAACACACACGACAATATGAACAGCGTTTGGACGTTTTATCCAACGCAAGGAGAAGAGAGGGAAGATGCCGGAGGACATCCGACGCCTAAACCGGTCAAATTATGTGAACGCGCAATTTTAACAAGCAGCAGAGAAGGAGAGAACGTTTTTGACGCGTTCGGCGGATCCGGTAGCACGTTAATAGCATGCGAAAACACCGGCCGCAATTGTTATATTTGCGAAATAGAGCCGCGCTGGTGTAACGTAATAATAGACCGTTGAGAAAAAATGAGCGGCAAAGTGGCTTTTAAGGCGGAGTAATAAATAACAAAAAAATCGAGAAACGCGAGAGCGGAGAGGGGTTTTGAAAATGGCAAAGACAAAAGCAAAAACAAAAAGTAAATTAACTTTAAAACAGCAAGCGGAAGAGATCTTAAAAATGGCGGAGGAAAAAGGAGTAAATACAAACTTTTTTTTCGTCACAACTTTTAAACGTTACCAGGTACAAATGGAAATTCTAATAAGCTTAGAAAAGGGCATAAATGAGCATGGACCACTTGTAACTAAAGAATATGTAAAGGGCCGCCAGAACGTTGTTGTTAATCCGGCAATAACGGAATATAACAAAACGTCAACCGCTTGCAATGGCACGTTGTCAACGCTTTTAAACGTTTTAAAAAGTTTTGAAAATGAAGGCAGCGACGACGGAAGCAAACTAAAAGAGCTATTTAATCAGTTTAGCTAATGCCGATTAGCTCAAAAAATCATGTAAATTATATAAAGCTTTATACAAAGAAAATTAACAAAAAAGAAATCATTGCAGGCGAAAAGGTTATAACGTTTTATAATTTACTTGAAAAATGGTTAAAAGAGAAAAAAGTATTTTACAACGACAAAAAAGCAAAAAAGGCACTTGTATATATCGAGAATTTTTGCCGACACCATGAGGGCGAAAAAGCTCCCAATTTAATCGAGCTTGAGTTGTGGCAGCGTGCGGCAGTATCCGTAATTTTTGGAATAGTAGACAAGGACGGATATAGACAATTTACAGAGGTTTTTATCGTTGCCGGCCGTAAAATTGGTAAAACTCTTTTATGCGCAGCAATTGCGAGTTATTGCAGTTTTGCAGACGGAAAATACGGCAACAGGATTTATTTTGCAGCGCCAAAACTTAAGCAAGCCAAATTATGCTTTACGGCTTATTGGAACATGCTAAGAAAAGAGCCGGAGCTATACAAGCTAGTACACAAACGCCGCGACGATGTATATATTGACTTTAATAACACAACAGCCGAGCCACTGGCGTTCAACGCGGACAAGTCAGACGGATTTAATATCTCACTTGCAATTTGCGACGAGATCGCAAGTTGGAAGGGCGTTAACGGAAAACGATTTTATGAAGTTATAAAATCAAGTTACGGCGCAAGACGTGAGGGCCTTTTAATTAGTATAACAACGGCAGGCTATGAAGACGACGGAATATACGACGAATTAATGTTAAGATCGTCAAAAGTTTTAAATGGGATCAGCGACGAAATGCGATTAATGCCGCTAATTTACATGATAGACGACGAGAGCAAGTGGGACGATATAAACGAAATAAAAAAAGCAATCCCAAATTTAGGCGTATCAGTTCCAGAATCTTATATAAAAGACGAACTAAAAATCGCTAAAAATTCATTTAGTAAAAGAGCAGAGTTCAAAACAAAATATTGTTGCTTAAAACAAAATAGCGTTAATGCCTGGCTTGATGTTAGAACAATAAAAAAATGCATACAGCACAAAATTAATTTAAACGATCTTAAAAGTAAATATTGCGTTGTCGGTATTGATTTATCACAGACAATGGATTTAACAGCCGTTGTTTATGTGATTGAAAAAGACGGTATTTTAAACATTGTGCCTATGTTTTGGTTGCCAGAAAACAAGCTACAGGAAGCAATAGAGCGCGACAATTTGCCATATGATAAATATATAGAGCGCGGCGAGTTGAGATTGTGCAAAGGCGATTTTATAAAATACGAGGATATATATAATTATATCGTCGAAATGTTTAAAACATATGAAATTATACCGCTACAAATTGGATACGATCGCTATAGCGCATTATATTTGATTGACAAATTAAAGAGATCAAATTTTCATATGGACGACGTATACCAGGGCGACAATCTATACGGCGTAATCCAGGAAGCCGAGGGACTTATGATGGAATCACGTATAAATATCGGCAACAATCAATTATTTAAAATGCATATGTTAAATAGTGCTATAAAATTTAATGGAGACAGGCAGAGAGGCCGACTTGTTAAAGTTAATCAGACGTTACATATTGACGGCGTAGCCGCACTATTAGACGCAATGTGCGTGCGCCAAAAGTACAACGATCAAATCGGTCAGCGTTTAAAAAACGCGGCTAGATAGAAAAGGGGGTAACAATGGGATTATTTGAAAAAGTTTTCAGGCCAAAAGAAAATAAAACCGGGCAAAAGGCCAGCAGCCACGGTTTAAAATTTTTTGGAATAGGAAAAGGAAAACACGACAGCGTTTTTAGTAGTTCATACGGCGATATATACCAAAATTTGCTAGTTCGCGCAGCAATCGACGCGAGAGCACGACAAGTTAGTAAATTAAAAGTTGAAATGCAAGGAACGGCTAAAATAGCGCTAAAGAATAAATTGAGCAGTGGCCCGAACCAGTGGCAAACCTGGAGTCAATTTTTATATAGGCTCAGCACAATTTTAGATTTACATAACACTGCGTTTGTGGTTCCCGTTTTTGATGAATATTTAAGGATAACAGGTTATTATCCAGTTTTGCCGGACAAATGCGAAATTGTAGAATATAAAAATAAATTATATTTAAGATATAAATTTTCGTTTGGTGAGACCGCAGCGGTAGAGCTTGACGAGTGCGCAATTTTGACAAAATACCAGTACAGGAGCGATTTTTTCGGCGAAAAATCCCACGCGCTAGACGATACGTTAAAATTAATTAATTTGCAGCACAAAGGCGTAGAATCAGCAGTCGACAACACAACAAATTATAAATTTTATGCATCACTTGACAATTTTGCTATTGGAGACGATCTAAAGAACGAGCGAAAAGAGTTCACAGAACTAAACCTGAAAAAGGACGAAGACGCGAACGGACTTTTGCTTTTTCCTAATACCTACAGGGATATACACCAAATAAAAGCAGAAAATTATAGTTTAGATGCTGGAGAAATAGAGGCAATAGACAAAAATGTATTTGAATATTTTGGAGTAAATGAAGCAATTTTAACAAATGCAGCAGACGCGACGGCCTTAGATGCATTTTTTAACGGATTTATAGAACCGTTTGCGATACAGCTATCTGAGGCAATGACACGCGCGGTATATACAGAACGAGAAAGACAAGGCGGCAAAAATAAAGTCGTTGTGCACGCCAACCGCTTGCAATATATGAGCACAAATGAGAAAATACAACTAGCAACACAGTTAGGTGACAGAGGAGTTTTGACAGTCAACGAACAAAGAGAATTATTTAACTATGAGACAATCGAAGGCGGAGACGTTGCGGCAATCCGCGGAGAATATAAAAACATATCTGAATTAAAAGAAGAAGAAAAAGAAGAAGACACAAAAGAAGAAAAAGAAGAAAACACAGAAGTTACAGAAGAAATCGAAGAAAAAGAAAACACAGAAGTTACAGAAGAAATCAAAGAAAAAGAAGAAAAAGAAGACACAAAAGCAATTCAAAATTAAGTTCCAAAATTTAAAAATAAAAATAAATAGAGGTGAGATAATGCCAGTTTTACACGATCAAAGGCAATACCGCAATTTTGTTAAAAATTTGCGAGCACTAGACAATAACGGCAACGGAGACGGCAAAAGCTTTATTGTAGAAGGCTACGCACTAACGTTTGACGATCCATATTTACTTTATGCTGACGGCGAAATAGAAATTTATGAGACAATCAGCCGCAGCGCGTTTGATAACGTAGATTTAACAGACGTTATTTTTCAATTTGATCACAACGGCCGCGTTTATGCCAGAACATCAAACGGCACTTTATATCTAGAAGCAGATGCGCACGGCTTAAAAGTCAGAGCGGACCTGGGCGGAACGGAGACAGGCCGCCAGCTTTACGAAGAGATCAAAGGTGGCTACATAACTAAAATGAGCTGGGGTTTTTCAATTGATAGTCTAACCGGAATTGATACAACCTATACATATGACGAAGCTGCAAAAAAATACATTGAAAATAGAACTATAAAAGAAATCAAAAAAATTTATGATGTCAGCGCGGTTAGTATACCAGCTAACGATGCAACAGAAATCAGCGCGAGAAATCTTGCAAGCGGAGCGCTTGAGGAGATTAAGGCGGAGAGACTAAAACGCGTTAATTTAGATAAATTGAAATTAAAACTATTGTTAGAAATGGAGGTATAACAAAATGGATTTTGAACAGAGAAAAAAAGAACTCGAAGAAAAAATCGAGCGCGCAAAAACTCAAGAAGAAATTGAGACAATAAAAAAAGAAATTGCAAAATTAAAAGAAGAAAAAGAAAAATTTGAGAACTCAGTAAATTTAAGAAAAAAAGAACTAAAGGAAGTTGTAAACGCTGGAGTTGTTGTAGAAAGTGGAAGAAAAGACGATTTAATAACAACAAGAGAAGAACGCAAAGCAAAATTAAACAAAATTTTAGGTTCTGAAGAATACGAAGAAGCATTTGCAGAAGATATTAAAAATAATAACTTTAAACAAACTAGATCACTTTTAACAGATCTAGTTAGCGGATCAGTTCCAGTCCCAACATATCTAGAAGAAAAAATCGAGACAAATTGGGAAAACGACGAAATTTTTAATCGTGTAAACGTAACAAACTTTAAAGGCGTTGCCGAGTTCCCTTTTGAGTTGTCAGCAACAGGCGCAACAGTTCACACAGAAGGTACAGCAGCACCAGCCGAGGAAGAATTGGTGCTAGGTAAAGTTACAATTGTACCGCATACTATTAAAAAGTGGATCAAAATATCTACTGAGGCACTAGAACTAAAAGGCCGCGAGTTCTTAGACTACATATACGACGAAATCGAGTATCGAATCGTTAAAAAGTTATCTGATGATATCGTTGATACAATTGAAAACACACCAACAACAGCAACAGCAACATCAACATCAATTACAGAGAAGACAATACAAGCAGACCCAAGCTTTTCAGAATTAGTCGCAGCGCTTGCGGATATCTCAAGCAATGCAACTGACATTTGCTTTTTGATGCATCGCAAAACATTCTTTACAAAAGTTGCTAATTTAGTTGATTCAACAGGACAGCCAATTTGGAGACAATTAAGCGAAGGCGGTAAAATTATTAATACTGTTTTCGGCTATCCAGTTCTTTTCACAGATCACTTAAAAGAGCAGGACGGCACAACAACACATGAAACAGATATCATTGTCGGAGATTTAAAAGGTGTAACAGTAAACATGCCAGCAGCTAGAGACGTTAAAATTACTACTGACGAATTATCCCTTGCAGAGCTTGATCTTGTTAAGATCGTCGGAAGATTAATGGCAGGAATCGGCGTAACACGCGACAAATACTTTGTTAAATTGTTATTTAGAAAAGCTTTATAATTTATGGAAAAAATTAAAGTTTTAAAAGAAATTACACTAACCGTTCAACCTGGCACAACCGCAATAATAAAAAATGAACATTTTGCAAATTTAAAACAACTAGCAAATTATTTTGAAGTCGTAGAAGCTACAGACGATCAACCAAAAGAAAAAGCAACAAAAAAGACGCCTACAAAAAAGGCTAAAAAATAATGTTTATTGACGATGTAAAAGCGGCGCTACGCGTTACAAGTAGCGCATACGACGTCGAAATAAGCAATCTAATACAAGCTAGTATAATTGATATGCAAATTGCGGGAGTTGACGAACCCGAAGACGTAGAGAATTTAAGCGCTATTATTAAAGTTGCAATTATAACTTACTGCAAAATGAACTTTGGAAGTCGTGAAGATTATGATAATTTAAAAAAATCATACGACGAACAAAAAGCGCAGCTTAAGTCAAACAGCAATTTTCACACCTGGAGTTTTAAAAAATGAGAGCCGGCGGAATTTTACACGTTTGCAAACTTGTAAATACTGCGGCTAAAACACTAAAACCAGTTTACGAGTTGCAAAGCTTAAATATATTTTATTATGATAATAAAAATTTAGGTATGACGCGCGCGCATTTTGCAAGACAAGACGGCATAATTATAGATAAAATTGTACGTTGTTATAATTGCAGCAATAGCGACTTTTCAGAAGGTGAGTACGTGGTATTAGATGACGGCGAGCAAATGCAAATAACAGACGTTAACGAAATTGTAGATCTTGACTGCGTCGACTTAAGCTTAAAGAAGGTTAATAACTTTTATGCAGTCGCTAATTAATACAACACGCAATTTTAGAGACCAGTTAGCAACCTTAAATTGCGCCGTTTATCATTATCACGCAGAGCCGGCGGAAGATGCACACTACGTCGTATGGGCGGAGAGCCAGGAAGGACAACCTTTTTATACAAATGACAAAAAAAAAGAACAAAGTATTGAGGGATATTTAGAATTTTACACGCAAGAAGAGTTCGACGAAATCTGCGACGATATACAAGAAATTTTATACAAAGTTTGCGACGCGTGGCAGCTTGATTTTGTGGAATATCTTGACCATGAAAAAATTTTACGTTTTACATGGCATTGGAAAATTAGAGGGTAAAATGGCAAAAGGTTTTAAAATCACATACAAAGGGGATTTAAAAGATCTTGAGAGATGCGCCGCCGACGCGTCGCAAATAATGGAAGCGGCGTTACTGGAAGGTGCAAACGTTGCCGCCGACGCCTTAAGAAGTCAACTAAATGCGCTTAAAACATCCGACGAAATCGCGCCGCAAGGCGGGAAAAGATACGCAAATAAAACTGAAAAGCAAGCACTATCTAATAATATGGGATATAGTCCACAGGGCGAGCGCGGTTCTAAAATTGACAGGAAGGCCGGTTTCGAAGGCTACACGGCTAAAGGTTTTCCCGTTCCAAAACTCGCAAATTTTATTAATAAAGGTGCAGGCTACCAGATGAAGCAACCTTTTTTAGACGTTGCGACAACTAACGCAAAAAGGGAAGCCAGTTCCAAAATTGAAAAGAAAATTAATGAGGAAATAACAAAGCGTTTGAAAACATAAAATAATTTTAAAGGAGGTTATTTTATGCCAGTAACATATGCAGCGGGAAAAGTTGTGACAGGTTTTTCCAAACCATACGCAGCAGACTACGCAATATCCGAAGGCAATATCGTTTATACAAACTGCCAGGAGATCGCGCGAGGCGTTAGCGCATCAATAGAAGTTGAATCCGGAGACGCGCAAACGTTTTATGCTAACAATATCAGCGCAGAAACTGACGGAAGCACAGGCTTTTCAAGTGGTACATTAACACTTACAGTCGACGGCCTATTTGCTAGCGCAGAGCGTTTTTTATTAGGCTTGCAAGCGGCTGGAGAAGACGGCTTTTCGGACTACAACTCAAGCAGCACATCACCTTTTAAAGGTGTAGGATTTATAGTCAGAAGTATGAGCAATCACAACACGATTTACACTCCAGTAGTGTTATACAAAACAGTATTTAAAACACCAGCGCGAGAGTATAATACGCAGGAAGAGGAAATCGACTTCCAAACTACAGAACTTGAAGCTACTATAATGCGAGCAGATACAGCAGATCAGAGGTGGCAAGCAATCGGCGCCGATTATGAGACAGAAGCTGAAGCATTAACAGCTTTACAAAAAAAATTAGGCATGCAAGCACCATAACGCAGCAAATTATTACAAATTAGTTACTACCATATCGACAATTAATAAAAAAAATATATATGTATACACCACAACAAGGGCGGGCTTAAGGCCCGCCTTTTTTTAAAAAAGGAGAACACACATGGAAATTAAAAATTTTGAAGATTTAAAAAAACACACTTATTTTAAAAGGACTATGCTAGCAGATATTAAAATTGCGAAGCTATGCCCTGGCGGAAATATAGAAAAAATTAACGAAATTTTGCAGGGTGAAGACTTTTCTAAAAAGTTTGATTTTATGGTTAATTTGCTATTAATTATGAACGATTGTTATAACTCTTATTGCGACGTATGGGACAAAGAAGCAGACAGAGGTATTAAATTAAATGAAAAACTTTTATACACTTTAAAAAGTGAAGAGATCGCAGAACTAACAAATTATGCATTTGCGGATTTTGTCGCAGACGGCGAAAAGGAAGTTGAAGCGCAAGCAAAAAAAAACGCGGATCCGGTGACGCTGGGAAAATAAGTATCAATAAAACATGGGTGATTTTTTACGGCTCAAAATTTAATTTTACGCCAGAGCAGAGCTTAAATACGCCGGCGGGTGATTTTTATAGTTTGTTAAATTGCGAAGCAATTTATAACGGATCAGCAAAAGTAAAGGAAAAGAAAAAAGGCTTTTTTGAGACACTTTTAATAGATTAATCAAAAAAGGCGGTGAAATTATGGCAGTTATCGGAGTAAAGGTAGAGCTTGAAGGGGCGCCGGTTTTTACAAAAAATTTATCTATGCTATCGCAGCAAACTAAATTATATCAGGAACAATTAAAAAGAATTGATGCGACTATGAGCGGAACAACTAACACTTATAGCCGCTATATGGCTAAAACGCAAGCGCTCAAGCAATCGCAGCAAGCTTTACAAGCTCAAAGCGACAGGCTGGCAAGTAAAATCAGAGAACTAAACGACGCAGGAAAAGGACAAACTGCATACGCTACACGCTTAAGAACTCAGTATCAGCAAGTAGCAACACAACTTGCAGAAGTTGGGCGAGAAATCGAGCAACAAGGCGGCAAATTTGACGCTATAAACGCACAGTTTACAGCAATCGGCGACAAGTTTAAAAGCGTCGGCGGTAAAATTGCAGGCGTCGGCGGCGCAATAACAAAAGCATCAACGCCAATTTATGCGGCATTTGCTGGAAGTGTAAAAAGTGCGATCGACTGGGAAAGTTCGTTCACCGGAGTTATGAAAGTAGTGTCGGAGAGTGCAAACACGACTTATAAAGATCTAGAAAATGGTATAAAACAAATGTCGACGACAACGTCAAGCAGTAAAGATGAAATTGCAGCAGTAGCCGCAGCAGCTGGACAATTAGGAGTTCCAACGGATGATATTTTAAAATTTACTGAAACGATGATCAAGTTAGGAGATACAACAAACGTATCAGCAGAAGAGGCAGCGACAGCGCTTGCGCGTTTTGTAAATATCACAGGCGACGGCACAGGATCAGTCGACAAGCTAGGATCGTCAATCGTTGCGTTAGGCAACAATTTTGCTACTGATGAAGCAAGTATAATAAATATGTCGCAACGACTAGCGGCAGCGGGTAAAATTAGCGGCCTAACGAGTACAGATATACTCGCGCTTGCTACAGCTATGAGCAGCGTTGGTATTGAGGCAGAGGCCGGCGGAACGGCTATGAGCCAAACACTAACGCAGATATCGAAAGCAGTATCGGAAGGCGGCGACAAACTCGAGACAATGGCCCAAATAGCTGGAACGACTTCAGAAGAGTTCGCACAAAAGTGGAAAACGAAGCCAATTGAAGCATTACAGGACTTTATAAAAGGTTTAGGCGATATGAACGAGAGCGGCGGCGATACGTACGGAGTTTTAGAGAAGCTAGGCATGACGGGTATACGACAAAGCAACATGTTACAATCGCTATCACTAGCAAATGATAAAGTAACAAAAGCAGTTAAAATCTCAAGTGATGCTTATAAGTCAGACAATGAGACAAAAGGCAAGGCTAACGCGTTGAGCGCAGAAGCGGCCAAACGATACCAAACAGAAGCGGCCAAAATCAACCAGACAAAAGAGCGTATTTCTAATCTTGCTATACAAGTCGGAAATAAACTACTACCATATGTCGAGAAGGTACTAAAAGCAGTTAATAACCTTGTTACATGGTTCGGAAATCTTAACACTAAAACGCAAGACACAATTATTAAAATAGGCGGAATTATTGCAGTTGTGGGACCGCTTATAACATTTATTGGATCAGTTGTTAGCGCAATAGGCACGGTAATTAGTGCCGTCGGCTCAATTATTGGAGCTATTGGACCAGTAATAAGTTTTATATCTGGAATAGGCGAAACAATAGTCGGAATAGGTAATATTATATGGGCCGTAGGCACAACGATCATGACGGCACTTGCGCCGGTTTTATCGGTTATAGGTTCGATAGCATCTGCAGTCGGTGCAGCAATTGCAGCGCTCAACCCCGTTACGATTGTAATAGCCGCAATAGTTGCAGCAATAGCCGCTTTTATTGCTATTTTTGTTGCACTTTTTAAGCACAACGACGAGTTCAGAGCAAAAGTTATTGAAGTTTGGGAAGCGGTAAAAAGTGGAATAAGTAGCGCAATTGATGCAATTAAAAATTGGCTTATTAACGCATGGAACGTTATTTCCACGACTACAATAAACGTATTTACGGCGATAAAAGATTTTATTATTAATGTCTGGAACGCTGTAAAAAATACAGCGGTTACAGTTTGGAACGGAATAACAAGCGTTATAAGTTCGGCAATAAACGGCGCAAAAAATATTATTACTACAGTTTGGAACGCAGTTAGCGGCTTTATTTCAAGTGTCATGGAAACAATAAAAAGCATTTTTTCGACCGGCTGGAATATTGTAAAAGATACTGTAGGATCAGTATGGGGAGCAATCAGAAGCGCAGCGAGCGGCGGTATTAGTGGCCTTGTAGATTTAGTCGCGACAATACCTAAAAAGCTTTTTAACATTTTAGGAAATCTAGGAAAAACCGCAGTAAATTGGGGAAAAGATCTACTCGCAGGATTTATAAACGGCGTCAAAAGTAAAATAGGCGATTTAAAAAATACAATTGCAGGCGTCGGAGACAAAGTAAAAAGCTTTTTACACTTTACAGAGCCGGACGAGGGACCACTAAAAAACTTTAATTCATGGGCGCCGGACATGATGAAAAACTACAGCCGCGGTATTTTAGATAATAAATATTTAGTTGCTAACGCAGTATCAGACGTCGCGTCAGACGTCGCAACACTAGCAAATTTAAACAATCAACAATTAGACAGCAACGAAATTTATAACGCAGTAAATCGCGGTACATCAGATGCAAATATAACAGTTACAATCGGCGATAGAGAATTGGCACGAAAACTTAGAGAAATGGGGGTTGTTTTTGAGTAATGGCATATAACGTTAAATATAAAAGTTCAAACGGCGAAGAGTTCGACTTATTGACGTTTGAAGGCTTGAAAATCAAAGAAGCAAACTTCCATAAATACAAATGGAACGCAAATTTTACAGGCCGAAATTTTGGCGGAATTTTAACAGGCTTTTCAAGAGAACCGACAGAATTTGAAATAAAATTTTATTTTAGGGGTAACCTAAAAAACAGAAAAGACAAAATAGAAAAGTTCCATTTTTGCACGGAATACGACGTTTTACATGAAACCCCAGGTCGTATCATATGGGGCGACGACTACATCGACGGCTTTTTTATCGCGGTAGATACTCAACCAGTGGAAGACGGCGGACAGTACACAGAAGATACAACGACATTTTTATCTTTATATCCCGCATGGATTGAAGAAAAGAAGGTGACAATACATCCAAATGAGACTATGCCAGGCCAGGACGATCAAAAAGGATACCCGGAAAATCGTTCTTTTAGCTATCCGTACAAATACAGCTACAGCCTAGGCGAGAACGCGACAAACGTTGAAATTGACCACTATAGCTCAAGCAATTTTAAATTGACTGTATACGGACCGGCGGAAAACGTAAATTTAACGATCGCAGGGCATACATATTCAGTAAATTATCCGCTTTTAACAAATCAATACATGGTAATTGACAGCAGACCGACGACAAAACCAGAAGACCGTTGCTACGTCGTAAAAGCCGACGGCGAAAAGGTTAACACATTTGATTATAGAAATCCGGCGCACTCAATATTTGAACCGATCCCACCTGGCAATTTTGTTATAAATTATCCCCGCGAGTATGGTATAGAATTAATCATTTTCATTGAGAGGAGCGAACCACGATGCAAGAGTTTATACTCTTAAATAACACTTTTCACGAAATCGGGCCCGCTTTTATCGACGCAGATTTTGAAGCTGGAACGAGTAAAGATAGCACAAACGATTTTAAAATCGAAACAAATTTAATTAATAGCATAGAATTTTATGCGCTATACCTGGAAGGAACAGAGCTAGGCGGAATTATAAACGTTGATAAATCAACAAATATAACAGATTTACACAGTATACAAGGCTTGACGTGGCGCGGTATTCTTACCCGCCATATCGTCGAACCTCCAGCGGGGGCAGATTATAAAACAGTTAGCGGAGATTTAAACGCAGTTATAGCGGAACTAATACAGCCATTGTCACCGCTATATACTGCGAAATCTACAAGTGCAGGACATACAGCAACAAATTATAAAATTAATCGTTATGTTAACATTTTAGCGGCAATAGAAAAGCTTTTAAGCGACAGCGGGTACAGGCTCAAAATCGAAGCAGTAAAAGAAGCGGCAGGCGAAGCAATTAAAATTATTTTGTCAGCAGTGCCACAAACTACACTTGCTGGAACGTACAACAGCGATCTTTATATCCCAATGGAATTTACAAAAGACACCAGCGGATACAATCACATAATAGCGGCAGGACGTGGCGAACTTGCAGCGCGTGAAATTGTAAATTTATACGCAGATGCAGAAGGAAATATCGGCACAACTCAATATTTTACAGGAATTGAGGAGAGCACATATTTTTATGATTATTCAAACGTTGAGAGCCTGGAAGAGCTTGAGAAGTCGGCAAGGGAAGAGCTTGAAAAACTTTTAAATAAAAAAGTGTTAAAGATCGCAGGACAAGACGAGCAAGACGAAAGGTTAACAGCGCTTGAAATCGGCGACAAAGTAAGAGCGACGTTCCCAGGCGGCGACGTTGTCGAAGCCGCAGTAATACAAAAAATTTATACAGTAGCAAACAGAGCTATAAAAACACAGATAAAAATTGAGGGGGGAGAATAAATGGCAGTTTTAGTAAACGGAAACGGAAACGAAAGTGTATACGCACAACAAGACGCCGACTTATTACAAGGCCTTGCTGGAAATGTATCACATATTTTAAAAGTTGGAGCAGAATTTGCCTACGAAATACCAGATGCCAACACTTTGCGCGTGCAAAACGGCGCAATTTTGACAAAAGAAGGCAGAAGAATCCAACTGGACGTTGACACAGTCGACGAGTTCACAATACCAACAGGCCAGCAAAGCGCAACAAAATATTTTATAGTTGGTTATAGATTGTTTGTAGATTCCAGCGACAGTACAGAAAAGTGCGAAAAATTTATCCAGGAAGTCGCAAGCGCAACGGCGACAATAACAGAAGGAACATTAAGAAGCGGCGACACAGAAGTATTTATAAGCCTATACAGGCTAAAACAAACAGGTCTATTATTTGAAGTACAAGAGAAGTTATTAGAGACAATAAATCAATTAAGCGACATTTTAGCGCTTGATCCAAACATACAGCAACAAATACAGTGGGTAAGAATCGCAGGACCAAGCGCGAGCGACTGGAGCTCGACAACTACAGCAATCGGCGGCGCAAGCTATTACACAGCTCAAAGAACGTTATCAGCAGGTTATAACGATTATTTAGAAATGGCAATTGCACCAAGTGGCACTAATATTTTACCAACGCAGACAGAAGCTACAAATTTTGGACGCGTTAATTTTACGACATGGGACAAAGCAACAAAAACAATAACATTTTACGCGAAGCAGAAGCCAAGCGCACAATTTTATATTTACGTGAGAGGAGGAGAATAAATGGCAACACTAGGAATTATACACGGCAACGGCCAAAACGAACCGCGCAACGGCCTATTTATTCTTAGCCGCTCAGACTACGAAGCGATCGTCGATCTAGGAGAATTTAACAATATTAGATACGTCAACTCAGATCAGATCATAGAGGAAGGCCGCATGCTTTATTATATCGGCGGTAAACCCGCCGGCGAAATCCTAACACCTGGCCAATATATTCACGGACATTTGAATTTTGGCACAACCTACAGGACATTAACTTATTTATGCACCGATCACGCCAACACGGTACAACAATTATATAACCAGATACCTAATCAAACGCCGCTACAATTATGGGGAAATCCAAATATTACACCATGGAAAACACCAACGGCTCAAGGCGGCAACGGAAACGAAGTTCCACATCCAATCTATGAACCACACAACGTCGGGTCTGATATCGCAGGAGCGCCGCCAAGTTGGAAAACATTTAGCGTAGAATTATTATTTAAGTATGAATCAGATAGCTACAACGGCAAAATGGACCCATTATGCAGCAACGGAGATAATTATATTGTCTACTGTCCAACTGGAGATCATCAAAGAAATGTGCGTTGTTTTGGATTTTATGGTTCAAAAGATCCGTTCCCTATGTTAAATTATTAAATAGTCTGAAAATTTAATAATAACTTATAGAATTGTCATTCTAGCAAGATAATTAAATACATTAAAGGGCCTTATGGCCCTTTTTTGTTTGTAAAAATATAACTAGCATATGCCTACGCGTTAAAATTTGCCACCACAGAGCCACTAAAACATAGTTAAGCATAAATTGTTAGCCTAAATGATTTAAAGGGCTTTAAAAGGCAAATAAGCAATAAAAAAACCTGGCGCAAAAAATGCGCCAGGTGAAAAAGAAAAAAAATAAATAAAAATAACTTATTTGAAAACACAAATAAATTATAAATTATTTAAATAAAATAATAAATATACAAGTTGTGCATCCTTTACTATAAAAATATAACTAGCATATGCCTACGTGTTAAAATTTGCCACCACAGAGCAAACAAAACATAGTTAAGCATAAATTGTTAGCCTAAATGATTTAAATGGCTTTAAACGGCGAATAAAAAGAAAATAGCCCCAGTAAAAAATACTGGAGCTATAGAAAAATTAAAAATACTATTAAATCAATACTGGAAATACAAATAAACTATAAATTATTTAAATAAAATAATAAATATACAAGTTATGCATATTTGATTATAAATATATAACTAGCATACCCCTACACGTTAAAATTTGCTAGTACAGAGCAAGCAAAACACGCTTAAGCATAAATTGTTAGCCTAAATGATTTAAATGGCTTTAAAAGGCAAATAAACAATAAAAAGACTATAACAAAAAGCTATAGTCTTTTAAATAAACAAGAAATGCATATATATCCGTGAGGATTTAGGGTTCTAAAAAATTATAAATCATTTTGGGAAAATAAAAAAGTGGTAAAAATAGTTAAGCGGCCTATTAAATAAATAAATATATAAATTCGTAGTAGTAACCTTAGAGGCTGTGGATAAGTGGAAAAAACCTTTGAAACGTTGAAAATACTAGAAAAGGCAATGTGGAAAAACAGTGGATAAAATGTGGAAAAAAAGTGGAAAAAATGTGGATAACACAAAACAAACTAAGCACATCACAAAAAATATTATAAAAAAACGGCTAAAAATTATAAAAATTTTGCGACAAACAAATAATGTGGATAACTTTGTGGATAACATGTGGATAACGTAGCAAAAAAATACTATGAAATATCACAAAAATATGTTATAATGCAAAAAACGGGGGTATGTTATAACGATAAAAGGTTATAATATGCCCTTTTTTCGTGAAAAGAAATATATTTTTAAAGTTACAAGAGAAAAGGAAAAGAAATGAGATATTATAATTTTGAAAACAAGGAAAGAGAAAAACAAATAGATGCGGCAACATATTGGATATATGAGATCGCAAGCGGCAGAAAAAAAGCACTAGGCGAAGGAGCAAAAGAATTTAAAACAAAATCAGACAAGACAATTAAATTACTAAAAAGCCTACATGTAGATGAAAAAAGAATCGAAGAAATATACAAAAGAACAGCGCATAAAATGATTGAAGAATATAAAACAGCAGAAGACGTTTCAGAGCTTATGAAAGAATTCTTTTATAAGCAAAATTCTTTTTTCAAAAAAGTAAAGGTATTATGTTATTTTTTAAAACAGCAGCAGAAAAAAACAAATGTAATCCGTGAAAAAAATAAAATTTACTTGCAAAATTGCGGCCTATAAAATATAATAAATAAATACAGTATTTAATTTTTTCATTAACACGGGAAAAATAAAAAAAGTGCCAGTCCTGGCGCTTTTTTTATTGCAAAAATTTTTAAAAATATATATAATATATTTGCAGAACATCAATTATAAAAGTACGGCAAAAGCAAATTTGCTGTACTTCTCCCGACATCAGTCAAAGCGAAATGATTTAATCAGCCCAGATACAGAATACAGAATCAAAATGCAGAACACAAAAACGGTAAAAACACGCGGCCGATCACCGCGTGTTTTTTGCTTGCAAAAAATAAATAAAAAATATATAATTTTATTGTATCCTTAATTTTTTAATTATTTAAATACGTTGCAAACGCTAAGAGAATTAAAAACATGCTATAAGCTGCGCTATATTGCGCAGCTTATTTTATTTACAATAAAAGTAAAATAAATTATAATATATATATACATTCAATTTAAACAAATTCAAGTGAAAAGTCCTTTTTTAGCGTCACCAGCAGCAGAAGTCGCCAGCAGCTGGAGGCGCTAATTTTTTTTACAAAAAATTATAAAATATTATAAAATATATAATAAAAGTGTTGACATATTAAAAAATATATGATAATATATAATACGTCAGCAGGACAAAACAAAAACAAATTATAAAAAATATAATAAGTGAGGTAAACAAAATGTTATTTAACAAGTCAGAAATTATGAAAAGAGCATGGGAGATTAAAAAGAAAAAAGGAATAAGTTTAAGCTCAGCATTAAGAATCTCATGGAATATCGCAAAAAACGCGTTAAAAGATATGTATGTATCATTTGAAGAGGTAAAAGAAGAGGGCCACAAATTAGAAGTAAAAAGCGCAATTTTAGAAGACAAACACGGTAAAAAAATTAAAAATTTATCTGATAACGATATAAAAGCATTTAACAAAGAACTTGCAAAATGCCAAAAAACAAGAGAGACAAGACGAACAGCAGAAAAACTCTGCAATGATTATATTGAAAATATTTTAAAAAGATTAAAAATAGCATAAAAAAATAATTAGATCTAGCCAGACGGCCGGTGGCTGGATCCACAAAATGAAATAAAATATATTTTATAAAAAATATTATAAAAAATATAATAAAAAGTGTTGACGTATTAAAAAATATATGATAATATATAATACGTCAGCAGGACAAAACAAAAACAAATTATAAAAATTATAATAAGCGAGGTAAACAAAATGGAAATTATAAAAGTTAATTTTGATTATGCTATAGAAGAGTGGATCTCAAGACAGGAAGAGAGAGAAAATATAGAACTTTTTAGAAGCATATGTAGCGGAGATATTTACAGAATAGGCGATCACATAACAGACGATGAAACTTTCGTAAAAATATTACGCCACAGAGACGAGGAATACGACTATAATACAAAACTTTTTATAGAAGAAGATAAAATCTTTAAAATAGTTGATGCATACTATGAAGGAAAATTCAAAAAGTAAAGAAATAATATGGCTAATAACTACAAAAGATAAATACGAGCTGCCGCTATTTGCTGGAACATGCAAAGAGGCAGCAGCCTATTTAAATACAACAGAAGCGAGCATCCGATCAGCATGGAGCCACTACCAAAAAGGCGAACGCAAACGGCCAGCAGCTTATAAAATTTATATATAGTGAGGTAAAAAATGACATTATACAAATTAATTGACGAGAGAGAAAACAAAGCAAATCAGACAGTTATAGGCGAGACATACGATTTAAAACCTATATTGCATTATCTAGGATATAGCGAAGATCTAGACGCATACGACGCACAGGAAAAGTTAAAAGCAGAAAATAACGGCGATGCAGGTTATGCAATTATAGAAATTGAAAAATAAAAAATTACAAAAAACAAATATAAAAAGCGAGGTAAACAAAATGACAGTTTTAGAAAAAATTAGAGAATATGCAGAAAATAAACAATTAATGTTTAGGGACTACAGAAAAGATAGTTTTATAAACGGAGAGCCAGAATGCCGCTACGAACTTTTATACGCTCAAAATTTTAACAGTTTTGCAAAGTTTGACACACAAGAGGAAATAAGCGAGTTTTTAGCCCTGGAGGACAAAAAAGAAAAAGAAAAAAATAAAATAGTTTATGCAGTACTTGAAGAGAACATAGGCGGCGACGCATGGACAACAGTAGTAAATAGCAAACAAGAGGCAATAAAAGAAGCAGAATACGCATGGGACAGACTAACAGAGAACGAAAAGAAAATAAAAAGAGTGTCAGCAATAGCGGTAAAATGGGACTATATCGAAGAAGCACTCTTCACATATGAAGACGGCGCAACGTTGGAAGAGGCAGTCGACAGCGGATCGTATACAAGTTATGACGATATAGCAGTATTTCAAAAGTAATTAAAAAACGGGGGTTTTTACGATTAAAACAAAAACATTAAAAAAGAGGCTTAAAAAATGACATTTAAAGTAAACAATTATTATATATCAGATAACAAGGCAAAATATAAATGCATAAGGCTAACAACTCAATACGCTTTTATGCAAGACGTGCACGGAAGAGTAGAGCAACGCAAAATTTTAAAAGACGGAAAAGACGAAGAGTTAAAACTATACGAGGATGACTTTATAAGCGCAGCAACAGAGATCGCAAATAAAGTTAAAAAGGACGAAAAAGCCAGGATAAAAACAGTAAAAAAGGGTATAAAAAACGACAGAGCACCAGGCGATCAAGTCTACAGATCAATATATAATTGCAGCGTTTTAACAGAGATAGACGAGGCAGGCAATGAAATATGCATAAAATATTTTAAAGGCGATAAAACCGGCAGCAGGACGACGGCCGATCTATACAGATATAACGCAAAAGAGAAGTGCTGGGATAGAATGAACGGCAAATATAAATTTAATTATGTAAAAGGCGGAATCTATGAAGGCCGGTACAAAATAACATAAAAAGAGGTGTAGGAATTGAAGACAAGCGAAATTTTAAAAACTATTTGCAAAGATAAAGGAATTAAATATAAAGATCTAGGAAAAGAAATGGGATACGATAATTGTTTTTATTTTTATCAAAAATTAGGAACTGAACGAATAACGGTTCAAAATCTAATTGACGCACTTAAAATTTTAAATTGCGGGCTAACAATAAATAGCAATGGTAAAAAATATAACATAATCGGAGATGATAAAGACAATAAAAAAGTTTTAAACGAGAAAAAAGAAAAAATAAAAGTTTTAAATAAAATGCAAGATAATGAAATAGCAGAAGACAGCGAGTTTTATTATATTAAAATTAAAAAAAATAAATAAAAAAGTGCTGCGAGAAAACGAAACGTAAAGAAATTAAACTTTTAAGACAATTTTTTTATCAACAAAAGGAGGTCTCGCAGCACTAACAAAATAAAATAATATATAAAAAGTTGTAGGGTTGATAGAAATATTTTAAAATATAATTATAAAAAATACAAAAATAAATTAAACGGGGGACAATTTATGGGATATAGCTATATGTACAAACCAAAAAACAAATATCATAACAACAAAGTAGAGTATAAAGGCGTAGTTTTTGACAGTAAAAAAGAACTGCGCTTTTTTTTATATTTAAAAGATCTAGAGCAGTCTGGAATAGTTAGAGAAGTAAAAAGACAAGTTAAATATACGTTACAGCCAGCGTTTAAACACAATAACAAGACAATACGTGCAATAACATACAATGCAGATTTTACGTGCGTTGTATGCGACGTTCAGAGATTTAAAAAGGCAATAAATAAAGACGTTTATGTAAAAAAAGGCGATAAAGCTATAATTGACACTAAAGGTTTTAAAACAGAAGTCTATAAAATTAAAAAAAAGCTAATGCAATATAAAGGGTATGACATTATAGAAATATAATATTTTTAGCAAAAATATTATAAAATATATAATAAAAGTGTTGACGTATTATAAAATATATGATAATATATAACATGTAAGGAAGAGCTTACAAAAACAAAAACAATTTAATATAGCGAGGTTTAAAAAATGACAAAATTATCTAGAATCGAAAAAATGATATCTCAAAGAAGCTACTCAGAATTATTAAAAGATCTACAAGAGGCGATCGCCAGGAACGAACCTGAAATGCGTATTATAAAATCTATGCTTTTATACGAAATAAGCAAAAGAGAAATAAACGCAGAATTAGCGCTATAAGATAAAAGCTGCAGCTAAAGAGAAAAGCTGCAGCAGGAAATAAAAAAAGCACGGGCAAAAACCCGCGCAAAACAAAAACATATATAATTAAGCCGTAAAACAAAATTACAAAATTAATTATATAGTCTAACAGCTAAAAAAGTCAATAGAAAAGGGGACAAAATGACATTTGATTATTTAAAAGATAAGACACTAGACGATTTAATTAACAAATACAACGACAGGCACAAAGATAGCATTATTAAGAAAATAGGTGGATGCTATACACTAAACGGCCTATTTTACGAGCCTATGGCATTAAAACGCGATCTAATATATTACGAGTATACCTTAAACGAGAGCGAGTTTGACACAAAAGAAAAATTAAAATTAATGCTATATATAAATAAAATTAATTTTATAGAATCGTTTGAGATTTTATATATTTTAAGTACTGGAGAAGGCACAAAAGAACGAGTTGCAGAAGTGATATGCGACTATAACGCAAACGGCGAAGCATATTATTTAAATAATTATGATAAAGAAAAGCCGGACCGCTCAAGCGATCTATTAACAACAGTGCGAGAAATAAAAAGACAAGTGTATAAAAAATCAAAATTATATTTTACAGTAACAGACGTAATATATTTTTTAGATCCGTTTGAAAATAGAAAAATTATATCATGGATAAATAACAATAGCACAAAAGTTAAAAAGCTTGACCGCGAAGGGATAATAAAAGAGTACCAGGGGGAGAAAAAGAATGCAGCAGAACGAAAGTAAATATTTAAGCGACGACGAGTATAGAAAGTTTTACGAGAGAATCGGGAAAAAAGAAAATAAAATAAAAAAATATCGCAAAATATTTGACAGGATAAAAATATTTGATGTAACTTTAATAATTTTATCGGGTATTTTAAAGATTATAACAGGAGATAAAAGCTTTCTTGCAGCGGGTATAATAGCTTGCGCCAGCATTCTAATTGTATGCTTAACGCAATTTATTGTTGAAAATTCTTAAATAAAAGAGCAGCGCCGGCGCGAGGAATAATGCGCCGGCACATTGTTTAAAAATAAGGAGTTAATTTTAAATATATTAAGATTATAACATATAAAAATATAAAAGTTGAAGGGTAAAAGGAGACAACAGATGCACAAAATTATAATTAAAGACGGAGAATTCACAATTAACGATTTTATTAACGAAAAAGACACAAACGAAAAAATAGGAGCACTCGCACTCGCGGCTAGAAAATTAATGAATACAGCTTATGAGACTTTAGAAACAAAATACGACGACGAATTACAAAAGCAAGCATTAAACGGAGATAAAGAAGCGACTATAAAATTATTTGAAAAAATACATAAAAAAATAGATGATGCTATATTTAATAAAATAATTAAAATCGGAGATCCTACAACAACTAAAATAACTACAATTAACAAGGATTTATATTTAGATTTTGAAAGTGGAGAACTAATCGACTATAGCGGATCATTCACAGAAATTTGCGCGGTTGTACTACTAAAACTTATGGAGGAAGTGACAAAAAGCGGCGGAAGTTTTAAAGAAACATTTGAATATTTAAAATATGCGGATGAAATGTTACAGGATTCTAAAAAGCTTGAGACTACAAGAGAAAATATAAAAAAATTTGAAAAGTTAAATGGATTAATTAAAATAGCTACAATAGGGACAGAACAGAATGCATCAATTAAAATAAAAAATGAAAGTTCGTTCTTTTCAGCGATAATCTTAGAAGGGCTTAAGAGCATTGTATATAATGACGACGCAGAGTTTTTCGGCCAATTTTTCAAAACAGCAGCAGGAGAAAATGAAATAAAAATAAAAGTATATGTTAAATATGGCGAGATGACGTTTGAAATATCAAAAGGCAGCAAAGTTAAAAGAGCAGATATAGTAAAATTGTTAAGAAATTGCAAGAAAATGCTAGAAGAAGAAGTGTGGGAAGATACAAAAAAACTGTCTGGAACGTGCACAGAAAAGTTTAAAAAGGTTACAAAAGAACTAATCGAAAAAGAAGGCACAAATTTTTACAACGCTATAAAATATAGAGAAACCGCAAAATGGATTGCAGAAAATGGAGACTTTTAAAATGGCAAAATATAAAAAACTTATAAGCGTTATTTTATGCGACGATTGCAGCAAAGCATTTAAAATTTTTAAAAAATTAGATGATACGCTAATAACAAACGGGTATATTTTAGAAAAAAATAATCTATATTGTAGGATCAAAGGAAAAGGCACAGAGCTTTACTTTGTAAGCCGTGACAATTTAGAAGAGTTTAAAGAAAAAGTCGGCGATCCTATGATAATTAACGACGTGATTAATAAAAATTTATGTGACACTAACCCGTTTTAACTGAGGAAGTAAAAAAAATAAGAAATGAAGTACTGGAATTATCAAGAGAAATAGAATTCATGGAACAGGAGTAAAAAAATGACAGAACATGAAAAATTAGCATTGCTGTATATAATAAATAAAACGCAAGATACATTGCAATATGCAATTGCAGAAGAAGATAAAATATCAGATAATGATGCTATTGCATATTTTAAAATAAAATCATGCTTGCAGGGATTGATACAGGAATATATAAAAGAAGTCGAATCCAAAGGATGCGAAGTCATATGGGAAGGCTGCAAGGCGGTTAAAATCGTAGAAAAAGGGGAAAAAGAGCCTTGCGAGGATTGCGTAAAACGAGAAGATATAATCCAACATATATGCGAATCTAACGAATGTTATAAAGACGATTGCAAAGGAAGACTATATAAAAGGTGTTGGGATCTCGAATGGATTTACGATTTACCATCTGTAAAACCTGCACGCAAGCGTGGAAAGTGGATCAAATACGGTCCTCGACGAGCAGGCGAACAACATTATCAATGCACGAATTGTAAAGATTATGTAAATTTTGGAGCGTGGGGCGACTATTACACAAAAAATTTTAAGTACTGCCCGCATTGTGGCGCAGAAATGGAGTAATAAACATGACAGAAAAAGCATTAGAACAAGTGAAATTAAAGAGAAAAGAATACCTTGAGAATTTGCAAAAAGAAGGGCTTGCAATTTTAAAATTGCATGAAAAATTAGAGAAAGCAAATATCAAGCATGAATTTATCGACAGAAAAGCAGAACGGGCAAAAAGGACAAAAGAAGTAGAAAAATTATTTATTTTTGACTACCAAATTTTAATTGAAGAAAAAGGACACCAAATATCACTAATACAAAGCCACTTTAGTTATGGGATAATGAATAATTTAATTGAAATTTATAATTTTAATCAAGAGCCAATAACTTTATGGTATACAGACACTTTTAAGTTTATAAAGCATAAATGCTTAAATGATTATATTTGCTATGCAAATAAAGCATTTTATGCAGACGCTGGAGAGGATCCAAAACAAATGAGAGAAGAACTTCACAAATTTATAAAAATTATTATGGAATCGGAAGACAATTAAATAAAAACACTTGCAAAAAATATAAAAGCATGTTAATATACAACAGAAGTCATATTTGCTATGATTGTTAATATGAATTGTCAAAGTT
>Ga0326513_10000878_pt1 | contig 25153 bp, 20 predicted proteins | sample 2_2465_0518_D_FD_203654 | JGI IMG/M metagenome (GOLD analysis project Ga0326513, IMG submission 203654) | Bovine rumen microbial communities from UC Davis, California, United States - 2_2465_0518 | ecosystem: Host-associated > Mammals > Digestive system > Stomach > Rumen | place: USA... | reverse complement strand
TTAAAGACCCAATCAGAAGTTCTGCAATAGAAATGGGGTGGACACTATGTCCGTTTATTATGCTTATGACACTTCCCCATACTTGGCCCATCATGGAGTAAAAGGCCAGCGTTATGGTGTTAAACACGGTCCGCCTTATCCAATCGACAGGACCGATTCAGGCGCTCCGGCTAAATTAGTTTCTACTAATAAGTCCAAAATGTCTCCTGATACAAAAAGTGATCTGTCTAGTGATAGAAAAAAGAGAATCGCTGCTGTTGAGAATAATGTTCGCGGAGGAAGGAACTATCCTTACCAGAACAACCCGCCTAGGCGGGAAAAAGGGCTGAAAGGGCTTTTTAAAAAGAAAGTTAAGACCGATAAACGCCCAACAGTTTCGGAGATGACTGACGAAGAAATTCGGGATAGAATCTCCAGATTGAAGCTGGAGCAGGAATACGTTTCTATGATTCAAGCGACTTCCCCGCCTAAAGAGAAGAAAAACCATGAAGTGGCAAAGAAGGTTGGAGACGTATTGCTTGAAGTTGGCAAGAATCTAGTCTATGCCAAGATTAATAGTACCTTTGGGACAAATATTGCTGGTATTGGCGGATCTCCTCGTCAAAATGATAACCAGAACGGTAAGAAAAAGAATAACGGAAACAATCAGAACAACAATCAGAACAATAACCAGAACAATAACCAGAACAATAACCGGATTAGCGTGGACGACTTCCTTGGGAATAGTCGAGAGCGAGAAGAATATCGACAGAGAATAGCCACGCGAGAAGCTGAAGATCTTCGTCGTCGACAGGCGCGTGAAAGAGAGGACCTTGAAAGACGGCAGGCTCGTGCTTTAGAAGACGAACGTACAGCGGATCAACAGGCTCGACGGCAGAGCGGGGTAGAAAGAATTCCCAGAGAAGAAACGGCTAGGGAGAGGCGACGTCGAGAAAGACGGCAGCAACATCATTAATTAGGGAGATCAAAAATGCTTTCAAACACAGCTACTCCAAAGTATTACGGTAAATTCAGGGAGTCAGTTCTTCGAGGCGAAATCCCTGTCTGCGAGACAATTTCATTAGAGATGAATCGTATAGACAAGCTTATCGAAGACCCCCAGTTTTACTATGATGGGGACGCTGTCGAAAGATTCATAGCTTTCTGTGAAAACGAGCTGACTTTGACAGATGGCACTGACCTTCATCTGATGGACACGTTCAAATTATGGGCGGAGTCCATTTTTGGTTGGTACTATTTTCAAGAAGGTAGCGTGTACGAAATCGATCAAGATGGGCATGGCGGGCATTTTGTTCAAAAGTCCATCAAGAAGCGTCTGGTCAACAAGCAGTACCTCATCGTTCCGAGAGGAGCGGCTAAGAGCATGTACGATAGTTGCATCCAGGCGTACTTCTTGGTTGTGGATCGAGAGACTACCAGCCAGATTACAACCGCTCCCACAATGAGGCAGGCAGACGAGGTCCTTTCTCCTATTAGAACTGCTATAACAAGATCAAGAGGGCCGCTATTCAAGCTGCTAACCGAAGGTTCCCTTCAGAATACGACTGGTTCAAAGGCCGATAGACAGAAACTCGCTTCTACCAAGAAGGGCATCGAGGATTTTATGACCAATTCCCTTTTGGAGATACGCCCAATGAGCGTTGACAAGTTACAGGGAATGAGGCCTAAGGTTACCACAATTGATGAGTGGCTTTCCGGAGAGATTCGTGAAGATGTCGTCGCCGCCGTTGAGCAAGGCGCATCGAAGTTAGACGACTGGCTTATAGTGGCAACATCTTCTGAAGGTACAACTCGCAATGGCCCTGGTGATACAATCAAAATGGAATTAATGAAGATACTCAAAGGCGAGTATGACAATCCTCATGTGTCCATTTGGTATTACCGGCTTGATGATATTAAGGAAGTTGCAGACCCAGAGTTATGGATAAAGGCAAATCCGAACCTTGGAAAGACCGTTTCGTATGAAACGTATAAGCTCGAAGTCGAGAGAGCAGAGAATAACCCTTCTACGAGGAACGATATGCTGGCTAAGAGGTTTAGCATTCCTATGGAAGGCATGACCTATTTCTTCACTTATGAGCAGACACTCCCCCACTCTAAGACTGATTTTTGGAATATGCCATGTGCTATGGGCTGTGACCTTAGCCAGGGTGACGACTTTTGTGCGTTCACGTTCTTGTTCCCACTGAGGTACGGACGATTCGGGGTCAAAACTCGTTGCTATGTAACTTCTAAAACAATGTATGAATTGCCCGGTGCAACAAGGATCAAGTATGATGAGTTTATTAAGGAGACCAGCCTAGCCGTACTTGAAGGTTCGGTTCTTGACATGAATGAAGTCTACGATGATCTCGATAACTTCATCACGAAGAACCGGTATGATGTTAGGGCGGTTGGGTACGACCCGTACAACGCAAAAGATTTTATTGGTCGGTGGGCTCTTGAGAACGGCGAGTTTGGTATTGAGAAAGTCATTCAAGGTGCTCGGACAGAATCCGTTCCGTTAGGAGACATTCGCAACCTTGCTGACGACAAACTGTTGGTATTCGACCAGTCGCTGATGACTTACTGTATGGGAAACTGTATAGCTATTGAGGATACTAATGGAAATAGGAAACTTGCAAAACGCCGATACGAGCATAAAGTTGACGCTGTTGCCGCGTTATTGGATGCATATGTCGCATATAAGATTTATTCAGAAAGCTTTGAGTAGGTGATGGCATTATGGGCGTTTATTACGCATATGACGGCTCCGTAGCTCTAGTCCACCATGGTATAAAAGGAATGCGCTGGGGATATCGTCGTTACCAGAATCCGGATGGAACATTGACGGAGGAAGGGAAGAAGCGGTATTACAAGCCAACGTTGGCGACTGCCCGCAGGCTGAAGAATCTAAAAGAAGCCGGAGTAAAGCTCGATAATAATGGCGATTTGATTCTTCCAAAGGGAACTAAAATCACTCGTTTTACCTATGACAAGGAAACCGTGGACGGCAGGCGCAAGTACGGGTCGGTTACTGATGAAGACACCGAGTATTGGAAGTCTGACTTTAAGTATGGGTCTATGATGAAAAACTGGGAAAATCCGGTTAATAAGGATACATACCATGCTAAAAAAGATTTGAAGGTTGCTGGGCGTAACGCTGTAGTCAATGAAGTTTTGAAGGAAATCGGCGATGTGACTTTTAAAGAGCTCGATAACAATCTTTCAAAATCAGAAGGCATTGGACTTAGAAGCACTCTCGGATTGAGGGCTTCATTACTTCTTCTTAAACAATATGGCGATGTTAAGCTCAGCACAGCGTGGAATTCGTGGGGACCGGCAGTTAGAGATCCTGACGGTATAGATAATCGAGAGTTCTTTAACATCGATAAGCCAAGAACCTTCTATCCGGAGGAAGAATTTAAGCGAACCGCGGCGGTCGGCAACAATGCTATTAGAACAGCCATAGCCGTGGCTTGGAAGATGGGCTCTGAGAAAGGAGCTTCGGCTAAAACTGAAAAGTATTTTAAGGATCTTGGATATGATGCAATCTTCGATCCCAATGCTAATTTCCTTGACGCGCCGATTATATTCTTGGACCCGAAATCTTCGATGAAGAAAGACAAAACAGAAGTTGTGTAATAGAAATGGGGGTGGGCAGTATGTCCGTTTATTATGCTTATGACAATTCCCCGTTCTTAAGTCACCACGGTACTAAAGGTATGCATTGGGGCGTTCGTCGTTACCAGAATCCGGACGGAACGTTGACGGAGGAAGGGAAGAAGCGGTATGGCGTAAAGAACGGCTCTAGCAATAGCTCGAAGTTTGTCGATACTCAAAGGGCCTTCGCGGAAAACGTTAACGATGCTACGAGAGACAAAAATAATGAAAAACGGTTAGCCAAAAAGCTATTCGGTAAAAAAGGTGACAAAAAGATAGGGGATCTCCTTGTCGACAATCGCAATGCTTTTAGAGATTATGGAAGTAAATACGAACAGGTCTATAAAAAATACTCTGATAAAATGAAAAAAGAAACAGGGCGAGAATGGGATGGAGACGGAACCGAGGAATCTTGGGAGCTTGAAAAAAGATACCCCGAGTATGCCAAAGCTTTAAAAAACTATAACGAAGCTAAAAAGAAGTACGTCAATGCTCTTTTGGACATTTCCCAGGCTGGGTTTTTTGATGATGTATTTCCAAAAGTGAAAGATCTTAAATCCGGGGATCTTAAAATTCATGGAAATCAGGAAATAACGGACGGCAAGGCGTACGTAGCCGCTTTAATACTGAATGGCTATGAAGGCTCTACTGCTAACTCCCAAAGGAAAAGATCTGACAATTCTTTTATAGATGAAGTTTTCGACTTAGATTTTCAAACTAGGTCCTGGCCAGATCTTTCATATAGATTTATAAACGAATTCGGTTGACGTGAAACTTTAATTTAAAATGAGAATATTTGGAGGTACCTATGACTTTTACAAACAAAGTGTACGACACTCTTAAGTGGTGTGCTCAGTATTTGTTTCCGGCAATCGGCGCTTTATATTTTGCTCTTGCCAGAATTTGGAATCTCCCGTATTCCGAGGAAGTCGTCGGAACCGTCGCGGCTATCGATACTTTCCTTGGCGTTCTTCTTGGGATCTCCTCGGCTAATTACGATGGCGACGGCGAGCTGAGCATTAGCAAAGCTTCAGAAGAAGGCGAAGAACCCGGCGGTGAAGGGTCTTTGGTTCTCTATGCCGATCCTAAGGATTTGGCCGGGCGCAAGAACATTGTTGTTAAGGTGGCTGATTGACGTGGCTGCACACATTGTTGATTACGAAACATGGTGCCCAAAATGTAGATATTTTGACAGGGACGAGGTTCTTGAGCCATGCCATAATTGTTTGCAGAATCCCGTTAATGAGAACAGTAGGAAGCCGATAGAGTGGAAGAAAGAAGATAAAAAAGCTAGCGGGTGATGTTATGTCCGTTTATTATGCTTATGACAATTCCCCGTCCTTAAGTCACCACGGGACTAAAGGTATGCATTGGGGCGTACGTCGTTACCAGAATCCGGATGGGACATTGACGGAGGAAGGGAAGAAGCGGTACTACAAAGAGACTCGGCGAGATGTAATGAACACTTACAAAATAGTTGGTTCAGGAAGTAAGTTGTCTAAAAAAAGAAAAAAAGAAGGAAAATCTTTCGGGAAAATACCGGGCAATGAAAAGAATGTTTTAGACGACATGACATCGTTTTACAGGTCTAAAATTGAGCAACTCAATAACGGGGATAAGGAATTTGACAGATACGGTTACAAATCGGACAACCTTACTTATAAAAAAGCCACCGGGTCGGTCATTCGAGAATTTGCCGATACTTCGCTGTCTTATCTAGAGTCTTCAGGGCTTAATAAAGACCAAATGCTTTCTGGAAAAGCCTATATAGAAAGTAAGTTGTCAGAGTTTAATAGATTAACAAGCAAAGGTGGATGGTAAAATGGCCGTTTATTATGCTTACGACAATTCTGCATTCTTGAGCCATCACGGGACTAAAGGCATGCATTGGGGCGTGCGTCGTTACCAGAATCCAGATGGAACGTTAACCCCGGAAGGTAAGAAGAGATACCGTGGTGGCGGGAATTCATACTATGAATCTGTTGACAAGTCGTATGGGCAAGCCATGCGGGGATCAACAAGGTATTATAAGCGTAAAGACGATTTGTTTGGCAGAGAAGCCCGAAAAAGGCGAGACTCCGGAAAATACAAAGCCAATCAAATTCTAGAAGATGTTACCAATGACGACCTTAGATCACGGCTGGAAAACAACGCGGCTGGTGCTCGTAGGGAAGCCGCAGACCTGAATGCGAGGCCTAAGGCATACTCAAGATACTCAACATCATTTGATAACGATGGCCGTCCGTTAGACCAGCCTTCCGAAAGGAAGATTAAAAAATGGATTAGGAACGAGTTCGTTGACTCCTCGATCGAAATCATTAATGGCTACGAGGGTAAAGCGTTACGAGATGCTGGGAAGGCTTATGTTTATCAAACAATGAAAGACATGGAGCAAGAGTACCATAGGGCGCAAGCTGAAAAGCGCGTGGCTCGGCAAAAAGAATACGAATACCAGGCAAAGCGCATTAAGAAGTATGTAGATAGAGCGAAAGAAGTCGTGACTAAACCGTTCAAACGAAACAATCAAAATGAGAAGGAATGATTCGACATGCCGAGCGTACGAGCCAGGCTAATGCATGCCTGGAATGCTTTCTTCGGTCGGGACGCCCCCTCCGTGAATTACGGGCCTTCGTCATCAAGTCGTCCGGACAAATCAAGGTTAAGTAGAGGAAATGCGCGGTCTATTGTTGCGGCTCTGTATAACAGAATTGCAATGGATGCCGCCGCCGTTGAAATACGTCATGTTAAGTTGGATAGCATCGGTCGCTATAAGGAGACGGTGCACTCCAAATTGAACAATTGCCTAACGGTGGAGGCCAACATTGACCAGACTAGTCGGGCGTTCATGCAAGATATTTACATGTCTTTGTTTGATGAAGGATGCGTGGCTATCGTTCCGGTGGAAACAACGCTTAATCCTAACTCAACCGACGGCTATGATGTGAAGAGCCTTAGAACTGGCAAGATCACTCAGTGGTTTCCAAAGCATGTTAAGGTTCTTTTGTATAACGAGGCCACTGGTAGGAAAGAAGAGATAATCGTTCCAAAGAAGTTGGCTTGCATTATCGAGAATCCGTTTTACTCGGTGATGAATGAACCCAACTCCACTCTGCAAAGACTCCAACGGAAGCTTGTTCTACTGGATACCGTAGATGAGGCAACGTCTTCTGGAAAGCTGAACATGATTATCCAGCTTCCTTATACGTTGAAATCCCCTCTACGTCAGAAGCAAGCCCAGCTTCGTCGGAAAGAGATTCAGGAGCAGCTTTCGGAAGACAACCCGTTTGGCATTGCTTATACGGAGGCCACCGAGAAGATTACCCAGATTAACAGGCCACTGGAAAACAACCTGCTTGAACAGATCGAGTATTTGACGAAGGTCCTTTACTCTCAGTTAGGTCTTACAGATGCCGTATTTAATGGAACGGCGTCGGAAGAGCAGATGCTTGATTACAATAACCGGACGATCGAGCCGCTGCTATCTGCGGTTTCCAACGAAATCGAGCGCAAGCTCCTTTCGCAAACAGCTCGAACTCAGGGGCACGCTATTAGGTTCTTTAGAGATCCGTTTAGGCTTACTCCTGTCAACAATCTTGCAGATATTGCTGACAAGTTTACTCGTAACGAGATTCTGTCCTCTAACGAGTTTAGAGCTATTCTCGGTTATATTCCCTCAGATGATCCGAGGGCCGATCAGCTTATTAACAAGAACATGCCGGTGCAAGATACTGGAGAAAATCCGCAGCCTGGCGATGATATTTCTGAAAACCAGCCTTTTGGAGATACAGGGTATGAGATTCAAGCATCGGGTATTACATCCCTTTTAAAAAAAGACCATCTTGAGCATCATGGAATAAAAGGACAACGTTGGGGCGTCAAAAACGGTCCTCCATACCCGCTTAGTGAGGAAAAATCCGGAAAAGTTCGCATGAATGCGACTCACTATAACGATTTGGACCCAGGCTCTGAGCAAATGACTAAAGCTCAGAAAGGAAGAGGAACCCAAAGTTTTAGTGATATTCCAAAGATGCCAAAACAGCTTTCGGAGATGTCCGAAGACGAGCGCTTGCAGAGATTGAGGGACATTAATCACGATCCAAGCGACGATAGTAGTGGCCGTGATTACAATTGCCCTAACTGTGCTAGCGCTTTTGATATGGTCAAACGTGGCTATGATGTCCGGTCACGTCCTGCGAAACCCGGTTCCAATGTTGGCGACATTGAAAAGAATTATATTGGTGGCCATTTGTCTAGAATGGACAACAAATTCGAGCCGAAGCATCCAGCCGGAACTGAGGAGGCATGGGGCGAGTACATCGATGCGTCCGAGGCGTCGGCATCAAAGATGAACGATACCCTAAAGAAAGAGCCAGTCGGTTCATGGGGAATAGTAGTTGTCGGATGGATTGCTGACGACGATGATGCTTCAAAGCGAACGGATTGCTATCACGCTATAAACTATGAAAGAACGGAAGACGGTGTGATGTACTACGACACCCAATCTTATCGGGACTTCAAGTGTGGTGGTTCGACAAATTATAGCCGATTTATGTATGGATGTGATCCGCGCGAACTCTACTTTATGCGGACTGACAATCTCGAGCCTAGTGACAGAATCATGAACGCGGTAGAGACTCGAGGCAGGAAGTGATCTTATGACAAAAGAAGAAGCATTTGCGAAAGCAAAAGACTATTTGAAGGAAGATGTTGTTCCCCGCATTACCAGGGAATTTGACAATTACTTCGGTTTTTACGTGGTCCCAAATGGAACGCCGGAAGGTCAAAAGGTTTTCGTCGGTGGTGAGATGGTTTGCGTAAACAAAAAGACAGGCAAAGTTCTCATGAGCGACGGCATTCCTGAAGACGAATTGGTGATGACTTATAGGCCGCGCTAAAATTCAAAATAAGAACTATGTGAGGCGAACACTATGAAGAATAAGTACGATTTTAGTGGGTGGGCAACAAAGTTCAATGTTCGGTGCGCCGACGGTAGGACTATTACATCTTCGGCTTTTGACGACGATGATGGGAAAAAGGTCCCGCTTGTCTGGCAGCATCAGCATGATGACCCGTCCAATGTTCTTGGTCACGCGCTTCTTGAGAAGCGTGACGATGGCATTTACGCATACGGGTACTTCAATGATACTCCGACGGCGAAGAATGCCAAGGATCTTCTCGCCCATGGCGATATTGAGGCACTTTCCATTTATGCTAACAAGCTTGAGCAGCGCTCTGGCAATGTGTTGCATGGCATGATTCGTGAAGTCAGCCTAGTCCTTTCCGGGGCTAATCCCGGCGCTCTTATTGACAACCCTGTACTTGCCCACAGCGGCGAAGTAGACGAGGAGGAAGCCGTGATTTACAATAACGAGTATATTTATCTTCAGCACGCTGACGATGATGACGATGACGAACAGCCCAAGAAGGGCGACAGTGACGGCGAGGAAACAGTCGCTGACGTGTTTAACAGCCTGAGCGATAAGCAGAAGCAGGTTGTTTATTTTATTGCCGGTAAACTTCTCGAAAACAAAGACAATGGAGATGATGAACAGATGAAGCACAATGTTTTTGACAACGATGACAACACCAACAGCCTTGCTCACTCTGCCGAGGACATGGCTACCATTTTCGAAAATGCTAAGCGCGCCGGTTCTCTGAAGGCCGCTGTGGAGGATTTCTATGGTGACAGCCTGTCCCATGCCGTTTACAACGACGATGGCACTGAGCAGACCTATGGCATCGCGAATGTCGACTACCTTTTCCCCGAGTATCACAACCTTAACGACCGCCCCGACTGGATTAAGCGCGACACCGACTGGGTCAGCGCTGTTATGAATGGTGTCCACCACACTCCGTTCAGCCGCATTAAGAGCCAGTATGCCAACATCACCATGGACGAGGCTCGCGCTAAGGGTTACATTAAGGGACACATGAAGAAGGAAGAAGTTTTCAACCTGCTTCGGCGTTCCACCGACCCTCAGACCATTTACAAGAAGCAGAAGATGGACCGGGACGACATTCTGGACATCACCGACTTTGATGTGGTGGCCTGGCTGAAGGGCGAGATGCGCCTTATGCTGGATGAGGAGATTGCTCGTGCTATTCTGATCAGCGACGGCCGTTCTGCTCTGGACGAGGACAAGATTAAGGTTGATCATGTTCGCCCCATTGCCATGGACGATGACCTGTACACCATCAAGGTGCCGGTTGCCCAGGGCGCTGATGAGTCTAAGACGGCCAAGAACATCATCATCGCGACGATTAAGGCTCGCAAGGATTACAAGGGTTCCGGCAATCTGACCTTCTTCACCACTGAAGACTGGCTCACCGAGATGCTTCTGCTTGAGGATGGCATCGGTCATCCGCTGTTCGCCGACGCCGCTGCTCTCGCTCGTAAGCTGCGCGTTAACAAGATTGTCACCGTTCCTGTCATGGAAGGCCAGAAGATCAACAACAACGATCTTATCGCGGTGGTTGTTGATATGAAGGACTACAACGTTGGTGCTGATAAGGGTGCTTCCGTTGAGATGTTTGACGATTTCGACATCGATTACAACCAGTATAAGTACCTGATTGAGACTCGCATTTCCGGTGCTCTGATTAAGCCGTACTCGGCTATGGTCCTCACTCTTGGCGGCACCAAGACCACTTACACTGCCGTGACTCCTGAGGAGGGTGACAATCCTAGGGACGAGGGTTGGTATGTCAAGGAAGGCGATCTTTATCGTCTGACCGCTCACACCACCGTTAAGGAAGGCGAGACCTATTACACTAAGTCCTGACAAAAATTCAAAATGGAAGTGAGAAACCGGGGATGAGTTAGTCTTGTCCCCGTTTTCTTATTGTATTTTGGAGGTGAAATGATATGGGTTACTGGACCAACAATTATCTCGGCCCTGGCGGTTCCGAGTATGTCATTGACGGCACTCTGACCATTAACGGCAAGCTCGCTCTTGGCGAAAATGCTACAGTTGAAGGCGATCTCGGTATCGAGATCCCCAAGGCAGAGACTCAGGCCGACAGCACAGCCACCGACGTGGCAGGCCTCGTTGCAGATTTCAACGCTCTGCTTGCTAAGCTGAAGGACTCCGGTCTTATGGCTGCCACTTAATTATATTTGCCCGCCAGCAACACAGAGCGTCCGAACAACTTTTTAAAAATTTAATAGCGTGTGATTCTTTTCCTCATCTGGCACGTTCGGGCGTTCTGTATTGCTGGCGGGTGGAGGTACTTATGGCAAGATATTTTGGGCAAGTTGGCTATGCCGAGTCGACTCAGACATCCCCAGGTGTTTGGGAAGACACTATCATTCCTCGCAATTATTACGGCGATGTTACGTCGACAACGTCTCGTTGGGAACATGGCGAGAACAAGAATGATAATTTGACAATACAGAACAGCATCAGCATCGTGGCAGACGCTTATGCCTATGAGCACTTCTCGGCCATTAAGTACGTAGAATGGATGGGGCAGAAATGGAAAGTTAACTCTGTCCAAGTGCAGAGACCACGACTAGTGCTCTCTATCGGAGGTGTGTGGAATGGCAACACGCCTGGAACTACATCAGACTCTGGTTAATATTCTTGGGTCAAAATATTGCTATTATCAGCCGCCAGAAACGATTAAGATGCGGTATCCGGCCATTGTTTACAATCTTGACAGCATAGAAGCACGATATGCAGACAATGGAAGGTACATGGGTCTAAATCGCTACACAGTGACTGTCATAGATAAAGACCCAGACAGTGAGTTACCGAGAAGAATGATCACCCTGCCATATTGCAGATTTTCAAGACACTTCACTTCAGATAACTTGCACCACTTTGTATTTACACTATATGCTTAGGAGGCATGAATTATGGCGAAACTTGTTTGGGACAAGACCGGCGAACGGTTTGTTGAAAGTGGCGTTAGCCACGTTGTTTTCTATCCGCAGACGTCTACCGGCTACGGCAATGGCGTCGCTTGGAACGGTGTGACTTCCATTTCTGAAAGCCCCGATGGCGCTGACTCGAACGATCTGTGGGCCGATAACATTAAGTACGCCTCTCTGCGCGCTGCCGAGACCCTTGGCTTGTCCATTGAAGCGTATACTTATCCGGATGAATTTGCTGAATGTGACGGCACCGCTGCTCCTGTTAAGGGGTTGTTCATTGGCCAGCAGAAGCGCAAGAGCTTCGGTCTGTGCTACCGCACTGAGATTGCGAATGACACTATGACGGAAGCCGATGATGGCTATAAGCTGCATCTGGTTTACAACTGCACCGCGTCTCCGTCTGAGCGTAGCTACGAGACCATGAACGACAGCCCCGACGCCATCACTTTCTCTTGGGATATCGACACCTTGCCCGAGGCGATTACTGGTTACAAGCCCACCGCACTTATCACTATTGATAGCCTGAAACTCGATACTGCCGGCAAGACGGCTCTTACTACTCTCGAGAATATGCTGTATGGCACCAACGGCGAAAACAATGCCGCTGGCACAGAACCCACCCTCCCCTCTCCGGATCAAGTGCTGGGGATGTTCGGTATCGATGTTGACGGTTAATTGATATTTTGGCCTTAGTGAGGGCGTCTTAGCGGCATATGAATACCAGCCATATGCGGCACGGAAGATGATGGAGTGCCTGGCCAGCACAGCCGTAGGAGGAGGCAGGGCCTACGGAATTATATTTTATAGTCCACAGGACTCGATTTAAAGGAGGATACATCCATGTACGCACGGGATATTACTTACACTGATTACAATGGCGTTGAGCGCACTGAAAAGTTCTATTTCAACCTGAACAAGGCCGAGCTTCTTAACATGGAGCTTGAGTACCAGGAAAAGGGCGGCATTAAGAACGCCATGAACAAGATGATGGACGATAAGGACGCCAAGGGCGTTGTCAAACTCATCACTTGGATGATTCGTCATGCTTATGGCGAGAAGAGCGCTGATGGCAAGCAGTTTCTTAAGAATGATGCCATTATGGACGGTTTCGTTTCTACGGAGGCGTATTCCAATCTTATCATGGACCTTCTCAACGACTCAGATAAGCTTGGCGATTTCATGGCTAAGATCATGCCCGCTGACATTCGCGAAGAAGCCGAAAAGATGCTCAAGGAGAATGGAAAGGTCGATAACGAGTCCGTTCAGATGACCATTCTGTAAGGAGCTGAGTCAAATGCTCAGGATTGTTGTACCTAAAGCTGAGTTGTTTGACGAAAAAACGAACGGCTTTGTTAACATTGATGAACAAGAGCTTCTTTTAGAGCACTCTTTGCTCTCGATTTCAAAATGGGAAATGAAATGGAAGATTCCGTTTCTTGGCCCATCGGAAAAAACGCAGGAGCAGCAGCTGGACTATGTTCGGTGCATGACGATTACCAAGGGTGTCAAGCCGGAAACATATTTAGGTCTTACTCAAGACAATCTTATTAAAATTAAAGAGTACATAGAAGACCCAATGACTGCAACGACGTTTAATGAGAAGCTTAAAGGCAAGCCCAATCATCATGTGGTGACTTCCGAAGAAATTTATTACCAATTGGCGGCTAATCAGATACCTTTTGAGGTAGAAAGATGGCCTCTAAATAGGCTTATGGTCCTTCTGAGGGTATTTGCAGTTAAGAGCAAACCTCCTAAGAAGATGAGCAAGAAAGCATGGGCGAATCAGCAGCGTTCCCTTAACGCCGCCAGAAGAGCCAAGTTAGGTACTTTAGGATAATGGAGATGAGGGCTATGACCAAGATTACGCATAAGGGAAACTTCAAGAAGACTAAGAAAAGCTTGAAGAGGCTTTCAAAGTACAATTACCAGAAAAAGCTTGAAGAGTATGCTGAGATTGGCGTAGCCCGACTTTCTGAAGCAACCCCGAAAGACACAGGCAAAACGGCGGAATCTTGGAGCTATGTCATAGAAACTGACAAGGAACGTTCTCGCATTGTGTGGGTTAACAACAACGTCCAAAACGGCGTTAACGTTGCAATTCTTCTGGCTTATGGGCATGCTACGAGGTATGGCGCATGGGTTGAAGGAATTGACTACATAAATCCTGCGCTGGCCCCCGTATTCGATGAGCTGGCCGATGAGGTGTTTCTTGACCTTACAAAGCGGAAGAATCCATATAGCGGAAAGATGAGAGTTTCAAGAGAGGAGGCTAATAAATGAGCGCAGAAATTGACAACAGAATTGTTCAAATGTCGTTTGAGAACAAAGAGTTTGAGAAAGGTGTTCAGAAAACATTAGCCACTCTCAAAGATCTCGAAGACGGGTTAAAACTCGAGGGCGCTGAGGAAGGGTTCGAAAAAGTTAGCGAGGCTGCCAAAGGTGTAGACTTTAGTGCTATCGAGAAAGGTCTAGCCGCTATTACAGACAAGTTTACTCTTTGGGGTATGACCGGTCTTAAGATGCTCGAAAATGTGTCCAATAAGATAGTCAACGTCACTGAGAAATTTGTCAAATCGCTCACAGTTGATCCTATTAAAGATGGCTGGGGCGAGTATGAGCTTAAACTGAATAGTGTCCAAACTATCTTAGCCGGCGTTAAGAAGCAATTCGGTTCAGAAGAGGAAGCCCTTGACGCTATTGGTGAGAGCCTCAGTAATTTGAACGAGTATGCTGATAAGACCATTTACTCATTCTCTCAGATGACCGCAAATATTGGTAAGTTTACCAATGCCGGCGTCGGACTGAAAGAGGCTACGGCATCAATTCGAGGTATCTCCAACCTCGCAGCGTTGGCTGGCGCTTCATCCGCAGATAATAACCGTGCAATGTACAACATTGCTCAGTCTTTGTCGACCGGTTCAGTAAAACTCATAGACTGGAAATCAATTGAAAACGCCAATATGGCCACTAAAGAGTTCAAGAGCGCATTGATATCCGTGGCCAATACTATGGGGACACTGAAGAGTGGCAAGACTAAAAAGGGACTTGATGTAATCACCAACTTCAATGACTCTTTGCAGCAGGGATGGCTGACCAGCGACGTTCTGATTGAAACTCTTCAGATCTTATCCAAGGATTATACGCTAGATGAGCTTCGTGCAAAGTATGGAGACGTGGCGGATGAGTTTTGGGAATTAGGATCTATGGCCGAGGAGGCCGCCACGTCCGTACGAACTCTAACCCAGCTTATCGATACTCTTAAAGAGGCTGCTGGCTCCGGTTGGGCTGAAAGTTGGGAGATACTTGTTGGCGGATATGCTGAGGCTAAGCGTATCTTCACCAGCATAAACAATTATATTTCTCCAATTTTGGAGGCTATGGCCAATAGGCGGAACAGTATTCTTAAGGTGTTTGCCAGCAATGGCGGACGCGACAAGATGTGGAATACTGTCCTGAATTTCTTCAACCTTCTTCAGAGACTATATTGGGTTATAGACCGAGTAATCAACAATGCCTTGTCCCCATTCGGCGATGTATGGAATGTGGTTGGCGACGCCATGACAAGTGTCATGACCGAGATAGATGACGGATTCGAGAAAATACACTCGTGGGCCAGAGGGCTAGGTCTAGATGCTATCGTCAAAGAAGTTGGAGAATTGAAAGATGCCGCATTTGGCTGGAAGAAGGACTCGCCTCTTGGATATTTGGAAAGCACTTTGTCCGGTCTCGCCGGAGTGGTTTCGATGGTGGCGGAGGTCATCGGCAATGCCGTTCGGTTTGCTGGAAGACTCGTGATTGATATTTTGCCGCTCGTTGAGGCCGTTTTGGGCGTGCTTGGGGCTTTAGGAGATGCATTGTTTGGCGTCTATAAGGAAGAACGTAGAGGAAATGTTATATTTGACTTCTTCCAGAGGCTTTATGATGTTTTACAGCCTATTATCCGCTTTCTAGTTGGCACTTTTGTCGGCGTTTTGAACGATGTTGCACTTTATATTAAAGCGTTCTTTGCATTGTTCTCGACAAAAGCGGCTTATCGGCATATGGGCGAGTATCCTGAGCATATTCAGGATTTCATGCGCAAGCTGAACAAAGTTGTATTGCCGGTTAAGAACTTCTTTGCTCGGATAGGCGACTGGTGGAACAAGACCGCCTATCCGGTCATTAAGCTGCTCTCGGATTTCTTGGCCGGTCATGGAAAAAATTCGGACTTTGCTAAGAATCTTCGTAAAGCGCCAAAGAGTGTTCAGCGAGCTTGGATGCGGTTTGCTAAAGTCATGCGCCCAATCTATAAGGGCATAACCGCTGTTATAGATTTCTTTAAAGGCCTTTGGAAAGCCGTTACTGATGCTTTTGGCGCGTTCGCGAGCGTTAAATACGACGACTCGTTGTCCCCGCTTGAAAACTTTGACCGCCGTCTTAAAGCATTTGCTGATTCATTCGCAAACAGCGATTGGTGGAAGGGTATAACCGAAACTTGGGACAAGGTCAAAGGCTTCTTCACAGAACGGTTTGGTCCGGCCATCGCCAAATTCTTCACGGTTGACACATCTGACGGCAAGACTCTTGGTGAGAAGCTCCAGATTAGAATTGACGCTTTTCTTAATACACTCGACCCTGATGGCAGTATTCAGGAATGGGTTAAGAAAGCACGAGAGGCGATTTCTGGAGGTTGGGAAAAGATTCGGGCTTACCTGTTCGGCGGAGATGTGCTGGAAAAGGCAAATCCTAATGCGAAAGCCGAATTAAAGCACTATGACGGAATTCTGACCCCTATAGTCGAAGACATCACAAGCAGTCTTCAGTACGCGGAAGAGCAGATTACAAGCCATCTTTTCGGCGAGCAGGTTGAAACAAAAGACGCGGAAGGCAATTTGATTAAGCGTTGGCAGGGAGGACCTTTAAGCTTCCTTGCAAATTTCTATGACGATTGGATTGCTCCCATTGTCAAAGATTTCGAAGATATGGCTGGCAGCATTCCGAGAGCTATCTCGATGCTGTTCGATGAAAACATGACCGACGAGAATGGCCAAAAACTCACTTTCGGTCAAAGACTAGACGCCGCTATAGCAGAAATTAAGAATACGTTCAGTGAAGCCGCAGCCCAGCTAGGTCGTGACATAGCCAATATTGTCGATGGCATATTTGGCGAAGGGACCGCCGAGGCCATAAGTAAGGCGTGGGACGATTTCACGCGCTTCTTGTTCGGCGGTTGGGTTGAGGACCATGATGATGGCGATGAGATGGGGCAGTCGTTTCTTCGTTATCAGGAAGGCATCTTCTCTCAGATTTCAAAATGGAAAACTCCTAGCGGAAGAAGTATCTGGGACGAACTTAAATACTTCTTCTTTGGCGGTGACGAGAAGAAAGACGACGGCACTGTTGAGCATCACCAGAACTTGTTCGAACGAATCTCGGCCCTTTGGACAACCATTAAAGAATGGTACGACAAAGATGTCGGCCCATGGCTTAATCCCATACTGGCTGATATTAAGGAGTTCATCACCCTACTGTCCGGAGGTATTATTGGCTTCCTCACCGCTGATATTCCAGAAACGGACGCGGAAGGTAACCCGCTTGACTGGAAACAGCGACTCGAAATTCGCTTCCAGTCATTCGGCGAACTGATTGAATGGATTAAGAACAAGATTAATACACTTACCAAGCAGCTTCTCGGCGTCGAACTATTCCCCGATAAACCAGAAACTGCCGAGAGCTCCTCTGAAGGCGGTTCACTGCTCAACACTCTGCTTCCCGGTTTTGATAATTTGCTTGGCAATGCCGATAAAGCGAAGAACGAGCAGCTCGCCGAGCTTGAGAAGCGGCTTGCTGAGGCTAGCGATTCCGAAGAGGTCGCCGACATCGAGAGGCAAATCGAAGAGCTGCAAAATAGTGGAGTCGAGCAAGAAGGCGGCGTGTTTGGGCTGTTAGGGTCATTCGGGGAAACAATGGCCAGTTTCCTTGGAATGGGCGGTGGCGAAGGAGGAGGTTTCGACTTCTCATTCTTAGGCGGTATTGGAGAAACCCTTACGGGTTCCATTCCGCAGATCGCAGCCCTCGGCGGAGCTGCCATTCTTGGCGGAAAGCTGTTTGGAAAAGGCAAAGACGGCGAAAACGGATTTTTCGCAACTATAATAAACTTCTTTTCGACACTCGGTTCGTTTGCTTTGAAACTAGCCCTATCTGTCGCTATTCTTTCCTCTCTTAAGAGCATGGGCGTTGATGTTAAGGGGACCTTAAACGACCTCATAGTGTTCATCTTGGAAGTTTTGGGTGCATTTCTTGGTGTTGGTATGGGCAGCACTGGCATAATCGGTATAATAAACACAATCAGAGAAAAGATATATGCCCATAATAATGACGGAAGTGTTGAAGGCTTTAAGAAAACTGAAGCTCCGAACCTGGTTGAGATGATAGAATCTCTTGGTACAGGTCTAAATGCATTAGCTGATGCTATATGGAAGTTCCTTGGCTTAGCGGTTACGATGAATGCCCTTGGCGCAATAGGGCTCACTGGCAACTTCTGGGGAAATTTTGGCCACTTCATGGAATTACTGGCCCCCATGTTTGTCATAATGCTCTTTGCCGGAATATTTGTATCAAGGCTTATTGGTAGTCTGGCAAAAATTGCTGATGACCCAGCGGTTAACAACCCGAAAGAAGTCAAAATGAAAATGTGGGAGTCTTTCCCAGACATCATCGACAGCCTTGCTAATCTTATAGACAAAATCGCTGGAGCTCTTTGGACGCTGCTTGGAGTAACAGTAGTGTCTAATATCGCTGGCGGCATAGAAGGGTTGTGGCGCGGCTTCTTATTTGTTGCTTTGACTATGGCCTTAATGGCTGGAATGATGTATTCTCTGTCTCAGGTCGTAAAAGAAATGACCGCCGCCATGGAGAAGAACAAAAACACCAAATGGGATGATATTTTCAAGTCCTACTTCTTCCCGATCATAAGTGTTGTTCTTGGCTTAGGAATCCTGGCAATCATGCTCGCTACCGCGTTTTCTATTCTTCCAGAGAACATGGATACAACGCGCATGGGTATATTTATGGGGTTCTTTGCGGTGATCGGCACGATTGTCGGCGTTCTTTCATATGAGATTACCAAGTTGATCAGTGACGACAGTTTTAAGCCTGATTGGGAGAAACTCGGGCAGATCTGTGTTGTAATCCTAGTAGGCGTTATGGCTGTCTTTTTATCATTAGCGCTATTGCTCGGCAGCCTGGCTATATTTGACACGATTGAGATCGAGTCATCAAGAGCTTGGACATTTCTCGAAATGGCCGGCGCAGTCACTGGCGTTATTTCTGGCATTTCCGCGGCTATTACAAAGATGATAACAGGTCTTAACGGATCTGGCGAAACAATTGAGTGGGGGCAGATCGGCAAAGCCGTAGTCATAATCCTAGCTGGTGTAATGGCTGTCGCGCTATCCGTGGCTGTGCTTCTTGCGGGCCTCGCTTTCTTCAACGGAATAGAAATTGACACCCCGGAAATGTGGTCGTTCTTGGCCGTCGCCGGCGTTGTGTCCGGAATTGTCGCTGCGCTGGCTGAAGTTGCTGCGAATATAGCTCAGAAAGCGCAAGGCATCTCATTGGGCGCAATTGGTAAAGCGTTCGTCATCATCCTTGCAGTTGCTGCGGTCGTTGCTCTTATCATCTGGGCGCTTTCCGAAATTCTGAAAAACAATCTGGCCTCCATAAGTGAGTTGATGGCCGGTGTAGGAACTGGCCTTAAGAGTTTCCATGAATCGATGAGTGGAGTTACCGACCAACAATCTAAAGACGCTGACACTATTGTACGCAGAATAGTCGGTCTTATGGCTTATATTTCCACAGAGTTGATTGATGTAGGAAAAATTGACGCGGTTGCTATGGCTATTTGGAGGATTGGCTTACGTGTCAGGCAGACTTATGACAGACTCAAAGATGTAGATAAAGAGACGATGGAATCCGTTGCAGGATTCCCAAAGATATTTGCTGATAAACTGTCCGAAGTAAAGGATACAGAAGGTCTTGACGCGGCTCTGGCCAACGCCAATAAGACCAATGATATTGCCGTTGCTTTCCAAGGTGCTATGACAGCTATTGAGGGGACCAGCACTAAGAAAGATGAGCTTATACAGGACGCGACAGCCGTTAATGAGATTGCTGGCAAGATTGTAGAAATTTCAACGACTCTGACCGGTCTTGGCGATACCTCATCCATACAATCTTCTTTGACTAGCCTAAGCGGTTCTATTGGCCTCTTTATCGGAGCTCTCAATCAAATGAGCGAAGATGGTGGCTGGACAATCGACAATAATGGCCTAATCAAGGAAATTGACCCTCTTCTTATGAAGGCGTTCTTCCTCACCCTTGCTGAGTCCATTCCTGACGATGGCGAAACCTCTCAAATTTTCCAAAGAACCGCTCAATGGGCACAAGTTGGTGGCAGCCAGATCAGCGATTTTGCTATTGGTATGGAAAACTTGAAGACTGCGGTAAAGGACTACGCTACAACAATCAGCGATAAGAGCATCGATTGGGATGCTATGAGTAATTCCGAAAGATTCCTTAGCGTTGTGTCAGATATTTCGACAAAGCTTCCTGCCGACTACTCTTTTGCAGACGAACTCCATAGCCATCAAACGGTTCTTGGTCAGTTCTCTACAGACATAATCAAATTGGGAAATGCCGTAAAATCATACGGCAAGGCAATTTCTGGTTTTAACCCGATTGATTTCTTGTTCTCGACCGCTTTCCTTACCGCTTTGGCAGATATGCAGCAGCGGCTCACGCAAGATTTGATTGCCACTAACGGTGATCACGTTACCTGGGACGACGCGCTAAATTCTTTTGGGTCGATTCAGATTGAAGAGGGCACGGCTTCTTCGCTTACGCAGTTCGCTAAAGATATTGGCGAGATTGCTGGCGCGGTTGAAGACTTTTCGAACGCTATAACAAGCGAAACGTTTAGCCAAGAACAGTTTGACGCAGCCATTGTTAGTCTTGGATTGCTGGCGGATCTTGGTGTTAAGTTAAGCACCACCTCTAGGGATGCCAATGGCGATATAGTCGTTCTAAAATCTGAATTAGGCGGTCTTTGGAGCAATCAGCAAATAGCAGGTGATAATCTTAAAACGTTCGGAGATGCTCTTAAGAACGTTGGCACCGGCGTGTCGTCGATGGTTACTAGTTTGAAAGACTCCGATGGAAAGTTTAAAGACACTTCGATACTTTCCACTGTTGCAACGCATCTCCAGGGATTTGTCGATATTGCTAAACAATTGGCTTTCACATATGACGAATGGTCTGAGTTTGGTTCAACTAAAAAGTATACGATAGGCCTTCTTGGCAATGATTTGCTTAGTTTTTCTACACAAATCGGTACAATTGCCGGAAACATTGATCGATTCCTTACGGATGAGAACTTGGCGAGTTGGGACCGTCTAAGAACTCTTTTGTTTGAGCCGTTTACCAGCATAGCCGAGCGTTTGTACAACATCGGATTCGCTCCTGGCGTTAAAACGCCCTTTGACTTGCTTGGCGAGTCTGTTAAGTCTTTCAATGCTTCGTTAACTGGTGGAGATGAGCTTACGCTGCTTACAAGCTACGTAACCCAATACAGTTTGTTCGCCGATGCGCTTGAAAGAATTGCGACCTCTGCCAGTACCCTGAACGAAAACGGGTTCACAGGACTCTCAATCGTCGTGGACGACTCTGGCATCCCCAAAGGTGTAGACGCTCTTAACGATTTTAGCGGCGGAAACGTCAATCGGACGATTACTTATAGCGCTTACGCAACGGGCATGCTTGAACAGCTTCAAAATGGGAATATTACCCTCAAGATGGACCAAGCCGATTACGACGGTCTTAAGAATGAGATTTCGAACGTTAAGGATGCTGTTGGCAGTTTGTCTCTGTCTATACGCCAAATGAAGGTTCTGCTGTACCCCAACAAAGAAACTATAGCCGATGAATTAACCCCGTTCATAGATACCAACCTTGGAAACAGGTCTTAAGGAGGTGATCAGATGTATCATTCAATTATATTTGGGACTAATGTAAGCGATATGCTGCTTGAGTTATTCAACATCCCCCTTGGGGCAGGAGAAACTCGCACTAAAGTTTATCATACATGGAACACCTGGCATCTGATCCCTTCTTCAAGACCTGTGGTAGTCCCGCCACCTGTCAAAACTAAATCCGTGGAGATCCCCGGCGCAGACGGCCAGCTCGACCTGACTGATATTCTCGCCGGGGCTCCACTTTATGGAAACAGGTCTGGAAGTTTTGAATTAATTGTCGATCAGGATTTTTATGATTACGAACGCAAACTGTGGATACCGTATTGGAATTGGGCGACAGCTTACCAAACGATTATGGGGATTCTTCACGGTCAGCGAATGTACATGATTCTTGAGGACGATCCTGGGTATTACTATTCGGGAAGATTTTCAGTGAACGCGTGGAAATCAAATAAGGACTATTCCAGTATCACGATTAATTATGACATTGATCCGTTTAAGACTAGTGTGAACGGAACAGCAGATGACTGGCTTTGGGACCCATTTGACTTTGAAACCGGGTATATTAATGAACTAGAGGAAATGACGGCCACAACGGACCACGCTATTTGGGACACATTTGAGGTAATTGGTGGAACGCGCAGAGGAATGATGAATGTTAAGTACACCCCGACTACTGGGTCCAACCATTCTTTGTATCTTAGTCGCGTAGACGACCCAGACAATATTTTTGAAGTAACAAATACAAATGGGCAGTTCGTTACTGTATTGGGCTTATTCATTTACAGCGGGTCTAACGTCATACAGTATTCTGGAGATGGAACTTTTAAAGTAGACTACAGGGGGACGGAATTCTAGTGATTTATATTTATGCTACGGACGCCGGAAAACCTTGGAGTACCAGGTCTTTGATTTGGCAAAGCGACCTCAACTCAAAAGAGGTTGGAATTTATGGCGCTAAGCTTCGGGTAGAATTGAACAAGGCCGGCAGTCTAGATTTTACGGTATCGCCTTCTCATCCATACTATTGGAAGTTTAGGCAGATGACCACGATGCTTACTGTAACTTGTGGCGATTCGGTGACCGATACGCTATTTAGAGGTCGAGTTGCCAAGATTACTGTTGACACGTATCGCCAAAAGAAGATCTCAGCGGAGGAATCATTTATATTTTTGAACGATTCCCAGTTGCGTCCAATTTCTAAAAACGAACGCAAATCCCCTAGAAACATGTATAACTGGGTTCTTGCGCAGCACAATGCCGAGTTTCCGCAGTTCATGGTCACTTATCCGGATGGGATTACGTGTGACGTTAACTTCGAAAAGCGGTTTACTGTCGGAACGATCAATCTCACGGCCGCGGACGGTTCTGTCACCGACCAGGATACAACCTTGGTTACTGAAATTACGGACGCTAATGTAGATCAGTTACTGGATAAGGTCCAAATCTATTCAGAGAGTTCCTATCAGGAGGCGCTACGCTTTATTGAATCGGAACTTATTGACGAACTCGGTGGATATTTGAGGATTCACTATTCGGACAATTATACGGCTCAGTATTTGGATTGGCTTAATCCGGCAAATTTTGGATATTCTTACTACAACGGAAATGGTAGCCAGCTTCCCATTAGAAGCTTAATCTTTGGCAAGAACATTATTGATATTTCTCAGGAAGCCAATACTGATGAAGTGTTTACGGTTCTTTTGCCTTCGGGTGACAACAAAATTACCCCTAACTGGCAAAGAACAGAGAAGGCCGTGCATGTATTTGGTTTGAACGGTACGGATACCATTGTCCACATTGTCGAAGTTGGTGACCAAGTCCAAATTCTCGAAGGCATCGCAAAGTACGGTTTCATATACCATGCTGAGAACTTTACTGGGGTCGCAAATAAAGCAAAACTTGCTGACTCGGCCGAACGATATATTACAAACAATTATCGTCCGGACGTTGTTACATACAAGGTAAAAGCGATTGACAGCGATATAGTCAATAATCCGCTTAGGCTTGGAGAAAAAGTGTATCTTCCTCAGCGAACCGCTGCCGAGGCTCAGGACGAGTCTGAAACTTTCCCAACAAATCTGCGCATCACTCAGATTGACTATGACTTAATGGAACCGCAAAACTCGCAGTATACGATTGGTTTCCCGATTCAGTCGCTAACCGAGAAGAATAGAAAAGCTTCTCATTCCGGTACAAAGAAAGACAGCGAAAACGAGCAGAAAACCGATAACGTTAAAGAAGAAGTCAAGACAGACGTACAAACATTGGAAAATACCGCGGTTGATATTTTGGGTGAAGAGTATGTTGGTAAGGGTTTGAAAACTACTACAACTACTACTACAACTACAACCACCGACGCTAACGGAAAACCCGATCATACCGACGTTCATACGACAACGACTAACACTACAACCACCGCTTTAAGATTTTTGGATCAATCCGACGGTAAGCCCGGAAATGGGAAGTCTGTCGATAATAGAATTCAACATCATAGGCACAAATTGGGTGTGAATTTTAATAACGGGCACTTTAAGATAACGCTCGGCGATGAAGTGTATGGTGGCTATTCCGGAGGAAGTTCAGATACCGGCACGTATGGAATTGACGACGACGGATTGGCGTTTGTAAATTTTAATATAGCCGGTACTCAGTGGTATAGGGGTAGAGTATCGGCTATAAAAGATTCTGTTAAACTCGTCACAACCAAGGGATGGTATAATGCGCCAAACAACGGGAAGTATGTTGTAAGCACAACTGGTACTGATACCGGATCTGGCGAAGAATCATTGTCGATAGATTTGCCTACATTCAAGACGAATGCTGATAGCTCCGACGGGGTTATTTCGACATTCAGTGGGCATAAGGCTACGGTGACTTTTTCCACAGATGCTTTGGATAGTGGTCCTCTGAAGACAGTTACGGTTAACGCGATAAGTGAGTACAATGATGGACAGAAATACGCTCTCAATCATCTCAAGCTGATTAAAACTTGGGATAATGGCACTGTAACGATAGGCGTTCAAAATGGAGCCTCAAAAACTGCGACTCTTTCAAAAAACGAAGGTTCATGGTCTTCTTCTCATGTAAAGCATATTGATATTGAAGATTATGATGGTGGCAACAATTACACTAGCACAGGGTATGGTTTTGACATTGACGCATCAGGGTTTGTTACCGCTGTGCGATCGGCGATGTCGAACGGAATACTTAATGCCGGCGGAAATACCAGTGAGGGTCGTTTAAGCATTTACTGCTATCTGCAACCGTCTCAGAAACGTATTTGGGTTCGTTATCATTCTGCTTATGTTAAATTCCCAGGAGATTCCTCTCCTACTAGAGTTCCGGTCACATTTGCCAATGAGTACATTGATGTAAGTAGCGAGTTGGATGCATATGGTAATGCCCAAGCTGATGCAATGGGATTGATTATCGATGACAATTCCGGATCTATAAAATCGGATATTAGCACGGTAAAGTCTGTTGATATTACCGCAACTGCTGGTATAACGTATAGTAGATCGACTCACACGTATACAGCGGCTGCTACTGCATATGCCGGTGGAACCAGTATGTACTCTCAAACAAAGCCTAGTAGCACTGAAGCGTATGATGACGGTAAAGA
>Ga0326513_10000875_pt1 | contig 25161 bp, 23 predicted proteins | sample 2_2465_0518_D_FD_203654 | JGI IMG/M metagenome (GOLD analysis project Ga0326513, IMG submission 203654) | Bovine rumen microbial communities from UC Davis, California, United States - 2_2465_0518 | ecosystem: Host-associated > Mammals > Digestive system > Stomach > Rumen | place: USA... | reverse complement strand
TGGTCATGGTCTTCAAAAAAAGCCTTGATTAGCTCTTGTATTCTTTCGTTACTTATCATTTTATCAATTCCTTTATAGTTGATATGTAAATTATACCATAGGTATTTATTTTTGTAAATGACAATAGTAAGTTTTTACTAAAAATCAGTTGGATTTGTTCTTTCCTTTTATAACTTTGTCAATCATATATAGGATATAACCAAGTGCAATAAAGATTGCAAGTAATACTCCTACCCAACCTAAGAAACCACTCCAACCTAGCTTTCCTAAGTCTAAGAAAAAGTATGGGTAAATTACAACACCCTTTGCCGGATGTGTAATCAGTGAACTTCTGATAACAATATATGCAACATAAATAAGTGGCATAATCACCGATAATATAGGGTCAACTACCTTTAGGGTGTTTCTCTTGCAGAACAGTAACCAGTCAAGAAAATACATAATAGGCAGTACACAGTGAAGTAGTGTACAAGAAATATCTGTAAAGTATGTATATGGTGTGTGTTCATTTGATAATAGAATGTTATATACAAAGAAAGTTACCAAAATCATTATTAAACAGTAAAACCTAAATCGTGGCAATACTGTATCTTTGCCTTTTGCTGAAAAGATTAAGGATATAAACATAACTATTATACAAATATAGTTAGATAAATTTGTGTAAAATACATACCAGTTAATGTTGTATTCCCTATTAAACCAACCTAGGCTGGAGAGAATTCCCACTACACCTAAGGTTACAAAAATTGTGCGAAAAATTACTGCACTTACATTTACATTTTTTCTCATACTTTCCTCCATAGATAGCAAAAGGCTGTCAACGACAGCCTTAAGTAGTTTGTTTATAATTAGAAAGAATCTTCCTCTGCAATTTCATTTTCAGCATCAGATGATGGCTGATTGTGGCTGATTGCCTGATTTACGATTTTCTTTCTGTTTTCTGCTCTTACTTCTTCAGCAGTTTTTTCGTGAGTATCTTCACGCTTAATCTCTTTAACAGTTACCTTTACAGGAGTTTTCATTTCTTTGTACTCATTTTCGTTGGAACAAGCAACAGTTAGAGAGTCAAGTTCTTCACTGGTGATTTCTTCTTTATTTTCAGGGGATTGATTGGTAACACCGTCTGCTATTTCAATATAGCGTCTATGGGCTCTTTCAAGTCTTTCACTGCTTGTTTCAATAACCTGACAGATTAGGTGGTGTTCCTTCTTGTCCTCTTCTGTCATAGTTTCATAAAAAGCCTTACCCAGTGCAGTAAAGGCCTGTTCCATAGTTTTGTTTTCTTTTTTCATTATACTGCGAAGACGGTTAAGCTGAGCTTTTTGATGACTTTTTTCTACAACATCTTGTGCTACATCGACAATTGCATTTTTTGCTGAGCATAAACCATCAGTAATTGTTTCTAAAATAGCCATAATAAACCTCCTAGTTTATTTGATAAGTACAATGTACTATAACACTATTAAAACAGATTTTTATAATAAAATCAATAAAATTTTGAAAATTTACTTGCGAATATTTTTCATTTATTATAATATTGTATAGAATAAGGAGGTGGCAATATGCCTAAAACAGTTATAAAAGAGATTATCTGTCCACAATGTAACGCAGTAACTGAGGGAAAATTATATACAAGCATCAATGCCACAAACAATCCTCACCTAAGAAACGAAGTCCTTGAAGAAAAAATCTTTGATTGGACATGTCATGCTTGTGGTCACAAGGCAAGACTTACATATCCACTACTATATAACGATATGAAAAGAAGATTTATGGTGTATCTGATTCCGGATATTGACCGTTTCCAACTTGCCGATAATGAGCTTGAAGAAGAATTTAAGAACTTAAAGGGCATCAGAAAAAGATTAGCACCTAACTTCAATACATTTAAAGAAAAAATATTTATCTTTGAAAACGGTCTTGATGATATGGCAGTTGAACTAACTAAACTTGCCATTAGTGAAAGTGTTGCCAGAAAATTAAAACTAAGGGAAGTTACCGAAGGGTACTTATCAATGTATGACAGAGAAAGCAACACAATGGGATTTACTTTCTTAACAGGTCTTGATAAAGAACCTTATATTCAGTCAGCTAGGCTTGAAATCTATAGCAAAAGCCTTGCTATTGTTGATGAATTGGCTGAAAAGGATAAGAACTTGATGGGTTTCTTAACTATCGACAGAGAATGGGCAACTAACATTCTTTATAGATATAAAAGGTCACGCCAAAGAATAAAAAACAAAAAAGAAAAAGAATAAAAATTATTATTGCAAAAAAGCACTCATTATGGGTGCTTTTATTATTGACTTTTTTCTTTTATAATGAGATAATAAGTACTGTATGAACTTTGCTATGAAGGAGAATAAACTATGGCAAAAGAGATGGCTAAAGCCTACAACCCAAAAGAGGTTGAAGACAAAATATATGACTTTTGGCAGGAGGGCAACTACTTCCACGCAGAAGTAGATAAGGACAAGAAACCTTATACTATTGTTATGCCACCTCCAAATATTACAGGTCAGCTACATATGGGTCATGCCCTAGACAACACTCTACAGGATATTCTTATCCGTTGGAGAAGAATGCAGGGTTATTCTGCACTATGGCTACCCGGTACAGACCATGCTAGTATTGCAACAGAAGCTAAGATTGTTGAAGCAATGCGTAAAGAGGGAATTACTAAAGAAGATTTAGGCAGAGAAAAGTTCCTTGAAAGAGCATGGGAGTGGAAAAAAGAATACGGTGGTAGAATCGTAAGCCAGTTAAAGAAGATGGGTTCTTCTTGTGACTGGGAAAGAGAACGCTTTACAATGGATGAAGGTTGTTCTAAGGCTGTTAAGGAAGTTTTTGTTCGTCTATACAACAAAGGCTTAATCTACAGAGGAGAAAGAATTATCAACTGGTGTCCTCATTGTAAAACATCAATTTCTGATGCAGAAGTTGAATTTGAAGAACAAGCAGGTCATTTCTGGCATCTTCGTTACCCACTAACAGATGGTAGTGGCTACCTAGAACTTGCTACAACAAGACCTGAAACATTACTAGGTGATACAGCAGTAGCAGTTAACCCAAGTGATGAAAGATACAAAGATTTAGTAGGCAAAACATTAACACTTCCACTTGTTGGCAGAGAAATTCCAATTGTTGCCGATGATTATGTTGATGTTGACTTTGGTACAGGTGTAGTTAAGATTACTCCTGCTCACGACCCTAACGACTTCCAGGTTGGTCTAAGACACAACCTACCTGTTATTAATGTAATGACAGATGACGCTAAGATTGTTGAGGATTATCCAAAGTATGCCGGTATGGATAGATACGAAGCAAGAGAAGCTATCGTTAAGGATCTTGATGAAGGTGGTTTCCTTGTTAAGGTTGAAAAGCATGACCACAATGTTGGTACTTGTTACAGATGTCACAGCACAGTTGAACCAAGAGTTTCTAAGCAATGGTTCGTAAAGATGGATGAACTAGCAGGTCCTGCTATTGAATGTGTTAAGAGTGGCAAAACTAAGTTTGTTCCTGAAAGATTTAATAAGATTTATTATCACTGGATGGAAAATATCCGTGACTGGTGTATTTCTCGTCAGCTATGGTGGGGTCACAGAATTCCTGCTTACTATTGTGATGAATGTGGCGAAGTAACAGTTGCAAAGGAAATGCCTGAAAAGTGTCCTAAGTGTGGTTGTACTCACCTACATCAGGATGAAGATACACTTGATACTTGGTTTAGCTCAGCTTTATGGCCTTTCTCAACTTTAGGTTGGCCTGATAAGACACCTGAACTAGACTACTACTTCCCAACTAATACACTTGTTACAGGTTATGATATTATCTTCTTCTGGGTTGCAAGAATGATTTTCAGCTCAGTTGAACAGATGAATAGTCAGCCATTTGATACTGTATTTATTCACGGTATTGTTCGTGATGAAAACGGTGTTAAGATGAGTAAGTCACTTGGTAACGGTATTGACCCACTACTTGTTATTGATCAGTACGGTGCTGATGCTCTAAGAATGTTCCTAGCTACAGGTAACTCACCTGGTAACGATATGAGATATTCCGAAAAGAGAGTTGAAGCTTGTCGTAACTTTGCTAATAAGCTATGGAATGCAAGTAGATTTGTTCATATGAACATTGATGATTATGATGTTAAGAATGAACTACCTGCTACTCTTGAAACAGAAGATAAGTGGATTCTTCATACACTAAATAATGTAGCTAAAGAAGTTAACGAAAATCTTGAAAAGTTTGAACTTGGTATTGCACTTTCTAAGATTTATGACTTTATTTGGAACAGCTACTGCGACTGGTATATTGAACTTTGTAAGGCTAGACTTCAGAGTGAAGGTGAAACTGCTCAGAATGCTCGTCAGGTACTTATTTATGTTCTTGACAAAATTCTAAAGCTATTACATCCATTTATGCCATTTATCACAGAAGAAATTTGGCAGACAATTCCTCACGATACTGATGGTAAGACTGTTATGCTTGAGAAGTATCCTGAATATGATCCTAGCCTTGACTTCCCAAGTGAAGCTGAAGAAATGATGAAGGTTATGGAAGCTATTACTGCTATTCGTACTCAGAGAAACGAAATGAATGTTCCACCATCAAAGAAAGCAAAGCTATTTATTGCTACTGCTATTCCTGAAACATTCAGTAACGGTGAACAGTTCTTTAAGAAGTTAGCATCAGCAAGTGAAGTTGAAATCAGTGATTCATTTGATATTGACGGTGCAGTTACTGTTGTTACAAGTGATGCAAAAATCTATATTCCAATGGAAGAACTTGTTGACAAAGAAGCTGAACTAAAGCGTCTTAATAAGGAACTAAAGCAGGTTGAAAAAATGCTTGCTCAGGATGAAGGAAAACTTAATAATCCGGGCTTTATGTCTAAAGCACCTGAAAAGGTTATTGAAAAGATTAAAGGTCAAGCAGAAAAGGAAAGAGAAAAGATTGCTCTTATCCATGCTGCTATGGATGCACTAAAATAAACAAATTTGCTCCCTAAAACTAGGGAGCATTTTTTCTTTTTCACAAGAATAGTTACAAAATGCCCCATAAGTTGAAAAAAATATATGTAAATGTTATAATGAAAATTGGTAACATCCTTGTTGTAATAGTAACAAGGAATTAATTTAAAAGACAAATGAATAAATATATTTGAAATTACTTAGAAATTCTAGGAGGAATAACTGTGGGAAAAGTACAGAAGATTTCTATAACACTAACATTAGTTTTGCTTACTGCTTTTCTAATGATTGTGCCTATGACATCAGTTAGTGCCGTTAACTATTTTGATGGTGCTAAGATGATTAAGACAAATGGTTACAAATATTACAGAGCATGGAGTCAGGACCAATTTCCTTGGCACAATACAAAACCCAGTGATGCTTGGGAAAGTGACTGGATGAACCGTTACGGTTGTAGTACAGTTGCAATGGCTAAGATGTTTGTAGAAGCCGGTGTTGCAGACCCTAACTCAGTAAACCCCGGGACTCTAATGACAAAGTACGGTTCACCATCTAAGGGTATCGGTGATGTAGGTATTTATTGGTCAACTTTAGCCGGACAGTTCGGTATGAGTTGCGTAAGTTTTCAGCAGTACCCATCAGGTTCTTTTTACAGTACTGCTATGAGGTACTTTAATGACCCTAATACTCAGTATCACCTACTACTAAAGGTTGTATCTCCAACAACATCATCACACTATGTACAGATTGACCGTCAGGCTACTGTAAAGCAAAAGACTTTGGTTATTAACGATTCAACTGCTATTTATGATGGTGGTACAAGATACAATACTGCTAATGATTATTATAACGCTTTAGCACTAAAGAAACTTTCATCAACTAATTATACTGCTTGTTATTTTGTAGTATTTAAGAATAACAACACTGTAAAGCTAAAGTCACTTGCTGAAACTAAGTCTACAGCAGTAACACTTTCTTGGTATCCTAACGGTGCTTGTGAAAAGTACACTGTATATAAAAGAAAGAAAGGTGCAACTTCTTGGTCAGGTAAAAGTTTCAAGACATTCTCTTCATCAGCCGGTGAAGGTATTCGTACTTGTACCGATACAGATGTAACACCGGGTAATACATATGAATATACTGTTACCGGTAATTACTACGACAGTAACGGTAAGGCAGTATATTTGAAATACAACAAAACAGGTAAAAGTATTAATATTGAAACCGATGCACCAAAGCTACTAAGTGCAACAAGTGCCGATTATGATACTATTAATGTTAAGTGGCAAGAAGTTAAAGGTGCAACAGGTTATAAGGTTTATCGTAAAAAAGCCGGAGAAAAAGACTTTACTGCACTTGGATTTGTAAAGGGTACTACATATAAAGATGACTCAGCTCAAGTCGGTCAAGAATATTACTATACTGTCAGAGCTTATGTAGGTGAAACTTCAAACCTAGGTTCATTTGATAAAAACGGCATTAAGGGTGTTGCACTACCAAAGAAACCAACACTAAAAACTGCAGAAAGTGTTGACTTTAATGCAATTAAGGTTACTTGGGAAAAGGTAGATGGAGCATCCGGCTACTATGTTTATAGAAAAGCTGATGGCGAAAAGTACTTTAAGCAGATTGCTGAAGTAAACGGAAACAAAACTTTCTCATCTACTGACCTTTCAGCTACTACAGGTGTAAAATATCAATATACAGTAAGAGCATACAGAAATCGTGACGGTAAACCATATGCCGGTTCTTATGACTCAAAGGGTGTCACAGCTACTGCTTGTACTAAATCCCCTACTATTAAAAGTGGTGTTAGTACAGTAAGTGACAAGTTAAAACTAACTTGGAGCAAGGTAAATGGTGCAAGTGGCTACAATGTTTATCGTAAACTTGAAAATGATAAAAGCTATAAATTAATAAAGACTATTAACGGCAACGGTAATGTAGAATTTACTGATAGTGGCCTAAAGTGTGGTGTTAAATACTACTACAGAGTTAATGGCTTTAGAACAGTTGATGGCAAAAATTATGAAGGTCTTGGTAGCAAGGATTATTTAGGACTGACAACTCCTGCACAACCTGCACTAAAAAGTGCAAAGAGCCTTGGTTATAACACTATTTCAATTGAATGGACTAAGGTTGAGGGTGCTACCGGATATGATATTTATAGAAAGACAACCGGTACATATAGCAAGATTGGTACAGTAGATAAGCAGTCAACTGTAACATTTAAGGATGAAAAGGCAGTTACCGGTGTTAAATATCAATACACAGTAAGAGCTTTCTATAACAAAGATGGTATTAAGAGAGTAAGTACATATGAAAATTATATTCACGGTACTGCTTATCCAAGCAACCCTAACTTAACTTCAGTAACCAGTGTTGAGTACAACGCTATTGAACTAAAGTGGGACAAGGTTGACGGTGCTAACGGATATAAGATTTACAGAAAATTACCATCAGACAAAAATTATAAAGAACTTATTACTCTTTATGAACAAACAGATAAATACACAGACCAAACAGTAACTTGTGGTACAACTTATCAGTATATTATCAAGTCATTTAGATATGAAAACGGCAAGACATATACAAGTGGCAACAACTCAGCAGTAAGTTGCAAGGCTGTTCCACCGATTGTAAAGGTAAAGGTTGCTTCAACCGGCTACAATTCATTAAATGTTAGTTGGGAAAAGGTAAACGGTGCAACAGGTTACAGAATTTACTTTAAGAAAGATAATGCAAAGAATTGGACAACACTTGCAACATTTGAGAACGGTTCACTTACAAGTTGTGAACATCGCAAACTAACAACAGGTGTTAACTACACATATACAGTTAGAGCTTACTATAAAGACGGTAGCAAGACTATCTGGGGTGACTTTAACCAAACAGGTGTTACTAAGAAACCTGTTACATCAGCACCAAAGCTGGTTTCTGTTACTTCTTCTACAGCTACTAATGTAACTGTTAAGTGGGAAGCAGTAAGTGGTGCTAACGGCTACAAGGTAATGCGTAAAGCAGACGGTAGCAAAACATGGTCAACAATTGGTACAACCGACTCTAAGAAACTTTCTTATACTGACAAGAAGGTTACTTGTGGTGTTAAGTATCATTACACAGTCAGAGCATACAGAAATGTTAGCAAGAAACCTGTACTTGGTTCTTACAACTCTAACGGTTTAGAGATTATGACTATTCCTGACAGACCTGTTGTAATGGTAACTTCATCTAACTATAATAAGCTAAATGTTAGTTGGAGCAGAAGTAACGGTGCTACAGGCTATAAGGTTTACAGAAAAGTTGTAAACGGTACATATAAGCTAATTAGAAATATTAGTGGTGGTGCTGCAACAGGCTTTACCGATACAGTAGAGTGTGGTACAGAGTATTACTACTATGTTACTGCTTATGTAATTAATAATAAGGTTGAGTACGGTAGCTTTGACAGTGAAGCAGTAAAGGGCAAGGCTGTTCCTCAGACAGTAAAGCTAGGTTCACCATCAACTACTAAGGGTCAAGCAAAGATTAATTGGTCAACAGTACCTGGTGCTACAGGCTACTATGTATATAGCAAAACAGGCAACAGTGGTTATAAGCTAATTGCTGATGTTAAGGGTGGCAATGTTAAGAGTTATACAGATAAGAATGTTGTTAGTGGCAAGAAATATACTTACACAGTAAAGGCATATATTATCTGTCCTGCCGGTTATATTTCCGGTGGTTATAACAAAACAGGTGTTACAATTACTGTAAAATAATAAAAATTAAGTGGTGCTTTTCAGCACCGCTTTTTTGTATCTATATAAGGCAAAAATAAAGGACTTGCAGTTAAGCAAGTCCTTATTTTAGTTTGGATTATTTAATTTTACAAGTTGTTTCAACTTTCTTTGCAACATTATCCATAAAGTCACCTTGGAAGTTTTCTACTTCACCTGCATCAACCAGCTTTGCTAAACTTGGGTCAATTGGAAGTTTTGCAAGAACTTCAAGGTTATTTTTCTTTGCAATTTCTTCAATATGGCTTTCACCGTAAATTTTATGTTCTTTGCCACAATCAGGACACTTAAAGTAACTCATATTCTCTACAATACCAAGGATAGGAATATTCATTATATTTGCCATATTAACGGCTTTTTCTACAATCATAGATACAAGTTCCTGAGGTGAAGTTACGATGATTATACCGTCTACTGGAAGGCTTTGGAATACTGTTAGAGGAACATCACCTGTTCCCGGAGGCATATCAACAAACATATAGTCAATATCACTCCAAATAACATCAGTCCAAAACTGTTTAACTGCACCGGCAATTACAGGACCTCTCCATACTACAGGACTTGTTTCATCCGGTAGCAGTAGGTTAATAGACATAATATCAATGCCGTCTTTAGTTTTTGCAGGGAAGATGCCATCATCATTACCCTTTGCCTTTTCGTGTATACCAAAAGATTTTGGAATAGAAGGACCGGTAATATCAGCGTCAAGAATTGCTGTCTTATAGCCCTTTCTGTTCATTGTAACGGCAAGTGTAGATGTTACAAGGCTCTTGCCTACACCACCTTTGCCGGATACAACACCGATTACCTTTTTTACTGAACTGTATTGATTTAACTTTTCGATTAAATTTTCCGGTTTTTTACTGTTGCAACTTTCGCCACAACTGGAACAATCGTGAGTACAACCCATTTTATTACCTCTTTTTATTCTTGATTATCTTCAACAGGAGTATCGTCTTCTGTTACTTCCTCGTTCTGTTCAAGTTCTTCTGTTTCGTCAGTTTCGTTTTCATCTGTAGCATCAATTTCTTCCATAATGCCACCTTCAACATTGCCTTCTTCTACTTCTTCTCTTTCTACTTCAAAACCACTTAGGAATGTATATGGAATACCGTAACCAAGTGCTACACCTGCTAAACAAACAACAATTGAGCTGTTGCCGAGTGTGTCGCCCAGTGGTAGTGATGGTGCAAGACTTGTAAGTAAAATGTAAAGTGATGGTAGTACCATAATAATTAGTGTAGCAACACTAAATCTCTTTACAGGTTTACCGTCACCAACTCTTGTTGCATAAAATAGAATTAAGCCAAATACTACTGTTACAAGTGCGTTAATCACACTTTGTACTGTAGTTGTCTGGTTAAGTGTGCTAAAGAAGTATGTGCATACGATAAAAGCAATTACCAAAAAAGCAGATAGGATTAAGTTTATTGTGTTTTTCTTATTCATTATTATTCCCTCCGAAGGATAAAATTTTTGTTAGTTAGTATTATAAAGTATCTATGTGATAGATATATGAATTATTTAATTTTTGCAGTTAAACAGTACCAACCGTTTAAGAACAACTTGTCTGTAATTTCAAAATTCTTCGAAACCGACTCAATAACTTCATCCACTCTGGTGTCAATAATACCACTCATAATGTAGATAGAGTCCTCTTTCATAAACTCTTTAACACCTTCTGACAGGAACATAATTGCATCTGCTACAATATTTGCAACAACAATGTCGTATTTGCCGGTAACTTTTTCTGTAAAGTTACCCTCAATAGCAGTGAAACGGTCCGATACATTGTTAAGTTCAGCATTTTCTTTAGCTGTCTTAACTGCAAGACCATCAATATCAACACCAACAGCTTCCTTTGCACCTAGTAATAAAGATGCAATAGCAAGGATACCACTGCCACAACCAACATCAAGTACAGTAGAATTCTCTGTAACAACCTTTTCAAGTACACTGAGACATAGGTTTGTTGTTTCGTGAGTACCTGTACCAAAGGCAAGACCGGGATCTAGGTTAATTACAATTCTGCCTTGAGGGTCATAGTTTTCTCTCCATGTAGGGCGAATTAATAGTTTTTTGCCAATAGGTGTAGGCTGAAAATATTGTTTCCAATTGTTAAGCCAATCCTCATCGGCACAGTCAAGTGAATCAATAGTAAATTCAATATTAGCTTCCTTTAACTTTTCGGAAATCTGACTGATTGCTTCAAGAGGATTGTCCTCACAACTAATATACATATGAACCTTAGCTTTAGTCCTATCCTTTTTTAATAAGTCTTCATCAATAAGGTCGATGTGTGCAATTTCTTCAACATCTTGTTCAAGGTTTGTGTAGTCCTCAATATAGATACCATAAGGTACAACCTCATTAGCTATATCGGAAGTAATGTCAACATCCTTGTTGTCTATTGTAACAGTAATTTCTGTCCAATCCATAAAATCACCAATCCTAAAATAATAATACCTTTTAATTTTACTGTATTTCTGCTAAAAATACAAGGGTATAATCAGTACAAAAAAAGACTGACCTACCAAGTAAGTCAGTCCTAAAAATTACTGAATTGAACTATCTAGGTAACGCTCTAGTTCTTCGTCATCCTTTTTCTTCTTTTCTTTAATAACAAAGAAGGTTGTTACAGTTGCAAGAAGTGCAACAACTGAGGAAACTAAAGCAACAAAGACGCTAACGCTCATTCCACATATCTTTTTCATCTCAAAATACCTCCTAAATATCAAAGTCGATATAATTAGTCTATCTAATGTAGATTATTTTATCACTTTTAATTAAATTAGTCAATAAATCAAGTGAATTTTACAAAAGAAAAAAGCAGAGTTAAAAAACTCTGCTCACATTTCATTAAATTAAGCGTTTGCCTTAGTAGCTAAAGATGACTTCATTCTAGCAGCTTTGTTCTTGTGCATAATGTTCTTAGCTGCAGCCTGGTCAATCTTCTTTGTAGCAAGACTAACTGCCTCAGCCTTGTTAGCATCGTTGTTTTCGATTGCTTCATAAGCTTTCTTAACTGTAGTCTTTAGGTTAGACTTAATCATCTTGTTCTGTTCTGTCTTTGTAGCGATAACCTTAACACGCTTTTTAGCTGATTTAATGTTTGGCATTGTCTCACCTCCAAAAAATATTATTAAATCATAACGCAAGGCTTATTGTAGCATTATTATTGCAAAAATGCAAGTGTTTTTTTCAAATTTTTCAAATATATTTTAAAAAATCAACATATTGTGGTGCTATTCTGTAAAACACAAGGATTTGTAGGCAAAAAACAAGGAAAATTACTTTTTCTCGTTCTTTTTGATTCGTAAATACATAAATAGCATAATTAATACAAATACAGCTATAACAACTCTGACAATAATTCCGTAAGTACCTTTTAGCAAGTTGACACTAGGTATTAATGCGTCAATAGTCCACCATATGCCCATAAAAATAAACATAATGGAAGCAACAACTGTAATTGCACCTAATTTATTTTTCTTTCCAAAAGCAAAAGTACCAATGGCAAGTAAGAACCAAAGGATTGCATATAAATAAGGTAAAATGTCACTCATAGTCGAAAAACCTACCTTTCAATTTATATTATATATACATATTTAAATAAAGTAAAGAAAAACTATATTTTTTCAGATATTTTTTTAAAAAAGTATTGACTTTTAGCACTCTCGGTGCTAAAGTAATAACTGTAGTTAGCACTCGGGTATGTAGAGTGCTAAACAAGAAGAATAAACGGTGAGGCGATTTAAATGGGTCTATCAGACAGAAAAAAGAAAATCCTCTCCTGTGTTGTTGAGTCTTACATTGCCGATGGTGAGGCTGTAGGTTCAAAAACACTTCAAGCTGCTTTAGATTTTGAAGTTTCTTCTGCTACTATTAGAAATGAGATGGCTGCCCTTGAAAATGAAGGTTATTTAATTCAACCTCATACTTCAGCCGGTAGAATCCCATCACAAAAAGGTTATCGTTATTATATTGATAACCTAATGGAAAAGACAGAACTTAATCCACGATTTACCCAATATGCCGACTCTTATCTTAGAAAAAGAGCTGAGTCACCGGAAAGTGTACTGAATGCAGCGTCAACTCTATTAACTGAGTTAACCGGTTTGCCATCAGTTGCAACAACACCTCCTGAGGGTAATTCAAGAGTCCATAAGCTAAGGTTTGTACAAACAGGCAGATATACCGGTATGGTTGTACTGATAACTTCAACAGGTATGGTTAAGAGCCAGTTATTTAGAACTGAATTTGTTTTAACACCTGATATGCTTAGAGTGTTTGATGAAGCACTTAACAAATCTTTTGCAGGACTTCCACTAAAAGATATTACAAAGGCTTTTATCCAAACCACTGCTTTAGGTTTTGGTGAACTTTCATTCTTTATGCCAAATGTTCTTTTGGCAATCAGGGATGCAGCCAAAGAAGCCTCTCACATATCTGTAGCTGAAAGTGGAATGACTAAGTTGTTGTTCTTAAATGATTTTGATATTTTTTCAGCAAGAGATATTTTAAAGTTTTTAAGTGACAAAAACAATGTTTCCGAATTACTTACAATGAACACCGGTACAAAGGTTATTATTGGTGAGGAAAGTGGTAAATATGAGCTTTCTAATTCGGGAATTGTTGTTTCAAGATATAACTTAGGTGGTTCAATGGCAGGTGCAGTTGCCGTTATTGGTCCACAAAGAATGAGTTATAAGGACATTGTTTCGGCAACAGAATATGTAGCCGATAAGTCCGGTGAATTAATAAGTGAACTGCTTGAGGCAGATTAGGAGATGAAATAATGGCTAAAGAAGAAAAGAAGAAAAATTCTAAGGCTCAGGAAGAAACTGTAGAAGCTACAGAAACAGAAACTAAAGCCGAAGAAGCCACAGAAGAAAAAGAGCCTACTGCAGAAGAAAAGCTGACAGAGGAGCTAAAAAAAGAAAAAGAAAAATATATGCGACTTGCAGCTGAGTATGATAACTACCGCAAGCGTACACAACAAGAAAAATTAGGCATCTATGATGATGCAACAGCAAAGGCAGTTGAACAGCTACTACCAATGGCAGATGCTTTACAAATGGCTTTGCAAAATGCAAAAGATGCACCACAGGAATTTTTGAAAGGTCTTGAGTTGATTCAAAACCAGTTCAAAACTTCTATGGATAAATTAAAAGTTGAAGCCTTTGGTGAAATCGGTGATGAATTTGACCCAAATATTCACAATGCTATTGCTAAGATAGAAAGTGATGAAGTTGGAGAAAATCAAATCTCAATGATTTATCAAAAAGGTTTCAAGATTGGTGACAAGATTATTCGTCACGCAATGGTTCAGGTAGCTAATTGTGATTAATCACAATTAACATAAATTAGAAATTAACACTTATTTAGAAAATATATTCGGAGGTAATTTATTATGGCAAAGACAATTGGTATTGACTTAGGTACAACAAACTCATGTGTAGCAGTTATTGAAGGTGGCGAACCTGTAGTTATCGCTAATGCAGAAGGTGCAAGAACAACTCCATCAGTTGTTGCTTTCGGTAAAGATGGCGAAAGAATGGTTGGTCAGGTTGCAAAGCGTCAGGCTATCACAAACCCTGAAAAGACAATCTCATCAATTAAGAGAGAAATGGGTACTTCATATAAAGTAACAATCGACAACAAATCATATACACCACAGGAAGTTTCAGCAATGATTCTTCAGAAGCTAAAGTCAGATGCAGAAGCTTATCTAGGCGAAACAGTAACTCAGGCAGTTATTACAGTTCCTGCTTACTTTACAGATGCTCAGCGTCAGGCTACTAAGGATGCAGGTAAGATTGCCGGTCTTGATGTTAAGAGAATTATCAACGAACCAACAGCTGCTGCTCTATCATACGGTGTAGATAAAGAAAACGACCAGAAGGTTATGGTTTATGACCTTGGTGGTGGTACATTTGATGTAAGTATCATCGAAATGGGCGATGGTGTTCAGGAAGTTCTAGCTACTGCCGGTAATAACCGTCTTGGTGGTGATGACTTTGACCAGAGAATTATTAACTGGATGGTTCAGGAATTTAAGACTGCTGAAGGTGTTGACCTAACATCCGATAAGATGGCTATGCAGAGACTAAAGGAAGCAGCTGAAAAGGCTAAGATTGAACTTTCAGGTGTTACTCAGGCTGCTATTAACCTACCATTTATCACAGCTACTCAGACAGGTCCTAAGCACCTTGACTTAACTCTATCAAGAGCAAAGTTTGATGAACTGACTGCTGACCTAGTACAGTCAACAATGGGTCCTGTTAAACAGGCTCTAAGCGACTCAGGTCTATCAATTAACGAAATTGATAAGGTTCTTATGGTTGGTGGTTCTTCAAGAATCCCTGCAGTTCAGACAGCTGTTAAGAACTTAATCGGCAAAGAACCATTTAAGGGCATTAACCCTGATGAATGTGTTGCTATCGGTGCTGCTATTCAGGCTGGTGTTCTTGGTGGCGAAGTTGACGGTCTACTACTTCTAGATGTTACTCCACTATCACTAGGTGTTGAAACAATGGGTGGCGTAATGACTAAGATTATCGACAGAAACACAACAATCCCTACAAAGAAGAGCCAGATTTTCTCAACTGCTGCTGATAACCAGACACAGGTTGAAATCAATGTTCTACAGGGTGAAAGAGAATTTGCAAGAGATAACAAGCAGTTAGGTCTATTTGCTCTAACAGGTATCGCTCCTGCAATGCGTGGTGTTCCTCAGATTGAAGTTACTTTTGATATTGATGCTAACGGTATCGTTAATGTATCTGCTAAGGACCTTGGTACAGGTGCTGAACAGAAAATTACAATCAGTAACTCAACATCAATGAGCAAAGACGATATTGATAAGGCTGTTAAGGAAGCTGAACAGTTCGCTGCTGAAGATAAGAAGAGAAGAGAAGCAGTTGATGCTAAGAATGAAGCTGAAAATATGGCTTATCAGGCAGAAAAGCTTGTTAACGAAAATGGCGACAAACTAGCTGAAGAAGACAAGACTGCTCTAAATACAAAGGCTCAGGCAGTTAAGGATGCTTGTCAGAAAAATGACGCAGACCTAATCAAGACTGCTAAGGAAGATCTAGAAAAAACATTAATGTCAGTTTCTCAGAAACTATATCAGCAGGCTGCTCCAAACGGTCAGCCTCAGCCTGGTCCGGCTCCTGATATGGGTGGTGCACCAAACAATAACAATGGTGATGACGGCAATGTTTATGATGCAGATTTCAAGGATGTAGATTAATTCGTATTTCCTTTCTCATAATCAATACACAGAGTCGTTGGGTGGCTTTTGCCACCCAACGATATGTGCTGTATTAAAAAAAACTTGAAAGTATAGATTTGTACAGTTATAATTAACTGCAGAAATATGTACTCTCAAAACGAGGTGACTATAAATGGCAGATAAAAGAGATTACTATGAAGTTCTTGGTATTGACAAAAATGCCTCTGAACAAGATATAAAAAAGGCCTTTAGACAACAAGCAAAAAAATATCACCCTGACTTACATCCCGGTGATAAAGAGGCTGAAGCAAAATTTAAAGAAGTAAATGAAGCATATGAAGTGCTTTCTGACTCAGAAAAGAAAGCAAGATATGACCAATTTGGCCATGCCGGTGTTGACCCTAACTTTGGTGCAGGTGGTCCCGGTGGTAGTCCATTTGGTCAAGATATTGACTTAGGCGATATTTTCAACTCTGTATTCGGAGGCTTTGGTGGCTTTGGTGGAGGTGGCAGAAGAGCCAACCCTAACGCACCAAGACGAGGTACTGATGTTGAAACCAGTGTATATGTATCTTTTGAAGAAGCAGCTAAGGGTGCTAAGAAAAAGATTCAGTACAAGGTTATCTCAACTTGTCCTGAATGTAACGGTACAGGTGCTGCAAAGGGTACTAGCCCAAAGACTTGTACATCTTGTAACGGTTCAGGTAGAGTGACAATTAACCAGAGAACACCTTTCGGTGTGGTTCAAACTCAAAAGGCTTGTGATGCTTGTCATGGTCAAGGTAAAATTGTTGAAAAACCTTGTCACCATTGTGACGGTAAGGGCAGAATTCGTAAGACAAAGTCAGTTGATGTTACAATTCCTGCCGGTATTGCAGATGGTCAGATTCTTAACATTGGTGGTCATGGTAATGACGGTGTTAACGGTGGTCCTGCAGGTGATTTACATGTATTTGTAAATGTTCGTCCTCATGCAGTATTTGAAAGAAGAGGCAATGATGTTTGGTGTGAAATGCCAATTACATTTGCACAGGCAACTTTAGGTGCTGAAGTTACTGTACCTACACTTGACGGTAATGTTAAATATACTGTTCATGAAGGTACTCAGCCTAATGATATTTTCAAGTTAAAGGGCAAAGGTATTCCTAACCTAAACGGCAGAGGTCGTGGTGACCAGTATGTTAAGGTTACTGTTGAAATTCCTAAGAATCTAAATGCAAAGCAAAAGGAACTTATCAAGGAACTTCAAAAGGTAACTACTGATAAGAATTATCAGAAGAGAAAGTCCTTTATGGATAAAATTAAAGATTTGTTTAAAGACTGATTTTTAATATTATATAACAAAACCCATTTCTATTTAGAAATGGGTTTTCTGTTGCCTACTAATCTTCATCAAAAAATCCTAAGGTGGATTTTTCTTGATTATTGGTAGGCTTATTTTTGTTTTTACTTTTGAAATTATTAGATTTTGAGGTTGCTTTTTCAGTTCCTTTTTCCACATTTTCTTTTGAGTTTGTGGAAAATTCAGTTGTGCTTTCTTTAACTTCACTTTTATTTGCAGTAGTTGATGTGTCAGCTTTTAAATTCCTGTTTAATGGTGGAACTTTAACTTTTGTGGAAATATCAGTTGAGTTATTATTAACTTTTCTAAGTTCTTCGTCACTATTGCCACATCCACAGAAAGCTACTGACAACAAAACAACACAAAATAATAGTATAAATATTTTCTTCAAATTAATCACCAATAATAATTATACCGGTAATTGCTGAGAAAATTGTCTAAATCATACCCAGAGAAATATCTTCCAAGATTGTATCAATATTTTCATCATCATGTTCAATTTCTTTACTAAAAATATATGCTACCTTAATGTTATCTTCTGTTGTAAATTCTTCATTTTCAATGTACTTCATTAGACCAACCATAAAGATAATTCTTGTTGCAATAATAGCAAACCTAACTCTCTGAAATACATTGCCGTCATTAGTGCCGTACATAATGTGTTTGTATAGGAAATAGACCAAAATATTTTCATATTCCTTTTCTCTATCCCCTAAATATTCCTCAAATTTTACAATGTCATTTTCGGAATATTCAAGTTCTTCAAGTTGGCTGAGAATTTTAGGCCACTTTTCAGTTACAACATTTAGGCTGTTTAATGTGTCGCAATAGTCCCATATGGTTTTGTTATCCTCAGTCATAAAGATTTCATCAACCTTGAACTTTTCCACAAGGTACATTTGTTCTTTACGGATATAGTCAATAATGGCTTTTTCTCTATCACGATATTTTATAGAGTCATCTTGTGCAATTTCTATGCACTTATTCACAATGTGGAAAATTTCATTTTCATATTCATCATTAGATTTGCCTTCAACAATTAACTTTGTCTTTGACTTTTCTCTAACAATTCTGTTTGCTACATAGGGACAAGATAAAGTTCTGCCGGTTACTTCATATGTATCACAGGCAATAGTAAAGTCAGGATATTGCCTACAAGTAAATGCCATATGCTTAGGTCCAATCTGACAATGCATATCACATAAATTTTCATCATTTAAAAATGCACATCTGCCATTGTAAACCTTAATCCAATGTTCGTCCCCAATGTTATCAATTTGACTTCTTATGTATTCACCGTATGGTGTATCTAACTTTTGATAATATTCATATGCTTTCTCGTCAACATCAATCTGCCATAATGTGCAACAAGATGAGGGGCATTCTCCCATTAAGCACCTAAAATCATCATAATAATCCGGTTTTACAGTTACCATATTTCCTCCAAAGAAAGGTGTGACTTTCTACTTCTTATGTAATATCTGTTTTTATTATAGCTAAATTTTATTTGTTTTACAATATAAATCAATTTATAAAAAGAAAAGGAAGAAGATTTCTCTTCTTCCTTTAGTTGATTGCTTAACTCTACCCTTAAATGGTGGTGAGCACCAATAAAATGAGCAATCAAATCGTTCTTTCTACACTTATATTATATGATATATATAAAGAAAATCAATACAATATATAGATAATAAAAGAAAAAGCACTAGTTAAGAAACTAGTGCTTTGTTGGATGCAGGGACCGGATTTGAACCAGCGACCTCCGGGTTATGAGCCCGACGAGCTACCAAACTGCTCTACCCTGCGATATTCATAAAAACACGCCAATTCCTCTTGGCGTAAATACAGTATATCAAATCTATATATACTTGTCAAGGGCTATATATAAAAAATATTAAAAACTTTTTAAATTATCGTAAAATCGGTGTTTAAATAAGTTAAAAATGACTTTTGAGTAGATAATTTCTTGTTCTTTTAGTATTTTAATCTTTAAAATTAGAGTAAAATTTAGAAGAGAATTAAATAATAAAATTAAAATACTAATATATTATATGAGAATTAATATAAATTAATACATATTAATTGCATTTTTATCTTCACTTTGTTATAATGAAATATAAGTGTTACTACACAATTAATAATGATATTATGGGACAAGGAGTGAGTATTATGTGTAAAAAGTGCGATAAAGAGAAATTTTATATTACAACTGCTATCGCTTACACTTCAAGAAAACCACATATAGGTAACAGTTACGAAATTGTTATGACAGATGCTATTGCCAGATATAAGCGAATGCAGGGCTACGATGTATTCTTCTGTACAGGTACTGACGAACATGGTCAGAAGATTGAAGAATATGCTGAGGCAGCCGGTGTAACTCCTAAGGAATATGTTGATAAGGTTGCCGGAGAAATTAAAGAAATTTGTGACCTATTAAATACAACTTACGATCACTTTATTAGAACAACTGACGAACATCACGAAAAGACAGTTCAAAAGATATTTAAGAAATTATATGACCAAGGTGATATTTATAAGGGCGAATATGAAGGCCTTTACTGTACACCTTGTGAAAGTTTCTGGACAGAAAGCCAGTTAGTTGACGGTAAGTGTCCTGACTGTGGCAGAGAAGTTAAACCTGCTAAGGAAGAAGCATATTTCCTAAAGCTATCTAAGTATCAGAAACAGCTGGAAGATTTTATTGAAGAACATCCTAACTTTATTTATCCTGAAAGCCGTAAAAAGGAAATGGTTAATAACTTTATTAAACCGGGTATTCAGGATTTATGTGTTAGCCGTACATCATTTAAGTGGGGTATTCCTGTTGACTTTGACCCTAAGCATGTTGTTTATGTATGGATTGATGCACTATCAAACTATATCACTGCTTTAGGTTATGATTGTGGCGAAAATAGTGATAAGTACAGAAAGTATTGGCCTGCTGATGTTCATATTATCGGTAAGGATATTCTAAGATTCCACACAATTTATTGGCCAATTATGCTAATGGCTCTTGGTGAACCACTACCTAAACAGGTATTTGCTCACCCATGGCTACTATTTGGTCAGGACAAAATGAGTAAGTCAAGAGGTAATGTTATCTATGCTGATGACCTTGTTAAGCTAATCGGTGTTGATGCAGTTAGATATTACCTACTATCAGAAATGCCTTATGCATCTGATGGTTCTATCACATATGAAACAATCTTTGAAAGATACAACTCTGACCTAGCTAATACAATCGGTAACTTAGTTAACCGTACAATTGCTATGAACAACAAGTATTTTGATGGTGTTATTCAAGAACCAACTGCTGAAGAAGTTCTTGACTTTGAAATCAAGACTGCTTGTACAGATACAGTTAAAAAGGTTGATGAGTTACTTGCAACATATAGAGTTGCTGATGCTCTGGAAACTATTGTAGCTTTAGCTAAGAGATGCAACAAGTACATTGACGAAACAATGCCTTGGGCATTAGCAAAGGATGAAGAAAAGAAAGCAAGACTTGGTACAGTTCTTTACAACTTACTTGAAGGTATCAGATATATTGCAATTTTACTTTCACCATTTATGCCTGAAACATCAGACAAGATTATGGAACAGTTAAATTGTGACAATAAGGATTACGATACACTTGATTCATTTGGTACAATTAAGCCGGGTGTAAAGGTTAACAAGGCAGTTCCTCTATTTAACAGACTTGATTCTGAAAAGTTACTTGCTGAAATTCACGAAAAGCAAGAAGCAGAAGCTAAGAAGAACGAAAAGAAAAATGCACCAAAGATTGAAGGTCTTGCACAAATCGGTATTGATGACTTTGCAAAGGTAGAACTTCGTGTTGGTGAAATCAAGGCTTGTGAACCTATCAAGAAGTCTAAGAAGTTATTAAAACTAACAGTATTTGACGGTGAAAAGGACAGAACAGTTGCTTCAGGTATTTCTCCTTATTATAAGCCTGATGAACTTGTTGGCAAGAAGATTGTTCTTGTTGCTAACCTAAAACCTGCAAAACTTTGTGGTGTTGAAAGCAACGGTATGATTCTTGCTGCAAGTGCCGGTGATGATGTAAAGGTTATCTTCCTAGATAATGAAATCCCTGCAGGTAGCAAAATTTCTTAATTTTACTTAAAATATTAGAGGTTAGATTACCTAACCTCTAATAGTGGAGAATATATGTATAACAATATTTTTGACGGTCATTGTCACTATGATGACGAATGGTTTGATGAAGATAGATATAGTCTTGTGGAAAGTTTAAAGAGTAAAGGTGTTTGTGGTGTTGTAACTAACGGTACAGACCTTGAAAATGTAAAAACCGTACTTGACCTTTGCAGTAAATACGACTTTGTTTATGGTACAGTGGGTATTCATCCTGAATGTTTAGAAAATTTACAAGAAAATTATCTTGACAAAGTGGCAGAAATATCTGAAAATAAGAAGATAGTCGCCATTGGTGAAATCGGACTTGATTATCATTGGGATATTCCAAAGGATAAGCAGATGGAGGTTGTAAAATCTCAGCTTAAACTTGCCAATGACCTTAATATGCCGGTAGTCTTTCACGACAGAGAGGCTCATGGTGATAGTATGGAGCTACTGAGAAAGTATAAACCTAAGGGACTTTTGCATTGTTACAGTGGTAGCACAGAAATGCTGAAGGAAGTCCTAAAGATAGGTATGTATATTTCTCTTGGTGGTGTTGTTACTTTTAAGAATGCCAGAGTGCCTGTAGAAGTAGCAAAGGCAGTACCTGTTGACAGACTACTGCTAGAAACAGATGCTCCTTACTTAGCTCCTGTGCCTTATAGAGGAAAAAGAAACGATAGTTCATATATCAGCTATATTGCTGAAAAGATTGCTGAAATCAAAAATATGGACACACAAGAGCTAATCAATATTACAACAGAAAATGCCAAAAGAATGTATGGCATTAAATAAGGTATGAATAGTGGTAAAACACATTTATATATACAGAAAAAACTGTAAATAACGAAAAAATCTGCACTTCAAATGAGGTGCAGATTTTTTTACATAAAAACAGGTAAACTGTATTCGTAAAGTATATCATTGGTTTCCATAATAGAGCAATCGTGTTGCAAACAAAAGATTACAACAGCATCTCGCCTATTCCTTGGATAAAGTTCACTATATGTACATTTCTTTAGGAAAGACTGAGTTTCCCTTAGGTTAAGTCCCATACCAAAGCATAGCATAATAACTTTATCTCTACTTGGCTTTTTTGTACCGGAAAAAATCTGGTAGCCATAGTGTTTTTCAATAAGGCTATTGTCTAGGACTTGGCTTTTTGTTAAGCCTTTTTCTTTCAGAAAATAAGCCAAAATTTCCGGTATGCTATCGGGATAAATTTCTTCAATATTCTCGGAGAAATAGTCCCCTATATTTTCACCGTTTTCTAAGATTTTAAAAAGATCATCTGTTTTCTTGTTCATAGTAAACCTCTTTTATATCTATATTTTATATGTTATAATATTTTTAGCAAATTATCAAGGGGTATGTAATGGATAAAAATAAATTACTTCTTTGGCAATTTAGAGAGATTGGTCAGATAAATAAGAATACTGTTGTTGTGTATAACGATTATTTACAAAGACAAATGATTCTAAAAATTTTGCCAAGACAGAACCTTCCTGTTTTGAAGGATATAATGAAAATTAAACACCCTAACTTGATGGAAATATATGATGTTATGGATGACGGTATAAACTGTAATTGCCTATGTGAATTTGTATTTGGCAATAACTTGGATAAAATTGTTTATACCAAAATGGGAGTTGACCCTAAAACTGCTGAAAAGTGGATGGTGCAACTTTGTAGTGGTGTGGAAAGTTTGCACAACAGAAATATTATCCATAGGGATATTACACCAAATAATGTTATGGTGGATTATGAGGGAAACATTAAGCTGATTGACTTTAATATTTCACGAGAAAGAAAGCAAAGTTCCTCCAGAGATACCACAGTAATGGGTACAGCAGGTTATGCTTCTCCTGAACAATTCGGTTTTACCCAAACCGGTTTTGGTGCAGATATTTATGCTATGGGTGTATTGCTTAACTTTATGCTAACAGGTAAAATGCCTAATGAAAAATTGTGTAGTGGTAAATATGCGTCAATAGTTAAGAAAGCAACCCAAATCAAGGAAGAAGATAGATATTCCAATGTGTATCAAATGGAACTTGCATTACAGGGTAACGGTAATGAAAAGTTGTCATTTGCCGATAAATTCTTGCTTAATCTACCCGGTTTTCGCAGTAACAAAACCTCACATAAAGTGATTGCAGTTATTGGATATGTTTTTTATTTGTTTATTTCCTATAATGGTTTTATCAGTTGCCTTAATACAGGTGACTTTAGGTCCTTTATAAACCTTTGCATATCATGGACTTTAGTACCTTATATATGTTTCTTTGATGTGGGAAACATCAGTAGGTTCTTAGGCAAAGGCACTCAGAAAAGTAAAAAAACATTACTGAAAATTATTGGTGTAGCCCTTATGGTGATAATTCCTAACCTTACTTTATTGTTGGACAAAGTATAATAATATGTTAAATTGTATAATATTATACCCTATTTTTTTACATTGGTTGTATGCTAGTAGCATAACAAATAGCTATAATAATAATTTACTATATAGACAAGGTTTCAAGAAAAGGAGGAAATAAAATGAAGAAGCCTAATGTCAAGCAAATTGTTGGTTCTAGTATTGCTGTTGCTTTAATAGTTGTAATAGGGATTGTTGTTATTGCGTGTGTAAACAATTCAACTTCATCATCAAATAAAGAAAATGCCGGAACAACAGTTTCACAAGAGAAAACTTTATATTGGCCTACAGGTGGATTAGGAGGCAAACTTCCTGCACCAAAATCTCAGGTTGGTGAAATCAGTGAGGACGATTCTAATTATTTTACAGCAGTTGTAGAAGAAACCTCATACGCAGATTATAAAGATTTTGTTAATGGCTGTATGGAAAAAGGTTTTGATTATGACTATGATAACGATGATGATTATTTTGATGGCGAAGATATGTCCGGAAATAAACTTAGCATAACATATGACGAATCAAAACAACAAATGGATATTGATTTAAGAGGAAACAATTAGTGAGGGTAATTATGAAAAAAGTTTTATGTTCAATTCTAGCAATTTTAATTTTAGCAACTACAGTTGTGGTGTTTACCGGTTGTGGAAGTGATAACAGTAAAGACAGTTCATCTTCTAAAGTTGAAACTAAAGCAGAAACAACTGCTGAAGAAACAACTGAGCCTACCACAGAGGAAGTAACCGAAGAAGAAACTACTACAAAAGCTACAAAGCCAAAAGAAACTGAACCAAAGACAACAGAGGCTACTGTTGATTCGGACTTTAAGGCAACAATGGACAGTTATGAAGAATTTTTCAATGACTATGTTGACTTTATGAAAAAGTATAAAAATTCAACTGATATTACATCAATGGCAAGTGATTATGCTGACTATATGACTAAGTATAGCGATATGATGCAAAAACTTAATGACATTAAGTCAGAGGACCTTTCTACAGCAGATTTGGCTTATTATAATGAAGTTAATGCTCGTATTACAAAGAAACTTGCAGAAGTTGCTAACTGATAGTGGAGGGCAATATGGATACTTTAAAGAAGAAAAATAATTTATTTATACCTTTCATTGTGGCAGTTATCGGTTCAGCCTTAATGATACTGACAATTTTCTTACCTTATACATCAGCAACTAAGGAGTTTGCAGAAAGGATAGACTCTTACCCTGAGGCAGTAGCTTATAGTAATACTGATATTAAAGCAAG
>Ga0326513_10000872_pt1 | contig 25195 bp, 19 predicted proteins | sample 2_2465_0518_D_FD_203654 | JGI IMG/M metagenome (GOLD analysis project Ga0326513, IMG submission 203654) | Bovine rumen microbial communities from UC Davis, California, United States - 2_2465_0518 | ecosystem: Host-associated > Mammals > Digestive system > Stomach > Rumen | place: USA... | reverse complement strand
ATATTTTGCTTCTGTACCGAAAATTGCCGAGATAGTAATGACTAACTGGAGCAGGAAGCCGGCCAGGAAGTCGAAACCGGCAGGAACCCGGCACAAATCCGATATTCAATAAACAATTCACTAAACTCCCGCCAGGATGTATACTTAAATATTAAGTACAACCCAATCAGAAAACGGAGTGACGAGTGAACGAACAGGAAAAATTACAGGAAAAGATATTTGAAGAAGAGCAGGCGCACCTGACGCAGACTCACGGGAAACTGAGCGCGATGAAGGAGGAGCTGGAGGAGAGGATCAATGCGATATCCGAGAAGGCCGCGAAGGAGAAGCAGGATATCCGCAGCAATCTTTCGCTCAACTTTGACAGCGATACGGATTCCATGGAGACCTATATCGAGTTTGAGGCGATGAGCCACTCTATCACGCAATACAATATTGAGCAGGACGCGGCGACGGAGAAACTTGGAAGGGTCAAGAGGCTGATGAAGGCGCCATATTTTGCCAGAGTGAAGCTGCAGTTCGACCCGACGGAGGAGCCGGAGGACTACTACATCGGGAGCGCGGGAGTATCCGAGAATGCGTACGAGCATCTGGTGATCGACTGGCGTTCGCCAATCGCGGAGACCTACTACAATCAGGAAAACGGCAAGACTTTCTACACGGTAAACGGGAACAGGGTGGATGTGGACCTGCAGCTGAGGCGGCAGTACAACCTCGAGGAGGACAGGCTGTTCTCGTTCTTTGACACGCAGGTGGCGATCGAGGATCCGATGCTGCTGCAGTCGCTGGCGAGCAGCCGCACCGACAAGATGAAGGCCATTACGGCGACGATCCAGAAGGAGCAGAACGCGGTCATCCGCTGTGCCGATGTGCCGGTGCTGCTGGTAAACGGCATCGCGGGCAGCGGGAAGACTTCCGTGCTGCTGCAGAGGATCGCGTACCTTTTCTACCGACAGAGGGAGAATCTGAGGCCGGACCAGGTCTATCTGCTCACGATCAACCCGGTGTTCCGACAGTACATCGACCAGGTGCTGCCGGACCTCGGCGAGGAGAATCCGAGGACGATCACATGGAGGGATTTTGTCCATATTGCGAATGCGCCTGACAAGGGCCCTTACGAACCTGCCAAGGAAGCGGACCTGGTCAAAATAGAGCGCGCCCTGAAGAGCCTCCGCCTCGAAGAGGAGGATTTCAGGCCTGTCATGCAGAAAGGCCGGTGCGTCCTGAGCCGCAGGGAAATCAAGAAAGCGGCCGAGGGGCTGACCAGAATTGAAACCGGTGTGAGGTTAATGAACATCCTGGCGGACAGGCTGACGGAGATTGCCAGAGACAAGATCCGCAGGATGGAGAGGGATGACAAGAGAAATTATGACGTTGAAATGGCTGCAGGAACTGAACCGGAGACCGAAGGAAGCGGCCAGGCTGCATCAGCCGCAGCTTTCAACAGCATGGACCCTTACGCGGAGACAGATGAGCCCGGCTTCAGGGAACAGAATAGAATAAGAAACCAGTACGGAGGCGCGTTCAGCGCGATCGGGCACTTTGCTTTCCTGGACATAGAGAGGATCGGATGCCGGATCCTCGGAAGGAAGAAACTGACTTCCGCGGAATGGATCTGGCTCAAAATACTGCTGACCGGCATGGGCGACAAGAATGTCAGGTATGTCATGATCGACGAGGTGCAGGACTATACGGCAGCGCAGCTGATGGTGCTGAGGCGATATTTTGGCAGTGCGAAGTTCATGATGCTGGGAGATGAATTCCAGGCGATCAGGCAGGGGACGGCTTCTTTTGGCAAGATCCGCGAGCTGTTCGGACAAGTGGAGGAATTCCCGCTGCTGACCAGTTACCGGTCATCGCCGGAGATCACGGAGATCTTCACGGGACTGCTGCCGCGGGAGAAACGGATCAGAACCGCATCGGTGCAGAGGCCCGGAACCGCACCGGTCAGGATGGCCTGCGCGTCTACAGAAGATTATCTGCTGAGGCTGAAGAGCCTGATCAACGCGGCGAAACAAGACAAGGGGCTGACCGCCGTGATCTGCGGCAACAGAAGGAGCCTCGAGCGGATCGTGGAACTTCTGGGAGAGGACGCGCCCCCGGTAATCCGGAGAAACCAGGCGCTTCCGGCGGGCGGTGTTTTCCTGATCACGCCTGAGCTGGTGAAGGGGCTTGAATTTGACGGCGTGATCCTTCCGGACGCGGACCCGCAGATGTACCCGGAGGACAACCTGTCGAGGCACCGCCTGTATACGGCGGTTTCGAGAGCAATCAGAAGACTGAGCATACTGGCGGAAGGAGAACTGACCGGTCTGCTGGAGAATAACGCGGAATAAAACGGCGGAACGCCGGCGCAGGTCCGCAGCCTGCATACGGCGAAGAGATCCGGCGGAACGCCGGCCATTATATAGGAGGGAGAAAGCATGGTATCCATCGATAAGATCACACAGAAAACCGAGAACAAATTTGTCAATCTCTACGATCTCGACGTCACGCACAAGAACGGCGCGAAGTCGCACTATTATGTCGCTTCCAGAGCCAAAAACGAGAGCGAGCTCAAGATCGTAACGGGGGAGAATCATCCCGACGGCGTGATCATTTACAGCCTGTATGGACCGAAGCGTGACAAGGTCGTCCTGATCCGTCAGTACCGCTTCTGCATCGGCGAATATGTCTACGAGTTCCCGGCGGGGCTTGTGGAGAAGGGCGAGGATTTCCGCGAGGCGGCGATCCGAGAGATGCACGAGGAGACCGGGCTTACTTTCGAGCCGCTGGAAGTGGATCCTATGTACGAAGAGCCCCGTTTCACCACGGTAGGACTTACGGACGAGTCCTGCGCGACGGTCTACGGCTACACGGACGGTGAGATCAGCGACCGCTTCATGGAGGACACTGAGAACATCGAGATCGTCCTGGCTGACCGCGACGAGGTCCGCAGGATCCTCAAGGAGGAGAAGGTGGCCATCATGTGCGCTTACCAGCTCATGCACTTCCTTGTGGACGACGATCCTTTTGCTTTCCTCATCAAATGAGATAAGAAGGTTTGCTTTCCTCACCAAGTGAGATAAGAATATTGCTTTCCTCATCAATTAAGAAACAGAGGCAGTCACACAGGAGAAGCGGTATGGCACAGACGAAGTGGTATCAATTAGATAACGCGGCCAAAATAGTGCCCTCCACAGCGGGCGGCTCAGACACCCGGGTGTTCAGGATCACTTGCGAACTCAAGGAAGAGGTGGACCCGGATATTCTGCAGAGCGCTGTGACAGCGGCGGCTATGGAATTTCCTCATTTCAGCAGCGTGCTGAAAAAGGGACTTTTCTGGTATTACCTTGACCAGAGTGACCTCGAAGCGGAAGTGACGGAAGATGACCGCCCCGCGTTGGACACGATCTACTGGGAGGGACGAAGAAACCTGCTCTACAGAGTCAACTATCACGGGCGCAGGATCAACCTGGAGATGTACCATGTTTTGACAGACGGTACGGGGGCCTTTGAGTTCCTCAAGGCGATCCTGGCGGAGTATCTCGGGATCAGGTACGGACTGGACCTTATTCAGACAACGGGCAGCAGGGCTTCCGGCGAAGACAGGCAGAACGATGCCTTTGGCAAATATTATAAGAAGGAAAAGGGCAAGCCTGAGGGCCAGAAGACTGCGCCCAAGCGTGCTTATCACCTTCGCGGCGACAAGGACGAGAACCTGCAGAACCATCTTCTCGAGGGGACGGTATCCGTGGCAGCGTTTCTGGCGGCTGCCAGGGCACGGAATTCGACAGTGGCAGAGCTGAGCACGGCGCTCTTTATTCAGGCGGCGCTCCGCGAGATGTCGCTGCGCGACAGGAAATACCCGATCGTTCTGAGCGTTCCGGTGAACCTGAGGAATTATTTTCCTTCTGATACTGCACGCAACTTTTTCGGCGTCATCAATGTGGTCTACGATCCGGCCCTCTACGACGGGACGCTCGAGAGCATTATTCCCGTGGTGCGGGAATCTTTTGACAAACAGCTCAGGCAGGACCAGGTCGAACTGACTATGAATTCTTACGCGGCCCTTGAGCACAATATCGCGATCAAGGTGGTACCTCTTCTCATCAAAAACCTGGTCATTTCCGCGATCAACGCCAAGACGCAGCGCGGGATCACAGGAACGATTTCCAACGTGGGCAAGATCACTGTTCCCAAGGAGATGGAGCCTTATATTCACAAATTCAGCTGTTTTATGGCGGCACCCGAGGTGCAGGTTTGTGTGTGCTCCTTCAAGGATGAGCTGGTGTTCAGCGTTACCTCTGCTTTTATCCAGCAGCCGGTGATCCGGAACTTCTTCCGGGACATCGTGGACATGGGAATCGATGTGGTGCTGGAGAGCAATGATTTTGACGCGCCGTATAGGGAGATGGTCTCCGAAAAGCCGGAGTCGCCCGTTGACAGACCGGCTGCGGCCGCTGAAAATCCGGTTCCGGCCGCCGAGAAAACGGCCTCGCCCGTCGATAAACCGGTTCCGGCCGCGGCGGAGGCAGCGGATCCCGCGGGAAAGGAGGCGCCATAATGCAGTATTGTCCTAAATGCAGGATCAGTATCCGCGGCGACAAGACAGAATGCCCCCTCTGCGGAGGGCGTATCACGGGAGACCCCGAGCCCGGCGGCTTCCCGGCCCTTGAGAAAAGCCGCTTTTCCCACATGTCCCTGGTCAAAGTAGGGACATTCTGCCTGCTCACTTTCATTATTATCATGGTGTCACTGGAGATCCTCTATGACTTCAAGCTGGCCTGGGTTCCCTTTGCAGTTATGGGCGCCCTGATCGCCTGGGGAGATCTGATGGTCGGCATCTACTATCGCAACAACCTGATCAAAACATTGTTCGTCGAGACTTATCTGGCCATGGCGGTCTGTCTTCTGGTCGATGCCCTTACCGGCTGGCACGGCTGGTCGGTGGCGTATGTCATACCGATCGGGTTTGTCCTGCTGGTGTTTGTCACGATCAGTGTCGGGCGGGCGGCTAATCTTCGATTAGAAGAGTATATTATCTATATTTTTGTAACGATACTGCTCTCCATGCTGCAGCTCATTCCGGTCCTGACCCATGTCAATCCGAACATTCTGCCGGCAGTGATCAGCATGGCGATCCTTCTCATCGCGGCCTGCGCGGCGGTGATCTTCCGGTTCAGGGATCTGCGGAGCGCGGTAGAGAAACTGTTCAATCTGTGATCAAAGGTGGTTGGTTATGGCATCTGGCAATATTGCAAAGAACTGGATGGTCCGAATAGGAAATCTGGTGGAGGAATCCATCGCCAAAGGGATCTATGAGTTGGGACAAGAGGCCCCGATCCTGGTCGGCGAGCCCGCGGAGAAGGTCTGGTATCAGGTACCGGTGCCCGAGGGAAAGTGCGGGGATGGCTCTGATTATCACATTTACGTCCGAAAGGGCACCAGCGGCAAGCTGTGTGTGTTCTTCTCCGGCGGAGGCATCGCGATCAACGAATACATGGCCGCCCGGCCAGTGACCGGAGGCAGCGTCGCAGCCTGGGTTCCCAACTATTACTGGAACAATTTGCGCCTGTTCACACAGGTCATGAACATCAATGCAGGTATTACCAAAAACGGGGCTGACAACCCCTTCGACGACTGGAATTTCCTGGTCATTACTTACGCGACCGGTGATATGCATATCGGCAGAAGCGAGTTCACCTATCACGTTGTCGAGGATAGTGAAGACGGAAGCGTAAAGGCGGGAGATGAAGAAATCCTTTATTTCCACGGCTACGAGAACTTCATGGCTTCCATGCGGACCGGCAAAAAATTGTTCCCCACTGCTTCCAAACTTCTGATCGCAGGGGAAAGCGCCGGAGCCTTTGCGGTGCCTGCCCTCGCGGAACAGATTGTCGGCGAGTTCTATCCTGCCTGCAGAGATGTGACGCTCTTCTCGGACAGCGCACAGCTCTTGTACAAGAACTGGAAACATATACTTCGCGACGTCTGGAATGCCAGAGAAGAAATGTGCCGCGATGTGAACGGCAAAAATCTTGCCCTCGAGTGGTATCGCGGCGTCTACAAGCGCCAGGGCAGCCGCTTTAAATACCTCTACTCGGGCTCGACAATGGATTACCTTCTGAGCGCTTTCTACAACGACATTACCAACAAGATCTACGACACTGACTCGCAGATCCAGGAAGTTTACTACCGTCAAATGCAGAAAATGATCGCGGAAATGCGCAATATCAGCCCGGAATTCTCCTTCTTCATCCATGACTGGCACAGACCTCTCACCATGTACAAGGGCGGGACGATCCACACAGTGGTCCGCCAACCTGAATTCACACTTCGCAAACAGGATGAAATTACGATGGCCGAATGGCTCAGCGAGTGCGTGGAGGGCCGGTCGTTTGATGTGGGGCTGCATTTGTTGAGGAGAGGATAGTTTTTATAATTTAGAGAGCGCCGTTTCTTGCTATTGATTTGCAAGGACGGCGCTCTTTTTTATGTGGCTCCGGAGGTTGTCCGGCTGTTTTGTAGCCTTTGACTTGTGTGAACTAGGTGTTGTCTGGCTGTTTTCGGCACAGAAGCATGGTTATCCCAGAATTGCGTCCATGCTTTCTTATGATTTGCTGTTTCTCTTTAGCATCTTCCAATGATTTGCAGTTTTTCTTTAATATCTTCCGGAAAACTTTGTTCATCAAAGGACGAGACTGTGTTCAAATTAGGCTTCTGTACCGAAAACAAATTTCAGGGCAATAAAATACACCTGCTCAGGCTAGTCACTGACAGCGGAAGAGCTGTTCCTGATTTAGTCTTGACTTTCTGCCGCCACATATTTGATAATGACTCTATCTTGCCGGTATCCATCGGAGACCGGCGTCTAAATTCCGGCTCATACGATCTTGGCGGGCCGGGCATCTTGGCAAAACTGCTGAATTTGACCAGTGGTTTTTGTTCATTTCCGCAATTCGCGGAACAAACCAGGGAGTGAACCGATAATTGAATGAGAGATCTATTGATCAATTTGAGATTCTTCGTGAACTTGGACGCGGAGGAACAAGTGTCGTCTATCTTGTAACGGACAGGGCGGACGGAAGAAATTATGCGATGAAAGTTCTTAGAAGGGACGACAATGAGGCGGAGGAACTTGCACCGAAAGAAGATAATTTGCAGGCAAAAGCCGCAGCTCTGCGCAATGAATCCGAAGTCTTACAAGCACTCTGCACTGATAATCAGGGGAATGTCACCCATCATCCCGGAATTCCGGCGTTCAGAGAATGCGTATGCGACGAAAACGGCGACTTCGCAGGATTTGTCATGGAATATGTGGAAGGCCGATCCCTTCAGCAGATTCTTGAGGACGGCAAATGTTATACGGTTCGGGAGACTGTGGAAGCCGGGCTGCAACTCTGCGGCATCATGGAGCAGTTGCACGGGCAGGAGCCGCCCATGATCTTCCGCGATCTAAAGCCGGCCAATATTTTGGTGCGGCCCGGCGGAGAATTCGTGCTGGTGGATTACGGCGCGGTGAGAAAGCTCAGAAAGAGCGCCGCAACGGACACCATGCGGCTCGGGACGGACGGGTATGCGGCGCCCGAGCAGTACGGCGGCTGGGAACAGTCCGACGAGAGGACCGACATTTACGGCATCGGAGCGGTCCTGCATCATATGATCACAGGACGCCCGCCGCTGGAGACAGGGCTGAGGCCGCTTCAGGAAATCCTGGGTCCCAAAGGGGAGAGCAGGCAATACTCCGAGATGCCCAAAATATTGCTCCGCTGCTGTATGACCGCCCCGTCTATGCGCTATTCCTCTTGCAAAGAGTTGGAATATGCACTGCAAGGTGTGCTCAGGATCCATGATAGGAGTTGGACCAAGGGAAGCAGGATACGCAAGTGGAGCAGGATTACAGGAAGCATTTTTTCGGAGAGAGCTGCGCGCGGAAGCAGGGAGAAAGTGTGGAATCGCTTTGTGTGGCTTGCCAATACGGCGGCAGTCTGCCTGGTACTGGCACTTGTTCTCGCGGCATCGGCAGCGGGAGCAAAAACCGCGGAGTACTGCGCTCTCATCGAGAAAGCGCGGAAAGAGACAGACTTTGAAGAAAAGAAGGAGGCTTACCGAAGGGCAGCGGCACTCAGACCGGAGGATCAGGAAGCATATATCTGCTTTCTGCGGGAGCTGGCGGCAGACTGTGTGATTACGGAAGAGGAGAAAAGTGCGCTGGATGATGTCCTGTTCGGACGGGCTAATGCCGGACGGCTATGGGAGAAGGCAGCGGGAAATGAAGAAGGAAACCTGGAACGAATGAGGAAGAAGAGGCCCGGAGATTACGCGGCGTTTTCGGTGGAGTTGGGGAAAGCATATTTTGCCTGCTATGAAGGAGGAAGGGAGGCGGCTAGGCTGTGCTTTCGCAATGCTCTATCGGCGGCGGGGCTCTGGTTCGACGACAGAGACATGGCAGAGGCCATGGAAGTTGTATTGGGAGAGGAGTGGAGCAAGGGGCGGATCGATGCCTGGCGGGAACTGGAGGAGACCTCGACTCGAGAGGCGGAAATGAGCGGGAACGGAGTCTTCGCGGCAGCAGTATGCAAAGCGGCAGCCGCTGAGATCGCTCTGTCCGCGGACCGCCACAGAGAGGTCGGGACAGACATGGAAATGGCAAAGGAGGTGGTGCAAGTTGCGGAAATTTTCATGGAAAACGCAGAGAATGGCCGGATCTATGTGCCGGAGCGCTTGCGGGAGGAAATGCGCACAGCGGTCAGGTCTGCAGAACGTGCAGTGAACAACTGGGCGAAGTGAGATGCTCCAAACGGTGCTAAGGAACACCGGTCAAAAAATCGCAGCTCGAAACGCAAACCGGAGAGGCGGAAGTAGGAGCGAGAATGTCAATATGGAGAATTTGGGGAGAGACAAGCAGAATTGTAGAGATACTGTGTCTGATCACTGCTTTGGCGGCGGTTACAGCAGCGGTCATCCTGCTGGTGCATGAAGACCTGACGGAGCGCCTGGGTGACAGAGTAAAGAGAGGGATCGGCAGAAGGACAGGAATTCTGGCACTGATAGCGGCCGGCGTGTGGATCCTGGTGCTCGGGCAGAGCGTCACAGCGGCGGAAGTACCGACAAACAATATGGAGAGTGGCACATCCGGTACAGGCAGTACCTCCCATGAAATCGCGCCTGAGGTGGAGCCCGGAAGCGAGCCGGAGCCGGTTCCGGACGAAGTTCCGCCGGAGGTCTCCATTCGGGTGATGGAGGAGATCGCGGAGCAGGAGGACGGCCTTATTTACTGCAAGGCGGACAACGCAGGGATCCGTGTCAGCATGTCGGATAACCGGGAGGAGGATACCGGAATTGTGTTCTACTGCATTGTCGTTGCGGACTCTGCAGGCAAGGAGATCAGAATAGAAAATGCTCCGGAAAGCGCGACTAAACAGGAGACGGTGATTGAGATCGGAGCGGAGAAAATCACCGGACTGTCGGACGGCCTGATCCTGGTGACAGCGGAAGCCGCGGACGAAGAGGGAAACCTTGGAGAGTGCGAATTCAGCTTCGTGCTGGATACGGTCAGCCCGGTGCTGGAAGCCGATTTCAGCGCGCCGATCGGAAATCCTGAGGGAATCGACGAGGGGAGAGGAATCGTCTATTTTGGCAGTGATCCGGGGCAGTACGCGGGAGGAGTGCGGGCGATCAAGGCATCCCTGCGCGTGACCGATCAAAACATCGATCCCTCCGGGCTGGAAGTACGGTGCGCGCATGCGGTTGTTCCCGAGGGGCAATGCTGCGAGCAGGTGTGGCCGGCCTGGGAGAACGCCGTCAGAGAGGAGTGCCGGATAGAAGTCGCCGAAGACGGATCCGGTGAGATACTGCTGGAAGCGGAGCGATTTCCGGGGAGCGCGGATACGCCGGACGGGGTGTATCGCTTTGGAATTACAGGAAGCGATAAAGCGGGAAATCCGCTCGTTCTGAGCGAGGCCGGGAAGGGGCTTCCGGGACTGGCCTGTGAAGACGCGGGAACAGGCACTTATGTAACCGGAAGAATTGTCATCGACACAAAAGCACCTGCGGGAGAGCTTCGCGTTTGCAATGAAGATGGTGAGACTTACTGCCTGATGACTACTCAAGGTGAAGGATGGACTTTGGAGCGCAACAGGTTCCGGCCATATAGAAAAGAGGAAAACGCTGTCGCCACATACAGCGCGGCGGATTCTTCACCTGTGAGTATATCTTGTAAACTTGTGTCCACAGCAGGAGAAGAAAATGACGCGCCGCCAAGCGGAGAGAGTTATTGCGCTCCTTGTGAGGGCATGATACGGATAAGAGGAGGGCAGGTCTTCAGGATCGAGGAACTGCGGCTGAGGGACCGGGCAGGGAACGAGGCAGCAGTGCTGCCCAAGACGGCGGACTTTTACCTCGACACCACAGCTCCCGGAGTGGATACCGAGGCCCCAAATGCTGTGGTGAGAGCAGTGCCGCAGATCACAGCGAGGATGGCTGACGGAAGACCACTGTATGACGGCCCGGTGACACTGGAGGTTTTTGCGGAGGATCCGGACAGAGACCACGGCGGATCAGGGCTGGCCGAGGTCCGCTGCGAAGTGACCAGAGACGGAGAGACTGTTATGGAAAAAGTGCTCTTTCGCAGCGAAGATGCAGCCCGGGATGAAAATGCAGGACAAGCCAGCGAGACAGGTCAGAACCTCATCTACAGATTCCACGGCGAGATTTCAGTCCCGTCCGGAGGGGAATGGGACAGCAACGATTTCGAGGTGACGGTTACCGCCAGTGATAATGCCGGGAATCGGTCGGATCCGGCAGACGGAGACATCCGCAGGTTCGGAATTGACACAGCTGGACCCGATGTGAAGGTGAGTTTCGACAACAATGAGGTGAGGAACGGCCGATATTTTGACCGGACGAGGACTGCGGCGGTGGCTGTGCGCGAGCGGAATTTCGACACAGACAAACTGCAGGTGAAGGCGCCGGGAGCCGTGCCCGGGGAGTGGAAGCGGGGACCTTCGGGCGATCCGGAGACCTGGGTCATGGAGCTGCGATTCCCCTTGGATGGCGCCTACACGCTGGAGGTGACCGGAACGGATGCCCTGGGCAACACAGCGTCGGTAAGTTATACCGGCGAGGCGCCGCAAGCATTCACGATCGACCGGATGCCTCCCCTGATCGAGGTGGTGTGGGACAACACAGATGCGCGGAACGGGAACTATTACAACGGGGCCAGACGCGCGACAGTCCGCATCACGGACCTGTCTTTCGACGACAACTATGTCAAAATACTGCCTTTCACCAGATCCTTCCGCAAAGTATCAGAGGTGCGGGATGACAGGACAGCGGGGGTGATCCCGGTATATGAGGCTGAGATTCCATTTACGGAAGAAGGAGAATGGGCTCTGGGCTGCCTGTGCATGGATCTGGCGGGGAACACGGCAATTCCGCTGTTTGAAGATCCGTTTATTATTGATATGACTGCGCCGGGACTGTATTTTGACGGGAGTACGGTGCAGGAGATGGGGGCATACGGAGCGGAAATCTCGCCGGAGCTCTGCTGCGAAGAACCGAACTTGGCGCCGGGCTCGCTCTTCGCAAAGTGGAACAACCTGACGGCGGGCGGCAGAACCATGGAGTGCAGGGGCGGCGGGCTGTTAAGACGGGCTGTGCTGCCTGATCTTCCCGAAGAGAGGGATATGGACGGGATCTGTGTGCTCACGGGGACTGCCTGTGACCTTGCGGGGAACCGGGCGATAGTCAGAAGAAACCTGTGCGTCAACAGGTCCGGCTCTCTTTATGACATTTCGGAGGACGAGAAGACTCTGGAGATGATAAGCGCTGTCTACACGGAGGCGGAGAGTCCCCTTGTCATCGCTGAATACAACATTTCGCCCCTGACTAAAAGGCAGATCACTCTTTTCCGGAACGAAAACGGCGCGGTCCTGGAAGAGGGAAAGGACTATACGGTCGAGGAGGAGACAGGAGCGGCCGGTATGAAATACATTTACAGGATCGCCCCGGCTTCATTTAGTAAGGAAGGAAGATATAGCATTCTTCTGGAGTCCGAGGACGAGACCGGCAATTATAACAGCAGCGCTGGGCGGTTTACGGCCGGCACCGGATACAGCCCTTCATGGGCGGTGGACAGGACGCCGCCTTCGGTGAGGATCACCGGAGTGGATACGCAGCAGAATAAATTCATAGCGGACAGTGTGCCCCTGCGTTTTGTTCCTTCGGACAACATGGAACTGAGCGGGCTGGAGATCGAGATCACAGATGATCAGGGGGCTGTTCTCGAGTCCTATGAATTCTCGGAAGAGGAACTGAAGAAGATTATGGATGAAAACGGAGGGGAGGTCCCCTTTGAGATCCCTGCCCGGGGCGAGTGGCAGACGCTGAGAGCCACTGCGACGGATGGAGGGGGCAACCGGAGTAGCGAGGCCGGCTACCGCATCCTTGTCAGCTCGAATCTGATGGTCCATCTTTACAGCAGCGGAGTCCTTCCGGCAGCCGCTTTTTTGGGGCTGATTTTGGCAGTTTGGTTTACGTACGGTGTTTACAAACACACTTTAGCATGATAGTATACTACAGTATGCGGCACTTTAATTCGTTATCTCGCTGATACGTTCAAGTGCCGGCCGCAGGTCAGGGACTTCCCGCCGCGGAAACTATATTCTACAGTTTTGGGAGGATTTAGAAATGATGAAGAAGTTTGCAGCTATGCTCCTTACAGGTGTGATGGCTATCTCACTCGCGGCATGCGGAGGTTCATCCGGAGCATCTACAAGCACTGACAGTGCGGCAGCAGAGCCCGCAGCTGAAGAGACCGCTGCAGCCGAGGCACCGGCAGCAGACGCGGCAGCAACCGCTGAAGATACCGAATTCGTAGTAGGTTTCGACGCTGAGTACCCGCCTTACGGCTATCTTGATGAGGCGACCGGCGACTATACAGGTTTCGACCTTGAACTGGCGGAAGAGCTTTGCAAGCGCCGCGGCTGGACTCTGAAGAAGCAGCCTATCAACTGGGACAACAAGGACGCTGAGATCGACAGCGGCACCATCGACTGCATCTGGAACGGCATGACTTACACAGGCCGTGAAGCAGCTTATACATGGAGCAAGCCTTATGTCAATAACAGCATTGTTATTGCGGTCCTGGCTGATTCCGATATCCAGACAGCTGCAGATCTTGCCGGCAAGGTCGTCATCGTGCAGAGCGACTCCTCTGCTGAGACTGCACTTAAGAGCGAAGAGCTCGCAGCACTCACCGGAACATTCGCGGATCTTCAGAGAAATCCCAGCTACAACACCTGCTTCACAGATATGAAGTCCGGCGCGGTTGACGCAGTTGCGGTTGATATCGGCGTAGCCCGTTATCAGATGAGAAACAACCCCGATGCTTTCCGTATTCTGGAAGAGCCCATCTCTACTGAGCAGTACGCGATCGCGTTCAAGCTTGGAAACGAAGCTCTCAGGGACCAGGTCCAGGAGACTTATGACGAGATGCTCGCGGACGGCACTGTCATGAAGGTCGCCGAGAAATACGCTGACGACAATCTTCCGGATATGCTCATCACTGAGTGATCGGGAGGAAGACCGGTCATAACGGATTAGTTCATTTTGATCGCCTGGGCTCCGGGACGGAGCGCAGGCGGTCTTTCTTATCACAAGCTAAGGGGGATTTATGAGCCTTTTGACTGTCATTTCGCAGATCGCGTCCGGTTTTGGATCAACGCTGATCATATTTGTCTGTACTCTATTATTCTCGATGCCTTTGGGAATATTGGTGGCGCTGGGACGAATGAGTAAGTTCAAGCCGCTCTCTATTTTGATACAGGGAATCATATCCATACTTCGAGGAACACCCCTGATGCTGCAGCTGATCGTAGTGTTCTACGGTCCCTATTATGTATTTGGACTCAAACTTTCGACAGCCTGGAGACTGTACGCGACCCTGATCGGTTTCTCCATCAACTATGCGGCTTACTTCGCTGAAATCTTCCGCGCGGGAATTCAGAGCATTCCCGTAGGCCAGACGGAAGCTGCTACGGTTCTCGGCTATACCAAGACGCAGACCTTCCTCAAGATCATATTCCCGCAGATGGTCAAGCGGACCATTCCGCCGGTCACCAACGAAGTCATCACATTGGTCAAAGATACATCCCTGGCATTCGTTCTCGCCTATCAGGAGATGTTCACTTACGCCAAGCAGGTATCCGCGGCTATGTCCAGCCTTATGCCTCTCTTTGTGGCGGGCGTATTCTACTACGTCTTCAACTTAGTAGTCACGCTCATCATGAACTACATTGAGAAGCGGCTGAACTATTACAATTGACGGAGGGAAGATATGAGCTTATTTGAGATCAAAAATGTGAGCAAATCCTTCGGCGACCTGAAGGTCCTCAACGATATATCCGTCTCCGTCGAGGAGGGCGAGGTCGTGGCGATCATCGGCCCTTCCGGAAGCGGCAAATCCACGCTCCTTCGCTGCGCAACCATGCTTGAGACCATGGATAGCGGCGAGCTGAGCTATCTTGGCGAAGTCGCGGCGCACAATGACGCGGAAGGTCGTTCTGTTTACGCTTCGTCGTCGGAACTGAGGAAGATCAAGGGCTATTTCGGCCTCGTGTTCCAGCAGTTCAATCTCTTCCCTCACTACAGCGTCCTCAAGAATCTCACCGACGCGCCGATCAGCGTCCAGAAGAGAAACGCCTCTGAGGTCAAAAAAGAGGCAAAGGAACTGTTAGTGAAGATGGGTCTGGAAGGTAAGGAGAATTACTATCCCCAGCAGCTCTCCGGCGGACAGCAGCAGCGTGTCGCCATCGCCAGAGCTCTGTGCATGAACCCGGATATTCTCTTTTTTGACGAGCCGACATCGGCCCTGGATCCGGAGCTGACAGGCGAGATCCTCAAGGTCATCCGCCAGCTGGCCCAGGAGCATATGACCATGGTTATCGTCACTCACGAGATGGCCTTCGCAAGAGACGTGGCGGACCGCGTGATCTTCATGGACGGCGGATACATCGTGGAAGAAGGAAAGCCTGAGGACGTCATCACCAATCCCAAGGAGGAGAGGACGAAGAGATTCCTGGCGAGATTTGCGGAGAATGGGTGAGTGGTTGGCGGCAGAGTTTTGTCGCGGTTATGATGGGCGGTTGAGCCGCCGCAAAGAATTAGCAGAGAAATGGAGACAGCAATGAAGTTTACACTGGTAATGGCAGATCCGGCCGGCAACAGAACAGCGATTGTCCGGAGCGGCGTTCCCAAGTCAGAGCGGGCGAAAGTCGCAGCCGCGATCATGGCAGACCCGGCACTCAGGGCTGAACAGGTTGGCTTTGAGACGCGTCCCCTCTATGGAAAGAGCCTCGGAAGGCTTGAAATGGCAGGCGGTGAATTCTGCGGGAACGCGGCACGCTCTTTTGGCTATCTTCTGTGCAGGGAGAAAGAGATCGACCATTGCAAAATAGAGATGTCCGGTACCAGAGAGCAGCTGGAAGTCATCTGCGACCTCGAGAGGGAGACCAGCGCGGCCCAGATGCCGATGCCCGAGAAGCTGGAGATGGCTGGCGAAGAAGCTGAGGGCCTCTATCCTCTGGTGATCTCGCGGGGCATCACGCATATGATCTGCATCGACAAAGAATTTGATGAAGATTTCGCACGCCGCATGATCGACAAGTTCGGAAAAGGTTACAGTGCCTTCGGCGTAATGTTTGTAAACGGCGAGAGCCTGATCCCGGTCGTCTATGTTGCGGATACAGATACAGTGTGTTGTGAATCTTCCTGCGGCAGCGGGTCGCTGGCGGCGGCCTGGTACCTGACCAGAGATGAGAAGGACGGCTTCCACGGCTATAGTTTTGAAGAGCCGGGCGGAACGATCACAGTCAATATCGCCAAGAGGCAGGGAAGATATGCCGGTACAGTGGGCGGCAAACTTGCTCTGGAAGAGCCGGTAGAGTTGGAAATTGAAGATTGAATTTGTGAGGGTGCAGAAATGCATCCTCTTTTTTTGATTCTTATACATAACGGAATAAGCCCCTCGCAACGACTGCGGACGGTTCCGCGATCATTGCGAAGGGCTTATTTGAAAGGGGGAAATGTAAATCTTGTTAAACATTGAGAGTTTTAAAGAGGGGGAAATGTTCTCTCTGTTTACATGTAATACTATACACGATAGTTGTTATAAAACTATTTATAAAGAATGAAAAACTTCTAAAGTTTTCCGAAAAAAAAGAGAAAGAGAGAATTGCATATTTTTGCTGAATTGGGGGTGGATAGGAACGATTTTTTGTGCAAATGATGCAAAAACATAGTATAATGACTCTATAAGTTACAGGAATCGTCAATACGGCGACGCTGAAGGGGCGGAGCCGCAGAACGGAGGTGCACATGCAGTCTTACACTAAGATGAGATCGAGAAAGTTCCCGGATGTCATTATGAAAGTTATCCCCGGACATTTTGTAACGCCGAATTCCCATATCAACTATTATATCGATATGACGACAATGAAGACCAGGCAGAGCGAAGCAAAGGCTGCCGCTCGTGCTATGGCCAGTACCTATGCCGCCACGACGATCGTAGACACGATCGTGTGTATGGACGGAATGGAAGTAATCGGTGCCTATCTTGCCGATGAACTCACCCAGGCGGGTATCATGTCCATGAACGCGCATAAGACGATCTATGTTTATTCTCCCGAGTTCGACAATCGCGGACAGATGATCTTCCGTGAGAACTCCGAGATGATGATCAAGGGCAAGCACGTCCTTCTGCTTCTGGCATCCGCGACCACGGGCCAGACGATCCTTCGCGCAGGCGAGAGTATTGACTATTACGGCGGAACCGTTGTAGGTATAACGGCGATCTTCTCCGTGCCGACCAAGATCTTCGGCCAGCAGGTTCACTCCCTGTATAAGATCCAGGATCTTCCGGACTATCACACCTATTCTGCGTCCGAGTGCAAGATGTGCAAGGATCACATCCCGATCGACGCGATCTGCAACAGCTTTGGCTATTCCAAACTTCATTGATTATCCGTATAAACAATAGCGAATCTTAGCGTGAGGCCGTCATTAACGAAGGATTGACGGCCTCATTTTTGATCTTTGGGTGCCGGATTTTCTTTGCAATTTCTTTGAAACAGAGTATACTAAATGTGTAATATTTTGTTTAAAATTGGCGGATGTTACTTAAAAAGCATTTAACATACTTGCGGCAAAGGAAACTTTGATGGCAGATAAAGAGAACAGATATCCAATCAATAAAGAAAAGCGCGGGGGAGCATGGCACCTGTACAGAAGTGAAGTTCTGGCAGCCCTGGTCATCGTAGTGCTTGTGATCGGCGTCGCGTTCCTGGTAAACAAGTTTTTCTACGGTTTTGACCTTCCGGAGCTCGCGTTTAGAGAGCCTGTGGTCACGGACTCCTACGCGGGACAGGGCAAAAAAGGGAAAGGCTTCGTTCAGTCGGAGGACTGGAGGCTTCTGCTGGTGAACAAGAACCACCCTCTAGAGGAGGAATTCGACGGGGAGCTTACGGAACTGCGCTACGGACAGACAGTCGACAGCCGGATCTACCCGGATCTTCAGGATATGTTCGACGAGATGCGCGAAGCGGGGCTGGATCCCCGAGTGGTTCAGGGCTATAGGACCGGCGAAGAGCAGCAGGAAAGACTGGACAACAAGATCAGGGAGTACATGGGCTACGGAAAGACCAGAGAAGAGGCCAGGCAGCTTGCGGTGCAGTGGGAAGCCGAGCCAGGCACCTGCGAGCACGAGACGGGACTGTGCGTCGATATTTCCAGCGACTCGGAGGACAATGAGTCGGCGAATGCCGTGTGGGAGTGGTTGGACGAGAACTGCAGCCGATTCGGCTTTATAAAGCGGTATCCCAACAATAAATCTTCCGTGACAGGCGTCAAGGGAGAACCATGGCATTACAGGTATGTCGGCCTCGAAGCCGCACAGGAGATCACAGAGAGGAACATTACGCTGGAGGAATACCTCGGAGCAGCGAGGTGATCCGGCGGCGGAATATTTTGGCGTCAGGATATTTCATTTAGTTTTATTTATTAATTCATAGAAACTTTAGAAAGTAAACACAAGGAAAACACTTCTGAGAATAGAATAAAAAGGGAAAGAGAAAAAAAGCGGCAATGGTGCTGCTTTCGCTCTGTAAACTATGGGGGAGTCCCATGAAAATAAGGAGGATGAAATGGCAGAGTACAAATTTGGTGATGGAATCAAGAAATTCTTTCTGGCAGGCGTAGGCGCAGTGGCGATCACTGCGGAGAAGGGCCAGGAGATCATCGGCGAACTCGTCAAGAAGGGCGAGCTTACCGTTGAGCAGGGCAAGGAACTCAACAAAGACCTGCAGCGCAGCTTCAAGGAGTCCATGAATGAGAGAGGCGTGGATATCGATGAGCTCACTCAGAAGATCTCCAAGATGTCCACGGATGAGCTGGCCAAGATCAAAGAGCAGATCGCGTCCGTTCAGGATCTCATCGCAGAGAGACTCAAGAAAGCAGAAGATGACGTAGTCATTGCAGCTGATGTTGTTGAGGAAGCTGTGGAAAACGCCGCTGATGCAGCAGAAGAGAAGACTGAAGATGCTTGTGACAAAGCTGAAGAGGCTTGCGACAAGGCTGAAGAGAAGGTCGAGGAGATCAAGGAAGCTGTTAAAGAGGCATCCGAGGAATAAATCAAGACAAGATGCCGCATGCGGTGAATGCGGCAGACATAAATAAGCAATAAAAATCCGGCCCTTTGCGGCCGGATTTTTTATATCTCTGATTAATCATTCAAGTTGTCGAATGAGTATTCCGTTCCCTCCGCGATGGGCGCGAGGGGCGTCATGTAGTCGCCGGTCTCATCGGTTTCATCTTCTGAGTGGCGAATATGAACGGAATCGCCCAGGAAACTGACCCAGCCCCTGTCGTTGGTGTAGCGGTAGCGGCTGCCGGGCTCGAAAAATGAGATCTGCGCGGTCGTCACGTTGAAAAGATAGTGGGTGAGCCTGTTGGTATACCAGGCATTGTTCATCGCTTCCTCGGCGATCTCGCTGTAATCCGTTTCTGTGTCGAGGGCCTCCTCAGCGGAGATGTCGTTCCAGGTCGCATCCACTTCATACCACTGACCGTTCAGCTCTACCAGGTTCCAGGAATGCGGGCCCGCTGTCTCCTCGTCGTCTCCGGCTCTGCCCGCAACGACGGTGCTCCGGATTCCCGCTTTCTGCAGGAGGTATTCATAGGCGTAAGAATAACCGTCGCAGACAGCCCGGTTCGCTTCGCCCCTGCTGTTGGCCACCAGGGCTCCGTAAGCGGTGTGCGCCAGATCCCTGTCCTCGCTGGCGGCAGCTTCCCTGTCATAGGAGACCAGGTCGATGAGCTTGTCGTGAATCTGCAGCGCAACTTGCGGCGCGCTCTGGTCGAGATCGATCTCAGAGAGGAAGGTGTCAGCAGCATTTTTTAAAGCTTCCAGCTGAGCGTCTCGTTCAGGGAAAGACCCGGTGAGCTGGAAAGCGATGTAATAAGTGCCCTCATCGAGGAGCTTGCGCCGGTAAGTGTACTGGAAGGAGCTGTCTCCCGCATAGAGCCAGAAGAGCTCGGGGTGGTCGAAGAGAAGCGCGTTATAACAGCGGTGGAACGCTGCCTTGAATTCATCGCCGGCAGGATTGGTCCTGACCTGAAATTCGGCACCTTTCTCAGAGGGATCTTCTGAAAGGGCGCAGGCGAGCAGCGCGTCGTACAAAAGCTGATCTTCCTCCGCCAAATGTGTCCGGCAGTAGTGAACGGCGTCGTTTTCCGCAGGAGTGATCCCCTCAGAGGGCTCCGCATATGCAAACAGCACGGATGTTGTCAGCATGGCGACGATTCCCGCGGCTGCGATGGGTAATTTATTCATCGAATGTCCTTTCTTTTATATAAAACCGTACTGCAAGTATAGCATGATACAGGGGATCTAAGTGTTATATTTTTGTGAACCGGCCGGTCAAAATAGTGAAAAAACGGCGAAAATAAAGCATTTTTACGATATTTCCGTTTTGACCGGATTTTTACTTTTGTGTTAAAATAATATTGTACACAAGTGGCTGAAGTAGGGTTTTCTGCGCGCCTGCCGCTGCCGAACCGGGCGGCGGTTTGTAAGAAAGGTGGTAATATGGCGCAAAGAGTAACCGGCATCAATGTAAGACGCAGAAGAGCGACAACGAAGAAGCAGAGAGAAGAAGCAGCAAAAATCGAGATTCAGAAGCTGACAGGTCAGCTTGATGTACTGCGCGGAAGACTTACAGAGGTTACTGAACAGAGAGAGGCAATGACACTTCCGAATCTGGAAGGGAAGAAGGTGGAGCATTCGAAGTATGGCGAAGGCACAGTCAATGAACAGAAGGACGCTGTTTTGACAGTCACCTATGCGGGCGGTGTACGCAAGCAGAAACTTCCGTTTGTGATTGCCAGCGGATGTGTTACAGTCGATGACAGCGAGGCGACAGAGCGCTGCCGCAGGATCAACGATCTTGAGACGGAGCAGTCGAAGCTGAAGAAAGAAATCCAGTATCGTGAGAGCTGGATCTCAGACTTGCAGAAGCAGGGCTGACGACAGAACAAACTGTAGACACAGACAGCAATGACGGCTGCGGGATCGAGAGTATCCTGCAGCCTTTTTTCAGGACAAGAAAATGAACAATTATGAAGGAATCCGGAGGTCATTCCGGAACATAAGGCTTAAAAACATGGTCGTAGGAGAAAACCGCTCCGCTCCGGACATCGCCAAAGCTGTGGATACCCTGATTGGGTGGGCACACCGGGATGAGGCGGCGGGTGTAAGAAGGGACCGGATCCTCTTTGACTTCGAGGCCGAATTTGAAGAGATCTCCGACGAGATCGCGAAGCTTTCCGACAGGGGTGAGGCGGAGGCGTACAGGGACATTTACGAGAAGCTCTACACGTTTGCTGACGAGATGATGGCGGACAGCTATATGCCGCTGTATCTCTATATTTTGTACAGATACGCAAATGCACTTTTTAAGACAGGGGAGTCGCATCGGGCGGCGGAGCTGTTTGAAAAACTCTGCGATGGTACAGATAGAATGATCGGGATCAGAAATACTTACGGTATACATTGTCTGGAGCAGCTGGCGCTGGCAGCAGAGGCGGATGGTCAGCATGAAAAAGCGCTTGCGGCGATGGGAACGATGGAGCGGATCGCTGAGGAGGAGTTCGGTGAAGACAGCGCGGTGGCGATCGCGGTGCGGCGATTTTGCGGGAGAATGGCGGCGAAAAGCCTTTAAAAATAGGCTGAACTTCGAAAAAGTCTAAGTGTACTTATCGTGATTGGAATTGTATTAAACCGTATTTTAGTATACAATAGGAAAGATTATAGAAACTTTGGTTTTTGTTTGTGCAAGGGATGTTCAGATGCAGTTTACGGAAAGTGAAATCCAGGAGATTCTTCAGGAAAATCTGATGTTGAAGAAGGATCTCAATGAAGCAAAGGAAGAGCTGGAGGCCACGAATAAACTATATGACACTATGGTGGTGGGAACGAGCAACCTGCTGCTCCTTGTTGAGGAAGGCAGCCGCGGCGCCGTTTACGTTTCACCTAACGTGGAGGAGGCACTTGGTCTGCCCAGAGAGCTGGTTATGAGCGATGTTCGCGAACTCGGGCCGGACTCCGGAGATATTCCCTGTGAGGAAATGTTCGGGGATACCATCTCCGAGCAGAGCGGCGGCAGCAACTCGGGCGAAAGCACAATTCTGCGCTCAGACGCGGAGTGCCTGGACAGGCGGACCGGTCAGCCCAAGGCTTATCACAGAAGCGTCGTGCGGATCGAGGGCATAAAGGGCAGAAACCGCTATCTTGTGGTGTACCTTGACGCCGAGGGCGGGACAGCTGATAACAGCCGCCTGCATGAGCTTCTCTTGGGCGGAACAGTGGCGGTGCACAACCGCATGCTCAAGGGAATGTCCCACGACCTGCGGACACCTCTGAATTCCATTGCCGGATTCGTGATGCTTCTGATGAAGAACGCGGACAGCGCCCCTAAGGTAAAGGAATACGCCCACAGGATCGGCGTATCCTGCCAGGACCTTCTCACGATGATCAATCAGATCATGGAGATGAGCGGAGTAGATAAGAACAGCCCCGAGGCGGATAAGAGCGAGTTTGCGCTGGGCAAGACTATAGAAGAGATCTCAGACATGGTGCGTGTCAAAACACAGCTCAAGCACCAGCGCTTTGAGGTCCGCACAGTTGGGATCGAGCACGATATTTTCATCGGTGACAAGGTCAGGATCACGGAAGTGTTGATGAACCTTCTCGACAATGCAGTGCAGTACACGCAGGAAGGCGGAGAGATCTCCCTCACTGTGATCGGCAGAGAGAGCGATGGCGATGCTGATTTCAGAGAGATTTCCTTTGAAGTCCGTGACAACGGCATGGGAATGAGCAGCGAGCTGCAGAAGAGACTCTTTGACAATAACGGGCGTTTCGATGACGTTCCCGGTATGCAGGGCACCGGTATCGGAATTGCTGTCAGCCGCAAGTTTGTGGCCCAGATGGGCGGCACGATTTCCGTGCAGAGCACACTGGGACAGGGCTCGACCTTCTTTGTCGGTCTCCGGCTGCAGACAGCAGGCCAGGCTGCAGATAACTTCTGGAGCGAACACGGCGTCCGCAGACTCCTTGTCGTGGGCGAAAATATGAATGAAGCGGCGCGTATCTGCGAGCTTCTCCGGGATACAGGACTGGACGCGGACTATACCGCGAGCGCTTACGGTACAATGCAGCTCATTGAGCAGGCCGGGGTGGATGACAGAAGTTTCGACCTTTACCTCATGGACCGCGACCTTCAGGACAAAGGCTACTGGGAAGTCGCCGATGAGATCCGGGCTATGAACTGGGCCAAAACACCGGCGATCATCCTGATGTCGGATAAGGCGGAGCACTTTATCCAGAACGTGCACAAGACCGGCATAGACGCGATCATGCCCAAACCTTTCTTCTTCTCTACTTTCCGTACGATCGTAGAGGAACTGAGCCTCGACCAGGGCGGCGAAGGAACAGGCAGCGAGTCCATGAGCTCAAATCCTCTCGGAGGACTGAGATTCCTCGTGGCTGAGGACAACCCGATCAACGCGGACGTTCTCAAAGAACTTCTGGAAGTGGAAGGCGCCAGATGCGAGATCGCCGGAAACGGAAAAGCAGCAGTGGCAATGTACCGCAGTTCCAGACCGGGCTTTTACGACATGGTCCTTATGGACATCAGAATGCCCCTGATGGACGGCTATGAGGCAACGGCTGCTATCCGCAATCTTCCTCGGGAAGATGCGGCGACCGTGCCGATCCTGGCAATGACTGCTGACACCATGGAAGAAGACGTCGAGCGCTCCTTTGCCTGCGGAATGAATGCACATATCCCCAAGCCTATCAACATTAAGGTGCTCAACCAGACGATTTGGAAGCTGCGTGGGAAGAAATGAATGCTATGAAGCGTTCTGAGCAAATTTGATTTCTATAGTTAAGATTGATCGGACCGGACTCTTTGGAGCCCGGTCTTTTTTGCTATTTCAACACAATTCCATCTGTTGTAGAATAATAGTGGCGCGGTAACAGAAGCCGCAGCCTGTGGCCAAGCACGCGAGAATGCAGGGAGTGACTATGGAACTGGAGAAAATTGCTGCTGATCTTTATCGCGAATTTCCGAAGAATGCCGAGAAACTGTCCAGAGAGATGGAAAGGCTGTCCGGGCTTCTTGAGGAGACCGGCGCGGCGATCATGATGGAGATTGAGAAGGAAAAATACCGCAAGGACAAGGATCCCGAACAGATCCGGCAGTATCGCAGGATCTACCGCAGTGTGCGTAAAGAGATGGAGAGCGTGGAGCAGTGTCGCACGCAGTTCAGCCGGGAGCAGAGCCTTATGAGAGCTGAGCGGGAGAGAAATGCTCTGGAGAAGATCGATTACGATGCCTTCCGCGTGGATGAGACTGTGCCATATGATCTCAGCAGTGTGATCACTAATAAGAAACCTGCCGCTTTCTCGCTCTACGGACAGAAAACAGAGGTGGACAGCTGGAAACAGATGCTCCTGCAGACATGCGCAATGCTCAACAGGATGAATCCGATGCTCTTCACCAGTCTGGAGATGGACCCGGATCTGCAGGGAAGGAAGCGCCCGTACTTTTCCAGGGATGGAGTGGGACTAGATACGCCGGCGAAGATTCCGGATGCTGACCTGTATGTGGAGACCCATGTCAGTGCCAGATATCTCAAGAAGATGATCTCCAAGCTTCTGGGCAAATACAATATTCCTGAAGAAGAGTATCTGATCTACCTCAAGAAAGACTTTACTACTCTTCATGAAGAGACGTACAGAGTCAGAAAAGCAGCTCCCGAGCGTGAGAACGAAGAGCAGGGTGGAACGGAAGAGCAGCTCAGCTTCTCTTTTGACAGCGATGGGAACTGGAACGGATGATCATTTGACAGCGACGGAAGTAAGATAAGAAAGGAAATTTGTTATATGTATTCATTGAGCTTAATGCGTGCATGGACGGAGACACCGGAAGTGCCCACTATTGACCCCTCGGACCTGACACCGGGCACGCTTGAGAAAGTGCTTGAAACGCTGGCGCCTTCTCTGCAGAAGCTTGTTTTCAATATTGTAATATCGTTAATCATTTTTATTGTCGGCAGGAAGCTGATCGATGTTTTGCTGAAACTTTTGAACAAGTTTTTGGAGCATACATCAATCGACGTAGGAGTCAAAAAGTTTCTGATGTCTGCCGCCAGGATGTTTCTGTATGTAGTGCTGGGCTTCATGATCGTGGGGCAGCTGGGGGTCAGCACGGCTTCCATCGTCACGGTCATGGGCGCGGCAGGTCTGGCGATCAGTATGTCCCTGCAGGGGAGCCTGGCTAATGTGGCGGGCGGCATCCTGATTCTGCTGATGAAGCCGTTCAGAGTGGGTGACTATATTATGACATCTTTTGGCGACGGGACAGTGCAGGCGATCGGGCTGGTGTATACGACCATTACGACCGTTGACAACCGTGTGCTCACGATTCCCAACGGCACACTCTCCAATTCGGCGGTCACTGATGCATCCATGATGCCGGAGAGGCGCCTGGACATTTCGGTTGGGATCAGCTATGACTCAGACATCAAAAAGGCCAAAGAAGTCATGGAGAGAGTATACCTGAGCTGCCCCGCGGTGATCGCAGATAAGGGG
>Ga0326513_10000871_pt1 | contig 25198 bp, 21 predicted proteins | sample 2_2465_0518_D_FD_203654 | JGI IMG/M metagenome (GOLD analysis project Ga0326513, IMG submission 203654) | Bovine rumen microbial communities from UC Davis, California, United States - 2_2465_0518 | ecosystem: Host-associated > Mammals > Digestive system > Stomach > Rumen | place: USA... | reverse complement strand
TTGCTGCCGAGGGTAAATGTCTATTCCACTGGAACGACTTGGTGGTCTTTGTGCCATTCTGCGTACCTGGTGACGTCTGCGACGTACAGATTCGACGTAAGAAGCACTCGTTTGCCGAAGGCGAAGTGGTACGTATATTGGAATATAGCAAAGTTCGGGCAACACCTTTCTGCCAGCATTTCGGCGTTTGTGGCGGCTGCAAATGGCAGAACCTGCCATACGAGGAGCAGTTGAAGTTTAAGCAAAAGCAAGTCTATGACCAGTTGCATCGTATCGGAAAGATAGATTTGCCTGAGTTTCGCCCCATTCTCGGTTCTGTGAAGACACAGGAATATCGCAACAAGTTGGACTTTGGCTGTGCCAATAAACGCTATCTGACCAAGGAGGAAATCAAGGGCGAACGACCCGAGGTGTCACTGAAAGACAATCCAGCCATTGGCTTCCATATCACAGGGGCTTTCGACAAGATCCTGCCAATCGAGAAATGCTGGCTGATGGATGACCTGCACAACCAGATACGCAATGAGGTTCGCGACTATGCCGTGAAGAAAGGTCTCTCTTTCTTCGACCTACGTGCACAGGTGGGGTTGCTACGCGACGTCATTATCCGCAACAGTGCCAGCGGCGAATGGATGGTCATCTTCCAGTTCCACTATGATGAGACAGGAGGCGAAAAGGAAGCACTGGACTTGATGCAGCACATCAGTGAGCAGTTTCCACAGATTACATCGCTGATGTATCTTGACAACCAGAAGTGCAACGATACGATTGGTGACCAGGAAATCATCGTGTTCAAGGGTGAAGACCACATCTACGAATTGATGGAAGACCTGAAGTTCAAGGTCGGGCCGAAATCGTTCTACCAAACTAATACCGAGCAGGCTTATCACCTCTATTCAGTTGCTCGCAAGTTAGCAGGACTTACAGGCGAAGAACTCGTCTACGACCTTTATACAGGCACTGGCACAATAGCCAACTTCGTGGCTCGCAAGGCACGGCAAGTGATTGGGATTGAATATGTGCCTGAAGCCATCGAGGACGCCAAGATCAATTCGGAAATCAATGGCATTGAGAACACGCTGTTCTATGCAGGCGACATGAAGGATATCCTGAACGACGAGTTCATAGAAAGTCATGGGAGACCTGATGTCATCATTACCGATCCCCCTCGTGCAGGTATGCATCCCGATGTGGTGAAAACGATTCTGCGTGCCACTCCAGAACGCATCGTCTACGTCAGCTGCAACCCAGCTACCCAAGCACGTGACTTACAAACACTTGATGAGCAATATCGCGTAGTAGAAGTGCAGCCTGTCGACATGTTCCCTCATACACCACATGTAGAGAATGTCGTATTGCTGCAACGTCGATAACCAAGCACGTAAAAGGAATAACCTATGCCATCTAAAGTTCTATTGATTTATACTGGTGGAACCATCGGCATGAACCGTAATCCACAGACAGGCGCTCTGGAACCTTTCGACTTCGAGCACCTGCTCCATCGTGTGCCCGAACTAACACAGTTTCAGACGGAGATAGCTACCTACCAGTTCAATCCGCCCATCGACTCAAGTGACATGTCGCCTAAGCTGTGGACGGAACTTGCCCATGTCATTGCCGACCATTACGACTATTATGACGGATTTGTAGTCCTACACGGTACCGACACGATGGCGTTCACCGCTTCTGCCATCTCGTTCATGTTGCAGAATCTGACAAAACCCGTCATCTTCACTGGCTCTCAACTGCCAATAGGACAGCTGAGGACCGACGGGAAGGAGAATCTTATCACATCGATTGAGATGGCTGCCGCCCACCATCAAGACGGAACGGCGATGGTACCAGAAGTGGGCATCTACTTCAATGGCCACTTGTTGCGAGGCAATCGCACTACCAAGCAAAGTGCCGATGAGTTTAATGCCTTCGAATCGTTCAACTATCCACATCTGGCAGATGCAGGTGTCACCATTACTTATCACGAAGACCTGATTCACCGGCCCGACTTCCGCAAACCCATGTCACCCCACTTCGCACTGGATCATAATGTGATTATCTTTTCACTCTTTCCCGGCATCCGCGAAGACTTGATCAGGCACATCATTGCTACGCCCAACCTGCGCTCCATCGTCATGCGTACCTTCGGTTCAGGCAACGCTCCACAAAGCCCTTGGCTACTTAGTACCCTACGCGAAGCCGAACGACGCGGAAAAGTCGTGGTCAACATCAGCCAGTGCCTTCAAGGCAGAGTAGAAATGGGACGTTATGACACCGGTTATCAACTACAGGAGGCAGGTGTGGTCAGTGGCCGCGACTCCACCGTGGAAGCTGCTGTGACTAAGTTAATGTACCTGCAAGCCAAATACGATAATCCCGATATGGTACGACGGTTAATGAACCAAAGTCTCTGCGGAGAAATCACAATATAAGCAAAAAGGCATAAAAAACGTTAAACTCCGCAATAAAGATAAAAGCAATGCAAACGTATCTCAAAGAAATGTAGTACCTTTGCAGCCCGAAAGAGTCCGACGAGGCTGGGTGAAGTGTGCGCGACCGCGTGCCGCCTCGCGGAAAAAACCCTATTTACAAACAAAATCAATGTACGCAATTGTAGAAATTCAGGGTCAGCAGTTCAAAGCTGAAGAAGGCAAGAAGCTCTTCGTGCACCACATCAAGGACGTGGAAGCAGGCAAGACTGTTGAATTTGACAAAGTGCTGCTCGTAGATGCCGACGGCGCTGTCAAGGTTGGCGCACCCACCGTAGATGGTGCAAAAGTAGTAGTAGAAGTGGTGAACCCGCTGGTTAAAGGTGACAAGGTCATCGTTTTCAAGATGAAGCGTCGCAAGGACTCTCGCAAGCGCAACGGTCATCGTGAGCAGTTCACTGAAGTAGTAATCAAGCAGGTAGTCGCTTAAAACCAGGGAGGAACAACATTATGGCACATAAAAAAGGTGTAGGTAGTTCTAAGAACGGTCGCGAGAGCGCAGCTCAGCGACTCGGCGTGAAAATCTGGGGTGGCCAGAAGGTGCAGGCAGGCAACATTATCGTTCGCCAGCGTGGCTCGAAGCACAATCCAGGCAATGGTGTAGGCATGGGTAAGGACGATACGCTTTATGCACTGATCGATGGTACGGTGAACTTCCACCGCGGTCGTCATGACAAAAGCGTCGTTTCAGTAATTCCTGAAGCCGAAGCCTAAACAACTTACCAAACAAACTTATTCCAAACAAACAACAAAAGTCCCCGAATCTTCGCTGAAGATTCGGGGCTTTTGCTTTGTATTGCCTATTTCTCCTCGTAGGAATAATAGTACCAATAGGAACCTTGATAGCGTTCGGCCACTTTCCCCATTCGCTCTCTCGCATCGGGATAGCTTCTTTCCAGTTCTTGGAGGTTTGACCAGTCTTCGTCCATCACAGCATTATGATAGATGATAGAGGGATTAGTACGCCGATGAGTATAGAGAGTCAAAGCCTCACGATAATGAAAAGGCAGCTCGTCGTATACAGAATCCTTCAGTACGTAATATTTTGGTAAATCACGCACAAAGGCATCAATGTCCCGATCAATGAGATGACCGCACAACACATAATCAGCCACTGCTTGCGTGGCAAGTCCACTACGTTTCAAGGCTACAAGATAGCGTTTGGCATCCATCGAAGAGGCTGGACGCCCACCAAGATGTACCCAAATACTATCTGTTGGAAGAAGTATCAAGCGTGAACGACTGCCTTTAATCGGCAAAGGCAACATGTCGCTGCTGGTGCCTGCAATGGGGTAACGGAAGAGCCTTTCTCCCAACTGATACTGCCTGGAAAGCGCATAGATACGGAGCATGGTCAGGTGCTCGTCGGTTTCAAACGACTCATTGCCTACCCTTAAAGCCTCCTCAATATCACCTTGCTGCAAAGCCACTTCCGCATGCGAACGGAAATGGAACGTTGCATTGGTGTTGCCAATAGCTGCTACGGACAGCATCATCACAAACATGATGAGGGCATTGATCCATACACGGCGAGAGAAAACACCAGAATAATCCTTGTCGGAATCAAGCGTCAGCATATTCTTAGCCATCCACACTACCAGTCCCCACACTATCAGCACCAGAGGAGCTACCCAATACCAGGCTCCTAAGGAAAAACGCAGGTCGATGTCGGCACTAATATCACTGATGATGGCCAAGATAAGCATTGACGGCAAATAGGTCAACGCATGAGAACGCCGATTGAGGCGGACGACGGCTGCGATGATTTGCTGTAAGACAAGAAGTACTGCAGTAACGACCAATGTCCCTATGGTACGGTCGAAGCGAGTCACGCCCTTACTCAACACATGCTGGCCAACAGCAATCACATCGGCTTGAAACCAATAGAGCCAGGAGAAAGAAAAAGCACAAAAAAGGATAGCACACATCACCCTTGTGGTGATGGTACCATCCTTTTTCTGTGAATTGTGATACCTCATTTACGCTTTTTTCAAAACAACTGCCGAACGGGCAGGAATGTAGAGTTTGAGCCACTCCTTATGATCCTTCACATAGAGCGGGTCGTAGTTGGTGAAGTGGGTCACCGAGTCGTCTGCAAAGCCGAAGCCGCCAAAATCCTTCGAGTCGGTATTGAGCACCACCTCGTATGAACCCGTTGGGACGAGGAATCCATAATCGGTGAACGACTGTGTGGGAGAGAAGTTGAACACAAAGAGCAGGTCGCCACGCATGAAGGCCAGCACCTGATCACCGTCGTTGTGCCAAATCTCCACCACAGGCTTGTTCTGGAAATTACGCACCGACTTGATGACGCGAAGCATTTCACGGTCAAAGTCACCCAGCCAGTGGTAGCACAGATCGTGGTTGTCCACCAAGTTCCACTGACGGCGTGCATACTTATAGCTCCATCCATTGCCTTCACGGGGGAAGTCAATCCATTCTGGATGACCGAACTCATTACCCATGAAATTCAGGTAGCCACCATTGATGGCAGCGGCCGTCACAAGACGAATCATCTTATGCAGGGCAATGCCACGTTCAGCCACGCCATTGATGTCTTTCTTGGCAAAGTGCCAGTACATATCGGCATCAATCAGGCGGAAAATGATGGTCTTGTCACCCACGAGTGCCTGGTCGTGACTCTCGCAATAGGAAATGGTCTTTTCGTCAGGACGACGATTCTTTACCTCCCAGAATATCGAACTCGGTTTCCAGTTCTCGTCACTCTGTTCCTTGATGGTCTTAATCCAGTAATCGGGAATGTTCATGGCCATACGGTAATCAAAGCCATAGCCACCATCCTCAAACTTAGCAGCCAAGCCCGGCATGCCCGATACTTCCTCGGCAATAGTGATGGCATCAGGATTAACCTCATGAATCAGTTTGTTGGCCAGTGTCAGATAGCAGATGGCGTTATCATCCTCATGACCATTGAAGTAATCACCATAACCACCAAAGGCTTCACCAAGTCCGTGGCTATAGTACAGCATCGAGGTGACTCCATCGAAACGGAAGCCGTCGAAACGGAACTCCTCCAACCAATACTTACAGTTGGAGAGCAAGAAATGGAGCACATCGTCCTTGCCATAGTCGAAGCAAAGCGAATCCCAGGCCGGATGCTCATGACGGTCGCCTGGATAGAAGAACTGGTTGGGGTCGCCACAAAGATTACCCAGTCCCTCCACCTCGTTCTTAACGGCGTGTGAATGAACGATATCCATGATGACGGCGATACCCATCTTGTGAGCTTCGTCAATGAGTGCTTTCAGCTCCTCAGGTGTACCGAAACGGCTGGAGGGAGCAAAGAACGAAGACACATGATAACCAAAGCTGCCATAATAGGGATGCTCCTGGATGGCCATTACTTGAATGCAGTTGTAACCGTCCTTGGCCACACGAGGCAACACGTTCTTACGGAACTCCTCATAGGTACCCACCTTCTCGGCGTCCTGGCCCATGCCAACATGGCATTCATAGATCAGCAATGGGTTCTTCTTGGGCTTGAAACCAGCTTTCTTCCAAATGTAAGGCACAGTGGGATTCCATACCTGAGCAGAGAAGATCTTCGTCTGATCGTCCTGAACCACACGGCGTGTCCAGGCTGGAATACGCTCACCTTCGCCACCGTTCCACTTTACCTTCATCTTATAGAGCTGGCCATGCTTCAGGTCCTTGTCCTTCAGCTTCAACTCCCAGTTGCCAGTACCCTCAATACGCTTGCACTTGTAGTGCTCGTCTTCCTTCCAATCATTGAAGTCGCCAATGAGGTAAATCTCCGTTGCAGTGGGAGCCCATTCGCGAAACACCCAACCACGAGTCTGCTTGTGAAGTCCGAAATACAGATGGCCCGTAGCGAAGTCGCTCAGCGTCTTCTTGCCGTTCTGCGTCAGCTGACCGATTTTCCACAATGCGTGTTCATGACGGCCTCGGATAGCATCCTCAAACGGTTCGAGCCAACCATCGTTCTGCACGAGACCGATATGCTTTGGGGCTTCTATTATTTCCTTTTTCTTAGGTGCTGCAGATTTCTTGCTTGCTTTTTTTTCTGTTGCCATAGTATTTTATGCTTTAACCTTGAATATCGCTTTCTTGATTTCCGGAGCCATTGAGATGCAAGGGGCATGACCATCCTGAGGGAAGAAGATGGCAAACATTCCTGGCTGGCACTCGATAAAGCTCTCAGCCATACCCTCATACTTGGTGATGTCTTTCTCGGCATTGTATTCTTCCTCTGGCAGATGACACAACGGCGTATAGCCGAATGTCTCAGGGGTATCGAGAGGAATCTGGATGTCAATCATGTTGATGTGAGTCTCCAGCACAGCTGCATCAGGAGTACGTCCCTTCGCTGTAGTAATGTTGACAAAGAGGTCCTTGCCCTTAATAAGATGCTTGCCCGGCTCGAGGGCATTCAGATCATTGTCGCGGATAAATGCCACTACGTCCTTGAATAGTGGGTTGACGTTCTCGTACTTGGCGAGGTTGTCGAGGGTGTCGATAATCATAATGTTGTATTATTTATGGGTTTTATTTAGGGTTTATCAGGGACCGGGAGAAGTATTGTAACTTAGTCCACTTGTCGACGACCATTGGAATAGGAGCCACGGGCAGTAATCTTCCCATTGCGGTCTTTCTCTACGAAACGTCCGTCTCGCTTGCCATCCTTATAGCTGCCTTCAAAGCGTTTCCCATCCTTGTCCTCCTCAATCGAGGCGCCATGACGCACACCATTCTTGAAGGAAGCCTTGAACTTTGAGCCATCAGCCAAATGCCCCACACACTCTCCATCAGGCTGACCATCGAGGAAATGGCCTTCCACGACATCACCCTTCTTGGTCGTCAGCTTGCCATGACCGTTCATCTTGTCTTTATTCCACTGCCCCACATAGGTGTTGCCGTCTTTCCAGACAAAGGTTCCCTGTCCATGTTTTTCTCCGTTAAGGAATTGGCCTGTATAGCGGTCGCCGTTAGCATAGTTACAGTTGCCACTGCCAGTACGCTCTCCCATCACATAATCGCCATCGTAACAGTCACCATTTTGGAAACGATAGACTCCTCTCCCATGCTGAATGTCATTCTTCCATAGGCCTACATAGACATCGCCGTCGGAATAGCGATAAGTACCTTTTCCGTTACGCAGGTTGTATGCCCACTGGCCATCATAGGTCGAACCATCGCCCCAGGCATAGAATCCACGCCCGCTTTTCTGATCGTTCTTCCATTCTCCCTGATAATAGGCGCCAGTGGCAAAAGTGTATTTTCCCCTGCCCTCTCGTTTATCCTGCTTCCACTCGCCATCATAGATGTCGCCATTGAAGTAGTACATCACGCCATGCCCCTGCTGGACATCACGATACCAGAGGCCCACATACTTGTTATTATTGGAAAAGTAGAATGTACCATGTCCATGTTGATGGTCTTGCATCCACTCACCTTCATACTTCTCGCCGTCCCTGAAAGTATAGATACCAAAACCCTGACGCTTACCTCTTACATATTCACCCTCAAACCAGTCTCCGTCTTTCCATGTGGTCTTACCTTTTCCGTGTGGCTTTCCGCCCGACATTTCCCCTTGGTACTCTCCACCATCTTTAAACACATAAGACCCCATGTTGATTCTCTGGGCAGAAGCCAAACCTGGCAAAACAATAAATATAATAGGTAATATATAATTCTGTAATTTCATTATTGTCATGTTTTATGTGCCAAAATTACGAAAAAATGCTTTATTAAACAAGAAGATAGGACTTTTTAACGCAGATTTGAAGGATATTTAGTATCTTTGCCGACAAAATTAATAATTTTGAAAATCAAAAATAGTAACATGAAGTTTATTGGAATCATCCCTGCGCGTTATGCTTCAACGCGCTTTCCCGGAAAGCCCTTGGCCATGCTGGGCGGAAAGACTGTCATACAACGGGTTTACGAACAAGTGTCCGGCGTGCTTGCCGAAGCTTACGTAGCCACAGATGACGAACGCATACGTGAGGCCGTTGAGGAGTTTGGTGGAAAGGCAGTCATGACCTCGGCCAATCATAAAAGCGGCACCGACCGTATTGAGGAAGCCGCAACAATCATCAATACCGATGCCGATGTCATCATCAATGTGCAGGGTGACGAGCCTTTCATTCAAAAGAGCCAGTTAGAAACAGTAAAAGCATTGTTCGACGACCCACAGACACAGATTGCCACCCTTGGGAAGCCTTTTGAAAGTATTGAAGCGGTAGAGAATCCCAACTCACCGAAGATCGTCACTGATGTCAACAACTATGCCATGTATTTCAGCCGCTCTGTCATCCCCTACATCCGAGGGAAAGAACGAAACGAATGGCTTGGTTCCTTCCCATTTCTGAAGCATATTGGCCTCTACGCCTATCGTCGTGAAGTTCTCCGGGCTATCACTCAGCTACCTCAAAGTCCTTTGGAACTGGCAGAAAGCTTAGAACAACTGCGTTGGCTCCAAAATGGTTATCGCATCAAGGTAGGCCTTACCAATGTGGAAACAGTAGGCATTGACACCCCCGATGACTTAAAACGAGCCGAAGAGTTCCTTACATCCATATCGTAAAATGGCAGATGGCGGCCTATCCACGCTGCATCTGCCTGACAAGTTCCTGCTGACTGGGTGACAAAGAGGCAGGGAAGGAGACTTGATAAGTGACAATCAAGTCAGTGCCTTCTTGACCCTTGCCCCTCAAGCGTACTTTTGTGCCTGGCTGTGTGCAAGGCTTTACCTTCAACTTTAGCTTCTGACCAGTACTCAATGCAATAACCACGTCACCACCCAGGAGGGCCGTGTAAAGATCAATCGTCACTGTGGCCTGTGAAGGTTGAGGAGCCTGCTGATGACTAAAACCGCTAAAGCCGCCGAAACCAGCATTTGCACCACGGCCCACGCCACCAAATAAGTTCTCGAAGAAGCTGCTGAAGCCTCCCCCACCCTTGAAGTTAGAGAAGTCAAAGCCATCGAAAGGCGAACCTCCATTGGCACCTCCGAAGCCGCCAGTACCACCTTGGAAAGCTTCTGCCTGACGCCATTGCTCACCATATTGGTCATACTTGCGACGCTTCTCAGGGTCACCAATGACGTCGTATGCCTCGTTCAATGCCTGAAACTTCGCTTTGGCCTTGGAATCATCTGGATGCAAGTCTGGATGAAACTGTTTTGCACGTTTCAAATAGGCTTTCTTCACATCCTTCTGTGGAATATCTTTCTGGACACCCAGAATTTTGTAATAATCAATAAATGCCATTTTTCTTACCTCCTTTTTCTATTTTATTATGGTCACCAGCAAAAACTATGCCATAGCTACCACAACGAAATTCGTATTAAAATTCCTTAATTTGTCATTCTTTCGAAAAAAAGTTTGTATATTTCGCCCTCAAATCAAAATATGCACTTAATCAACATGATTCGACATCGCTTAGAGATACTAAGAATAACGCTCTTTTCTCTGTTGCTGGCTTGCTCCAGTTCCGTCCATGAGGCATGTGCCCAACAGCTTAAAGCCTCTTTGTCACATTTCTCAACTGACGACGGTCTTGCCAGTAATGCCATTGCCGAAATGAAACAAGACGACTATGGTTTCATCTGGCTTGCTACGTGGAATGGTCTCTCCCGTTTCGATGGCTATAACTTCTACAACTACCGAACGGGAAACGCCAGCGGCATCCCCAATCTGCACAACCGCGTCCACACGCTGTCAATAGACAATCAGCAGAACATTTGGATGCAGATGTACGACGGTCGAGTGTTTGTCATGAAGCGCTCCATCGACAAGATTATCAATCCTTTCGAGGGTATCAATGGTAGTGAAGAGTTCCGTACCAATTATCCGCTCACCGTGACCAGCACAGGTGACGTGCTTGTGAACATCAATGGCATTGGACTTTACAAACTGCGTATGGAGAACAACAAGGTCAATGCCCAGCTCATTACAACCAGCGGCCTCGAGATCACTTCAATGGCCGAAGGTTACCAAAACGACATCTGGCTGGGTACTGACAAGGGCGTCCATCGCATGGACATATCCAACCTGACCATCGAACGCAAGGGCATGTTCCTTGATGAATATATTACCTGCCTTTACTCCAATGGCTACAACATCTACGCAGGAACAAAGTCGGGCAACATCTATACCTTCGCCTATGGACAAGAGCCTCAGCTCATTCGACATGGAAGCAATCCTTTGAACTCCATCTACGTGGACACCCACGGTCTTGTGTGGTTCTCTGATACGCAGCAAGGCGTATTCAAGATTGATTTATCTACAGGAAAGGAACGACTCTATACACAGAAAATCTCCGTTCCTGACTTTTCCGGTATGGGTGGTATGTTCAAAGAGGCCGGCGGCGTTCTATGGGTACGTATGAACCACGGCGGCTATGGCTATTATAACCGCCAGACAGACGAGGTGGAGTATTTCCATAATGACCCTGTGAACCCCTGGAACCTGTCGAACACAGTCAATGCAAGCCTCGAACTGGGCGAGGGTGTGGTTTGGGAGTCTACCAGCCGCCGTGGACTGGAGAAACTCGAAATACTGAAGAACACCATCAGCCGCAAGCTGGTGGTACCTGAAGAAGAACAAATGCCCTCTAACGAGATACGTGCCCTCTACTATGACAAGGAACGCCACCTATTATTATTAGGTAATAAGGACAATGCGCTCTACATCATTCGCGAAGACAGCAGCTATACCGTTCTGACCAAAGACTCGAAAGGTAATCCTTTGGGACGACTCTATGGAATCAATAAGGACTCGAAGGGCAACTACTGGATATGCGCCAAGGGAAGGGGCGTCTACAAGATGACGCCTTCAGGCAATGGATATAGTTTCCAGAACTTCGTCCACGACGACAACGACCCCTATTCCTTAGGTGACAACAATGCCTACTATTCGGTGGAAGACAAGCAAGGCAACATCTGGATTGCCACCTACGGAGGTGGTGTCAACGTCCTGACAAGAGACAAGAACGGCCAATACAAGTTCTTGCATCCACAGAATGCGATGAAGACCTACCCCTACCATTCCCACCGTAAAGTACGTACCCTGGAAGTGGACAAGGATGGCAATATCTGGGCAGGAACGACCGATGGAATCCTCATCATGTCGCTAAAAGACAACAACTTCACCATCACGCCACTGACTTCGAGTAAGGAAGACCCAGAACACATTCTGATGTCAAACGACATTATGTGTATCAAGCGCGACAGAATGGGTGAAATGTGGGTTGGCACCAACAGCGGCGGACTTGCCCATAGTATTGGTAAAGACACGAAAGGCAACTGGCTTTTCGAGAATTTTGGTGCACAGGAGGGACTGCCAAGCGAGGAGATATTCAGCATCACATTCGACAGTCACGGCAATGTTTGGTTTGCCACCGATCATGTGATTTGCTCGTATAACACAGGTAAAGGCATCTTTACGACATTCTCCAATCTTGACGGCGTTGACGACACTATGTGCTCAGAGAATGCTGCCATCACACTGCCAAACGACAATATCATCATTGGAACCATCAACGGTTTCTATACTGTTGACAGAAAAAAATTGGCCACAACCGCCGGTTCCATGCTCAAACTGCGCATCACAGACTTCTGGCTCGACGGAGTGTTGCAAAGTCCACGCTATACCAACACTTATAACTACTATGTACCAGATAGTCGTGAGGTGTACCTTCCTTCCCATATCTCGGGGTTCTCTTTCCGCTTCGTATCGCTGAACTATCAGTTACAGCATCGCATACATTATCAATATAGGCTTGAAGGCTATGACCACGTCTGGCTGAATGCCAACAAGAGCCGCATCGTCAATTATAACAACCTGCCCACAGGTCGCTATAAGTTCAAGGTGAGATGCTTCTTGCTTGAGTCGCCCGAGAAATTCGACGAAAGGGTCATTGAGGTGGTTGTGCCGCCCTATTTCCTGCTGTCCACCAGTTCCATCTGGCTCTATATGTTCCTTTCTTCCATCATCGCCATCGGTCTGATGCTGTGGTACCAGAAGAAGTTGGAGAAACGAGAGAGAGAACGCCGGATGCGTGGCTCTGCTGGGGATGTGACCTATCAAAACTCTGATGAAGCAGTCTTTATGAGCCTGCTGATGGAATGGCTTGACAAGAATGCCTGCAATCCAGAGCTCACGGTACAAGATATGATTATCCAATCTGGGCTTAGCGAGACTGAGTATGAGAAAAAATTACAGATCTACACAGGTTCTACGCCTAAGGAACTGCTCAATGAGTATCGCTTGAGCCAGGCTATCAAGTTCTTGGAAGAGAGTGATGACAACATTGCCAAAGTGGCCTATAATTCAGGCTTCAGTGACCCAACCGTCTTCAATCGTCTTTTCAAAAACAAGATGGGCATGTCGCCATCTGTCTATCGCGACACCATTCAAAAGAAGGTGTCCGAAGACGAAGTCCAGCAATCTCAGGACGAGGACATCTCACCACAGAAGCAAAATGATGGTACAGACCATTATGAGCTGATAGATGACGATAAAGAATAGGGAAGAAAAGAATGAAGGAATGAAAAAATGGTCTCTCCCATGAAATTCATTCCTTCATTCTTTCTTTTTCTCGTTTTTTATTCGTACATTTGCAGCCAGAAACAAACACATCGGGGCCGTACTGGTTCGATCGGGATACTCATCAAATAATGCGTGAAAACAGGGCGTCTTCTCTTGCCAATGGCGGGCCGCTAACCAAGCGTTCATTCCGATTGCAAAATCGACTGATAAATGCCGGCGGATTACAAAAGCGGAGAGCTCCCACAACCTGTGATAAAGGAGTTTTCATCACATCACCTTTACGGCCCCACTTTTCTGTGAAAATAATAATAAACAATTAAAAATATAGGAGGGAGGAAAATGTTTTCCGGAATCATAGAAGAGTTTGCTACCGTTGTAGCCATTCACAAAGATAGAGACAATATTGACTTTACTCTGACCTGCTCCTTCACTGAGGAATTGAAAATAGACCAGAGTGTAGCACATAATGGTGTGTGCCTCACCGTTGTTAGCATTGAAGATCATTGCTATGTGGTGACGGCAATGAAGGAGACACTCGACCGCACCAATTTAGGATTGCTTCAAGTAGGCGACAAGGTCAATGTCGAACGGTCGATGCTGATGAACGGTCGATTAGACGGCCACATCGTCCAGGGACATGTTGACCAGACGGCTGTTTGTACTCAAATGGAAGATGCCAATGGATCAACCTACTTCACCTTCACCTATCCAAAAAACCGCGAAATGGCCCTTAAAGGCTACTTCACGGTTGATAAGGGTTCTGTCACGGTCAACGGTGTCTCACTGACCGTATGCAATCCTACTTCCAGCTCTTTCCAAGTGGCCATTATTCCCTATACTATGGAACATACTAACTTTCAGGATATTCGTATAGGAACAGTGGTCAACCTTGAGTTCGACATTCTTGGGAAGTATATTGCTCGTTTACAACAGCTATAGGGAGATTCTTATTTCTTGATTAAGCCTTTAAAGAAGCCGCCAACAGCCTTTCCCACTCTGTTGGCGGTTTTGCCTATGCTGTCACCAGCGGCTTCAATTCCATCAGAGAGACGCTCACCACGATACTCGAGAATTTTCTTGGTATATCTACCCTTCAGCATGTTGTATTCCTCGACCTGATGGTCGGTCAGTTGTGGCTTTACCTTATGGTACTGCTTCATCAGCGTATCCTGACGAGCCATGAGTGAGTCGGCCAAAGGTTTAGTAAGCGAGTTTTGGGAGATGACGAAGCCAGCAAACTGACGGTAGTCATTCATAAACTTCAGGGTGTCAGACTTTTGGGCATTTGCAGTAAGCAACGTGGCACATGCAAATAAAGTAATGGAAAGTTTTTTTATCATATCATTATGTTTAGTTCGAAGCAAACAAATGTCCGACAGGCTTGTTACGGCCTGTCGGAGAAGATAGCCAAAAAGAGGCTTACGTTAATCGATTAAATATTGCTATTGAGAATTTCCTTCCAATGGGCATAAGCAGCCAGATACTGGTCACGATTAGCAGCAGGCTCAATCACTTGAAGCTTCTCCAGGGTGGCAAAAGCCTCATTGTGATCCTTGTAAATACCTGCACCAATACCAGCACCCTTGGCAGCACCTACTGAGCCGTCGGTATCATAGAGCTCAATGGTGGCACCACTGACGCCTGCTAAGGTGTCACGGAACAGCGGAGAAAGGAACATGTTGGCTTTACCAGCATGAATCTTCTTAATGTCCATACCCATCTGCTGCATGATTTCCATACCATAGCAGAAAGAGAAGACAATTCCTTCCTGAGCAGCACGAACGAGATGTGCACGGCTATGCTTGTTGAAGTTAATGCCGTTGAAGCTGCATCCCAACTCCTTGTTCTGGAGGACACGTTCGGCACCATTGCCAAATGGCATGATGACCACGCCGTCACTACCGATAGGAGCCTGGGCAGCCAAATCGTTCATTTCAGCATAACCCATGTCGAAGGTGACATTGCGATGCATCCAGGCATTCAGGATACCCGTTCCGTTGATGCAGAGCAATACGCCAAGACGGGTGTTGTCAACAGAATGGTTCACATGTGCGAAGGTGTTCACACGGCTCTTCGAGTCATAGTTCACCTCGCCCAGCACACCGTAGACCACGCCACTGGTTCCTGCAGTGGCAGCAATCTCACCAGGCTCAAACACATTGAGTGACAGGGCATTATTGGGCTGGTCGCCACCACGATATGTAATAGGTGTACCTGCCTTTAGGCCTAATTCAGCCGCAGCAGCCTCACTGACAACGCTCTGCTCTGAGAAGGTGGGAACAATCTCAGGAATGAATGATGCGGGGATGCCATAGTAATCAAGCAAGAACTGGGCAACCTGATTGTTCTTGAAGTCCCAGAACATTCCTTCTGAAAGGCCGCTCACAGTGGTATTAGGCACTCCGCTGAGACGCATTGCCAGATAATCGCCTGGCAACATCACCTTATATATATTATTAAAGAGGTCAGGTTCATTCTCCTTCACCCATGCCAATTTGGCAGCAGTGAAATTGCCTGGCGAATTGAGCAAATGCGAGAGACATTTCTCTGCCCCAAGCTCATTGAAGGCACGTTCACCATAAGGCACTGCACGAGAGTCGCACCAGATAATAGCTGGACGCAAAGGCTTCAGGTCACGGTCGATACACACCAAGCCGTGCATCTGATAAGAGATACCGATGGCAACAATCTCTTCGCCTTTCACCTGGCCGTCAGCCATGATCTTCTGAAGCGACTGCTTGGCATACTGCCACCATGAATCAGGCTCCTGTTCAGCCCATCCAGCCTTGACGGCCTTGATAGGAGCTTCCTTTTCAGGAAAGAAAGCCGAAGCCACACACTTGCCATTATCGGCGTTAACGAGCGATGCCTTGACAGACGAGCTGCCCACATCGAAACCTAACAAATATCTTGTCTGCATAATTAATTGTTTAGAATTCCTATTATTATATACGTTTGTGATGCAAATATCACAATTTTTTTTTTAATAATCAAATAAAAATGAGAAAAAGTCTTTTTTTTTACTTTATTTTGTGCTCAATTAAAATATTTTTTCTACCTTTGCAAATTGTTATAACATACAATAAAAACCTGTTAAAAAACAAGTCTCATATATATGAAGAAAAAAATCTTAATTCTTGACGACAAGGAGACCATCGCAAAGGTGCTCTCTATCTATCTCATGAGTGATTATGATGTACAGTGGCTCCCCGATGGCTTACAAGGTGTGAAATGGCTTCAGGCAGGAAATACGCCCGACCTGATCATTTCCGACATTCGTATGCCAGGCATGCGTGGAGATGACTTCCTGGAGTGGATTAAGCAGAACGAGTTGTTCCGCCATATTCCTGTGATTATGCTTTCAAGCGAAGACTCCACCAGTGAGCGTATCCGCCTTTTGGAAATCGGTGCAGAAGACTACATCGTGAAACCATTCAACCCTATGGAACTTAAGATCAGAGTAAAGAAAATTCTGCCCAACTAAGTTTGTATTTTTATGATAGGTGTCGTCTATTTAGGTAATAATCCTCAAACCGAAGAACGCTTGAAGTATCTGCCAGGAAGACAGGTACAGCTTACTAAGAATTACAAGGAAACCGCTGCTGCCTGCGAACGTCGGACACGCAACGAGCACTTCATTGTATTCTATGAGAAAGGCGAGCAAGCTGAGGATATCACAGCCATTACCTATTTGCGGAAGAACTGCAAGAACATCTACATCATCTTGTTCACTGCACACCTCTCACGAGATGAAAGGGTTACTTATCAGAAATGTGGCATTAACGACACTTTGGATCTGAATGCTTCGGTTACAGAACTGAACAAGAAGTTACAATTCATCTCTGACAGGGAAAGAATACTCTTCGATGACATAGTTTCCAAACAGAAAATCTTGCGCTTCAAGATTCCCTTGTGGAAACGCTCATTCGACATTTTCTTCTCCCTGCTGGCTCTCATCATCCTTTCACCCATCATGCTCCTTACGGCATTGGCCATCAAGATTGAAAGCAAAGGTCCAGTGCTGTTCAAATCCAAGCGAGTAGGTACTAACTACACCGTTTTCGATTTCCTGAAGTTCCGTTCGATGTACACGAATGCAGAAAAACGGCTGAAGGAACTGAGCAAGACGGGTAATCAGTATGTGGAGCATGATGAAAATGCCCATAAGACTGTCATCACATCACCATTGGGCGATGAGGCAGAACAGGAAATGTATGACAGCGGGATGGAGTCAGAGATGATGATCAGTGACGATGAGGTGATGCTGGTGGGCGACGATTTTGTCGTAGCAGAAAGCGACTTTAACAAGAAGAAGGAAGACGACATCAACAATGCCTTTGTCAAGATTGAGAATGATCCACGAGTCACCAAGGTTGGACGTTTCATCCGCAAGTACAGTATTGACGAACTGCCACAGCTCATCAACATTCTTAAAGGCGACATGTCCATCGTTGGAAACCGCCCACTCCCTCTCTATGAAGCAGAGAAGTTGACTGCCGACTCCAGTATCGACCGCTTTATGGCTCCAGCCGGACTCACAGGTCTCTGGCAAGTTGAAGAACGTGGCAAAGGTGGCAACATGTCTGCCGATGAGCGAAAACAACTTGACATTCTCTATGGTCAAACCTATAATTTCATGCTCGACATGAAAATTATCTTCCGCACTTTTTTCACTTTCGTCCAGGAAGAAAACGTATAATAAAAATGAATGCTTTAAGAAAAATTATCCTTGCCATAAATTTGGCTGCTCTCAGTACCGGGGCCTTTGCCCAGGAAGCTAATGACGAGAGCGGCATTCTTGCTGGTTTCTTTGATACCAGTAGTGAAAGAACCATTAACTGGTCTCATTTCCATCTGCCCCCTCTTGCTGTGCTCTTTGAGAATGCGAAGCAAACTCCCAGCATCCTCTCCATGGCCAAGAAGCAAGAGATGGCCCAGGCAGAAGTCACCAAACAGAAAAAACATATTTTCTCTTACGTGCATGGACACGCAAGCTATAGCTATGGTAAGAGTGATATGTGGGGAAATGGCTCATCGTCATATAGTCCCATCATCTACCAGTTCCAGGGCAGCGAACAGAGCTATTGGAATGTAGGTGTCAACGTAAGTGTTCCTTTGGAAGACCTGCTGGACTTGTCTCACTCCGTGAAGCGCAAGCGTATGCTGGTAGAAGAAGCCCAGCTTCAGAAAGATATTGCCTACGACCAGCTGAAATTACAGATTGCTCAACTCTATGTGAATATCACCAACAACTTGATGGCTCTGAAGACCGCAGGTGAGAATGCAGCCATTTATCAGGGTGCCAGTGCTCTTAACGAACTGGAATTCCAGCATGGTAACATGGAAATTGAGGATTTCGCATGGACAGGCCAGCGTGGACAGGCAGCTGTCAACACCTATCAGTCTCTGTTGAAGTCCATCACTTCCGACATTCTGACCCTTGAAATTCTCACCCATACCCCCATCATCACCAATACGATGACCGAAATCACGATTGAGAGTACGGTGGAGAGGGATGAGAAGCAAATCGCCAAGCAGAACAAGGAGATTGAAAAGCGTATCAAGGAAGATACAGAAAAAGAACTCAAGGAAGAAGAAGCTATCAAAAAGCAAGAAGAGAAGCAAAAGAAAGAAGAGGCTAAGGCCCAAGAAAAACAGAAAAAAACCAAAAAATCTAAATAAAGATGGATATATTCAGATACATCGTCAGATTTTTATACAAGATTCGTTGGTATTTGGTAATCTTACCAATGATAGCTTTAATCGTAGCCTGGTTCCTGACTCGCGATTTGGAACGTGTGTATTCGGCTGACACGACAATCTACACTGGTATGATTACGGGCTACAACATCGAAGGTGGAAGTGGTATTGTAGGTGGTAATGCACAGACAAACATTGCCAACCTCCTATATATCATCACGACCGATGCCACCATCCACGAAGTGTCACTCAGGTTGTTTGCTCGCTGTATGATGTACGGCGACCACAGACGCAACAACAACTACATCACAGCCGAGCACTTCAATCAATTATATCGAACTGTCCCGACGGAAGTAAAGAACCTCATCAATCCCAACAGCGAGGAGGACACTTACCGCAAGCTGAAGGGATATGAAAAGGGTTACAGCACCAACTACCTGTTCGGTATCTTGAATGGCCATCCATACTTTGGTATTGACAACATCTCGTCACGTTTGAAAGCCAGCCGAGTAGGAAGCACCGATATTATTCATATTGAATATTCGGCCAACGACCCTGGTATCTGCTTCAACACGCTTGACATCCTGAACAAGGTATTCTCACAGCAATACCAAGAGTTGCGCTATGGAGAGACCCACAACGTCATCAGGTTCTTTGAGCGAGAAGTAAAGAAGCTCCACAACATCCTGAAGGATGCAGAGGACGACCTCATCATCTATAATACTAAAAAAGGTATTATCAACTATGGTGAGCAGACGAAACAGCTGACTGTGCTTGAAATGCAACAGCAGAATGCCGTACACCAATATGAGAAGAACGAGATGACCACCCGAGCCTTGCTCGACTATCTGGAACGTCAGATGGGTAACAGAGCTGAGGTGATTCGCGCCAACAAGGATTTCACCAATCTTGTTCTCGAGATTTCGCGTCTGCAGTCGCGTATCGCCAACCTGCGCCTGATGAACAGCGAGAATGGTGGAAATGATGCCGAAGCTCAGCAAGAGTTGGCAAAAGCTCAGCGTAAGCTGGAGGCTGCCACCGAAGAAATGAAGACCTTGACAGGTAACATTGAGGCCAACAGCTATGTTCCTAAGACCAGCATCAAGGCCAGCTCTTTGAGCCAGAAGTGGTTGGATCAAATCTTGCTTTTGGAACAGACCAAGGCAGAGAGAATGGCCCAAGACCTGATGAAGCAGCGCCTTGACGCCCAATACAAAGTGTATTCGCCTATCGGTGCCACACTGGATCGTAAGGTAAGGCACATCTCCTTCATCGAGGGCAACTACATGGAAATGATGCGCTCATTGAATGCAGCCCGTCTGCGTCAGAAGAACCTTCAGATGACGACAGCTACCCTCCGTGTGCTCAATCCTCCTATCTTCCCATTGAATGCACAGCCCACCAACCGACTGATGTATCTCTTAGGAGCATTCATGCTCACATTCATCTTGACGGCACTCTACTTCTTTGTGATTGAGATGCTTGACCGTACGCTACGTGACCGCATACGTTCGGAGCGAATCACCAAGATTCCAGTGATAGGCTGCTATCCACGTGAAAGCACCTTACGCTACCGCCGCTTCAACAAGACGATCAGCGACATGGCTTTGCGTCAACTGAGCAAGGCAATACTTCCTTACTTCAAGGAGGGGCAGCAGAATGTGCTGAACTTGTTCTCTACGGATGCCGGAAATGGTAAGACCTATTTGGCACAGGAACTTGAAAACTACTGGGTCTCCATCGGATTGCACGTCCGTCGTCTGACCTACGATGAAGATTTCCTGGCTGAAGATAGTCGTTACATCATGGCAAAGGACATCAAGGACCTGTGCGCCGACATCCAGCCTGACGAAATTGCTATCGTCGAATACCCCAATTTGGATGATAATTCCGTATCCACATCCCTCCTCAACATGGGAACGCTGAACCTCATGGTGACGAGAGCCAACCGTACTTGGAAGGACGTGGATCAGAAAGCTTTGACAGAACTGCAGTCTCGCATGAAAGATCCGAACACCCTGTTCATGTATCTGACAGAGGCCAGCCGTTATGCAGTGGAAGAATATGTGGGTCAGTTGCCGCCATACACCAAGTTCAACAACTTCATGTATCGTATTTCGCAATTAGGCCTCACAGCCACCGAAAACAGTCACGCAAAATAAGCATAAATGAGTTATAGCGGTTTTAGCAGTAATTCTGACAATCCTTATGCAGGTGGAGGAAGAGTAATCCTACTCTTTCTCCTGTTTTTGCTTTCACTCTATTCATTATCGACCCAGGGACTGACAGGATTTGCCATTACTTTTGGTGCACTTCCAATCATGGCCATTGTTGTTGCATTGGCATTGCACTACCAGATGTTCACATTCTGGGCATTGTTTATCATCAACTACTTCGTCTCTTTCATGAGTCGAATGGGATGGCTGCCAATCCCCACCTCCGTGCCAAACGAGGCACTGGAGATGCTCTGCCTTGCCTTGGCCATCATCGATGCCGGCATCATGCGTTTCGAGAAGATAGCCAACGCCATGGGTCTGGCCATGCTTATCTGGTTCCTCTATTGTGTACTCGAGCTCCTCAACAATTCATGCGATTTAGGTTTCAACTTTGGGGTGTGGTATGCCGGATTCCGACTCATTGCGCTCCAGTTGGTTTACGCCTTCATCGTCTGCTCCATATATATTGACACTCCCAAGAAGCTGATCAATTATATCCGCTTATGGGCCATCCTGGCACTCTTTGCATCCTTCTGGACATGGAAGCAGCAGACGTTCGGATTCAATGATGCAGAGAAAGTATTCCTTATCGTGGCAGCTCGAACCCACATGGTGAATGGTATTGTGCGCTTTTTCTCTATCTTCACCGATGCTGCCAGCTGCGGTATCAACATGGCTGCAACCGCCGTCATGTTCTATATCATTGCCATCACATCCAAGCTGAAGCGCGACAAGATATTCTTTCTTATCACAGCATTAGCCTGTACCAAGACCATGTTTGCCTCAGGAACACGAACCGCCATGTTCTGTCTCATCATTGGCTTCATGGTATATGTGGTACTATCGAAGTCTGTAAAGATTGCTGTCTCTGTCACCATTTCCGGTATCCTCTTCCTCTGTTTCATGATGTTTACCACCATCGGAAATGGAAACAATGAGATACGCCGTATGCGTTCTGCCTTCAACAGGAACGACGCATCTGCTGGTGTACGCGAAACTAACCAAGCCGTCATAGCCAAATATATGCAAGATGCCCCATGGGGTATCGGCATTGGCGTTGACTACAAGAACGTGCCATCCAACAACAAGTTCCGTTCTCTTGCTACGATTCCCCCTGACTCAGAGTACGTTTACATCTGGGTACATACGGGTCCCATAGGCATCACCATTTTCCTGATTTGTCAGGCCATGATGTGGTTAGGGGCCTGCTGTATAGTGTTCTTTAGTCTCAAGAATCGAGCGTTGCAAGGCATCGGAGCAGGCTTCTGTGCCGCCTTCGTGGCATTCCAGTTAGGAGGCTACGGCAACCAAATACTGATGCAGTTCCCCAACACGTTGCTCTTCTATGGTAGTCTTGCCATCGTGTACTGTCTGCCGAGGATAGAGAAAGAATACGAGGAGATTGAAGACAAGAAATATGCAGAGCAACAGGAACGCGAACGCAAAAAAGAAGAGAAGGAAAAAGCAAAGCGAGTAAAAGGCCTTTGGTCCAGGTTATGGAAGTGGTGGAAGAGATAGTCTTATCAATCATTACCGTCAATTTCAATGGCTTCAATGATACATGTGCATTGATTGACAGTATCCCTTTCGGTGCTCTGCCACTGGAGGTTATTGTTGTTGACAATGGTTCCAAGACCAACGAGGCAGCCCTCATTTCCAAGCGTTACCCCCAAGTTCACGCCATCCGTAGCGAAGAGAACTTAGGGTTTGCCGGTGGAAACAATGTGGGCATCAAGACTGCCAAAGGCAAATATATCTTCCTCATCAACAACGATACGGAATTCCGGGATGAGAAGAATATCTTAGCACTCATCCAGCGGCTTGAGTCCTCTGTAACCATCGGTGCCGTATGCCCCAAGATACGATTTGCCTGGGGAACCAATCCCATCCAGTTCGCAGGCTATACCCCTCTGTCACCAGTTACGCTGAGAAACAAGGCAATAGGATTCAACGAGGAAGACCATCATCAATACGACACGCCCCACTCTACTCCCTATGCCCATGGCGCTGCAATGATGCTCAAGCGGGAAACCATCGATCGGGCCGGCCTCATGCCCGAATGCTATTTCCTTTATTATGAGGAACTCGATTGGTCTATCCTTATCCGGAAGGCCGGCTATGATATATGGTACGAACCCGCCTGCTCGATTTACCATAAAGAGAGCCAGTCCACTGGACAAGCCAGTCCACTTCGCACCTACTACGTCTGCCGCAATCGACTGCTCTTTGCCCAACGCAACACGCAAGGCATGGACAAATACCTCTCCTATCTCTATCAGATAGGTGTCGTAGCACTACGTGACCTTGTCAAATATACCACCAAGGGACGCTTCGACCTGGTAAAGGCCACCTGTCGAGGCATCGCTGACTTCATAAAAATGTAGATATATGGAGCTATTTTGGATTCTTTTCGTCCTCATCGACTGGCTGCTCTTCATCCCAGTAGCCATCACGACATTGTATCTACTGGGATTTGCAATAACCTCACAATTCACCAACAAGCGGGACATACCCAGGTCCAAGCACCTGAATCGCTTTATCGTACTGATACCTGCCTACAAAGAGGACAGGAACATCCTTCAGACCGTCAATGCCGCCTTAGGACAGAACTACCCCCAGCGTATGTTCGACATTGCCGTCATTTCCGATCACCAACAGGAAATGACCAATATGCGACTGGCCCAGCTCCCCATCACCCTCCTTACTCCCAACTTTGAGAAGAGTTCCAAGGCCAAATCATTACAATACGCCATCTTCAATCTTCCTCAATTCAAGATCTATGATACCGTCATCATTCTCGATGCAGGCAACATCGTGGAACCTGAGTTCCTGGAACAGATGAACGATGCCTACGAAGCCTCAGGCACCAAGGCCATCCAGGCGCACCGCATGTCACGAAACCGCGATACCTCGACGGCTCGTCTTGATGCTATCTTCGAGGAAATCAACAACGCCATCTTCCGTAAGGGCCATACCAATGTCGGCCTATCGGCAGCCACCAACGGCTCTGGTATGCTCTTCGAGTTTCAGTGGTTCAAGCGCAACATCATGAAGATCCACAACGCAGTAGGTGAAGACAAGGAGTTGGAAGCCATGCTCATGCGCGAAGGTATCTTCGTCGATTACTTCGAACATATCCATGTCTATGACGAAAAGACCCGCCATAGCCGCGAATTCAATAGCCAGCGTGGTCGATGGGCCTATACGCAGTTACATGCGCTCATCAGCAACATGAAGTATTTCCCGAAAGCCCTGCTGGGCCGCCATTATGACCATCTGGACAAGCTGACACAGTGGATGCTGGTGCCTCGCACCATTATGATGGGCATCATCATGGTGATGAGCCTCATCCTCCCCCTCATCTACATGTCCACGGCCATCAAATGGTGGGTAGTAGGTGCCCTCGTTCTTTTTGCTTTCTCATTGGCCACCCCCAACTATCTTGTAGACGAAAACTGGGACACGGATTTCCTGCATGCCCCCCTCATCACCATTGGCGGACTCTTCAACATTGCTCGAGCAGGCAAGGATGAGGCAAACACCCGTCTCAACTCTGTGGGAACCAGCATCAAGAAAATCACCTCTATTACAAGATACCGGAAATGACCATCAGTATCCTACATGCAATCGACCTGCTTCTATGGTTTTTCATGGCTATCTCCGTAGCCTATGTGGCCTTCTTCGCCTTCGTGTGCCTGGTGAGAAGTCGGAAGAAAGAGGCCGTCTCGTCCGATACGCCCTTCCGCTATCTTGTCCTTTATCCTGCCTACAACGAAGACAATGTGATTCGTCTCTCCGTGGAAACCTTCCTCCAGCAAGACTATCCACGCAGCAATTATGAGTTAGCCGTCATCTCCGACCACATGCAGCCAGCCACCAACCAATGGCTCTCAGCACAGCCTATCACCCTCTTCCAACCCGTTTTCGAAAAGAGTTCCAAGGCAAAGGCGCTCCAGTACGCCATGAGAGAGGTGGCCAGCAAAGGCAAGACCTTTGATTATGTGGTCATTCTCGATGCCGATAATGTGGTAGGCAAAGACTTCCTGATCCGCCTCAATGAGGTTTGCCATGCTGGACATCAAGCCATCCAGTGCCACCGTACGGCAAAGAACAGCGACGGCGACATCGCCGCCCTCGATGGTGCCAGCGAAGAGATCAACAACACCATCTTCCGCTACGCCCACAACCTGATTGGACTGTCGTCGGCACTCATCGGCTCCGGCATGTGCTTCGACTTCCATTGGTTCCAAGACAATGTGAATCA
>Ga0326513_10000870_pt1 | contig 25237 bp, 60 predicted proteins | sample 2_2465_0518_D_FD_203654 | JGI IMG/M metagenome (GOLD analysis project Ga0326513, IMG submission 203654) | Bovine rumen microbial communities from UC Davis, California, United States - 2_2465_0518 | ecosystem: Host-associated > Mammals > Digestive system > Stomach > Rumen | place: USA... | reverse complement strand
AAACGCTCTGTCCATCTTCCGGCAACCCCTCACTAACAGGAATCCACCTTGTCTGCTCTAATGTTTTGATTGCCATATTGCAATACTTAATATTGTCCTTATCATCCCATCTATCTCTAAGACCTTCTATCCATTCGATTGCGTTTTGAGTTTCTTCTTGATTCGTCATGCTTTATCCTCGCTTTCCGCCTTATCTAACTCGTACCTCAACTCTAAATATTTCCGTTTCCAACGCTTTGCTTTCTTCCTGGCTTTGCGGAGTTGTTCCTGAAGTTTGTCGGTGTTATTAGCAATATCATTAAATGAATTACGATTTACGCCAAAAATCATTCCATCGCTACGGATGTAACCTACATCGTATACATTATCATTAACAAAGAGTTTTATTTCTGTATCCGAGGAAATGTCATCAATTTTCTCTAAATATTCAATCAAAACTTTGGCTTTCATAAATTGTCCTCCTCATCAAACTGGGTTTCTTTATCTAAATCAATTATCTGCCAATCTTCGGGATTTTCTCCACCCCAATGATACTTAGCTGCCTCTAATATTTCATGTGCCTTCTGTAGACTCCGTATCTTGTACGGAAAGCTCCATGCTCCGCCAACATAATATCTGTCAAATTTTGGATGCTTGTATATAACTCTGTTGTCTACTACGTTCTTTACAATGTACATCGTATCACCTCATCAAACTGAGTTTTTATTTCCATACTTCTTTTTTCTTCAAAAAATTTTGGCAGATACACCTGTATCTAATAATGCATTAATCTCCTTTTTAGCCGCAAGACCAGTATACATAATTGTCTGCCTATGCGGATCAACTGGAATTCTAACTAAAAAATCTTCATCGTCCACTGTTCTTCCATGAATTATAATTTCCCTACTTGTCATTATACGTTTCTTGCTCTCAAATAATTTGTCATCAATATAATCAGTTATGTGTGTCATAACAACATCTTTTGGCTGTTGAATACTGATGGAGTCTATTGTGTCAATAATGAATTTACTATCCATTTTCTTTTACCTCCTACCAATACTCAATACCTAGTTTCGTCGCAAGTGCATACAGATCGTTTGGTGTAAACTCGCAATAGCCACACAATGGACTTTTTTTAATAGTTTCTAATATATTGTCGAAGTTTTGAAACATAAGCTGTAAAATTATCTCTTCGAACTCCGTAAATTTGATAGCTCTAAATTCTTCTTCAGTTGTATCTTCCACCATTGATTTGTCTACCATATCTACCTCCTACTTGGTAATTAACTACAATGTCCACTACTACCGCTGCCTTCGTAGCAATGTCCAGTACCACCGCCGCTACTTTCGCAATGCCCAGCCATTCTAGTTTTCACTTTAATTAACCATCTACAAAATCTTGTATACATTATTATACCCATCCTTTCTCTAACGATCCGTCTTCATAAATAACTCCATATTTATTTTTAGGTTTTCTAAATATATTACATATAATTTTTGCACCATCTAACACCGAAGCCTTGAGTGTCTCTTCGCAGGCGAAACATGATCTTTTCAGTAATACAGGTGTTTTAAATCCAGGAATTATCTTTTCCATATCCAAATATTTTTGACAACCATGCGAGTATGGTGAACCTAAATGTATACCAAAGGTCTTTTCAAAAGATACGAAATATTCTGCCCCATGTTGTATTTCTGACAATTTAATGGAATTAAACCCCATTGCATCATAGTGTTTTAAACACTTAACCAAGTCATCTTTTGTATATAAATACGGCTTAACTATATTGAGATTTATTCTTATCTTTTCCTTATGTGGCAAACTATTGTAAAACTCTTGCCTGTTGTAATATGATTTTGTTTTCCGTATTTGATCTGCAATTTCTTCATCGTAATGCTGCGCAGAAATATTTAACCCATCCAATAACTCAATTAGATATTCAAAACGATCTCGGTTGTCATAACAAATCTTAGGAACCGATGTTGTAACATATAATTTTAAAGTTGTTTTGTCTTTGAGAATTTCTATGCACTTAATCAGTTCTTCTAAAAACAAACATGGTTCTCCTCCAAGAAACAATACATCATCTAAACCATCTATATTATCAATGATAGTTTTTGAAATAGCTTGCACATCCGGCTTTACAATCCGTTTACCATCATAACAAGCATCTACGCAATGTGCACACTTATTATCACAAGCACTAGTAAAATGGACATCAAACGAATTATAAATTCCATCGCAACAGTTACACTTTAGTTTCATAAACGCTTGCCCTCCGTAACGTTTTTTTTATTAGGTTTAGTTATCCCATACAATTTCCCGTCTAATCTCGATGTGCGCCCTACTGCTCCAATCGAAGAATGTACCGCAATTAACACACGCAATTTCATTTTCAATCAGATTTTTCCCACACCTGGGACAACTATAACCGACATAATAATGTTCGTCCCATCCGTCATTTCCGCTGCTATATTTAATATTCGCATTCGGTTTTACCTTTTCTACCATCTTGTATATTTCCTATTTATTTTCTAAGATATCAATAATCGCCTTTGCCTGATCTACAGTAAGATCTGACTTACTACATCTGCGCATCATATCCACTGCCTTAGCAATGATCCTTGATTCGGTTATTGCTTTTACATATTCTTCCGAATATTCAATAACCCGAGAAGTATCCCATCGGTCACCTCCATAAGGGCGACCGTATTTATTCCACAAGGTTTTATAGGTTTTATCAGTAGCAAAATTTCCTGCCCCGGTTACTCTTGTTACAGTTGCAACAACATCGTTTCCCCAAGCGGAAGTGTAAATTACCTTATCTCCTACCTTGATGTTATCAAATGTTGCCATACTTATTACCTCCCTTACTTATACAACTGATACTTCCTGCTGATCTCATGCGCCACCTCGTCCGGCAACGGTCTGAAACCAATACATGTAAGTGTTCTCCCGACTCCGTTCTCGTCAATCTCCTCCGGTTCAAGTTCGGTAAGGCAGTTATCTTTGATTAGGAAGAAATCCATTCCCTCTTCCAAACCTAACTCTTTTGCCTTATCTACCGCTTTCAACAAATGATTTTTGTTTTTCGCTTCACATACTGTTTTGGTAAAGATGTCGTTGATCCAGTTTTCGTAAACGTCGGGATCAAAAGTTAGCGTAGCAGCATAATGGTATGTAACGTCTGCTTTATTTACTAACTCCAAGTTACTAAATCCGTTTTCCTCGGAAATTTTCTTTGTATAAAAATAATTTTGTCCGTTTGCCTCTGCATCTTTACACCATTGATAAAGGCTTGGATGTCTATATGGCACTATTCTTTTCTCTTTACTGAACGGATCATATACTCTTCTGCGTTCAAACTCTGAATCCATCACATACTTTGTATTATTTCGAATGAGTTTCATGAACCATGCATTAGATCCGTGAGCGGCCATTGCACATGCTTTACCCGAACTCATGTGTAAATCCTTACGGAGAATTATTAATTGTCTATACATCACATAACCACCTTTTTTAATATCCTCATACTTTAAGTTTATAATATCTATGAACTAATTCTCTTGCCTTATTAACGCATATATCATCTTGCCTTAGGATGCGCATATATCCAGCATATTTTTCTTGGCATCTTGGGCATGTTTCATAATAAATATAGTTACCGAATCCATCGCTAGGGCCTATTACAAGATCTTTTGGCATCGCTTTCGACGTGGTTGTGTCTTCGTATTGACAATTTGGGCAATAATAATACATTAGCAGCATATCATTACCTCCTTTTAATGAATTACGATTTCCTTTGCGAAACCAATTGCCAGAGCGTTTATAGCCTTGCCTATATATTTGTTAGAGATATCTATTGTGTCGCTTTCTTCCTTCATAACATCTTTAAATACTCGGCTTGGTAAAATTTTGGCTATCATTCCCATGTCTTGCGGTTGCAGTTTCTCCGGTAATATTCCTTCGTCAATCATTTTATACAATTCTTTTTCTACTCTTGCTTTTGTAACCACCGTCTTCGCTTCTTCTTCAGCTTTCAGTTTTTCTGCCAAATGTTCAGGATCAAGTATCTTTTTGATATGATTTTTAATTTTCGTCTCCTTAAACGAATCATTGACAATCTTTAGATAAAATGGTTGACGAACGTCTGAGCTATTTAACTTTGATTGGCTCTTAATAATTATTCCTTCCTGAAATTCTCCATATGCAGGACTATTCAGGAACGTTTTACAATGATCCCACGAAATAAATGCACCGTCATATAATACATGTATATATTCAAGTCCGTGAGATTCAGCAAATGCTTTCACTTCCGTTTGCGGAAGCCACTGTCCTGTATCGAGGTCATACATGTCAAATACATACCATTTGTTATATGCGTCTTGCCTATACTTAACCGTATGACCAACTCCCCACTCTCCAAAACAAACCCTATTTCCTAAATCCTGAAACTTATTTGCATCTAATGACTGTACATAATTCCAGAAACCACGGAGTGTATCTTTATAATCTAGTTGCTTTTTACGAGAAAATGCAAGCAGACTGCCATCTGTATCTAATTGAATGCTAGCGTTGGCACCATCCCACTTTTCTGTAATGTTGATGTGATCTCCAACTTCAAAACAACCAGTGTTGCTTTCTGTAATTCCATCATATCCTTCATCTTTTATGCGACTAATATCCATATAATGTTTCATACGACCACCTACCCTTCATTAAAATTCATTAATTGGGATGGGGTTCCTTTGAATACTGGTTTTGGATCATCATATAATGCTACAATAATTTCCGTAATGTCATTTGCAGGAACTCCGTCTAAACCATAATAGCTATCTATAATTACTTTATAATTATATTCTTGCCTGTCATCCATACTTGTAATATACAAGCCTCCAGCACCGTCTTTAACACGCGCAATGTATTGAGCAGCCAAACACCCAACTCCGTTTGCGATTTCACGCACCTCATTGAAACTAATTCCATTTACAATATAAAGGTTATTAAGCCATCTTGCTAAATCTTTTCCAACCCCATCAATATACCCATCAAACTGCTGATATATATTAACCAAAGGAATTTCTTCTTTGCCGCGCCGTTCAACAAACATTACTGTACTACGTGTTCCCATATTATATCCTCCCTTTATGCATAGATTTTTGATATATTATTTCCTTGATCATTGAATTGTTCCCATTTTTCTTCATTATCCCATGAAATATATAATGTTGTCTTTTCTCCATTTTTAATGGACGCTACATGGTATCCAGCATTTACCAATAAAAGTATTGTTTTATTTTCTACTTTATCTGTAACTCTTGTATTGTCATATGTAAAAATAGTATGTGATTCCTGTATATTATTAATTATACTGCATACTATTTGATTCATCACATATTCACTGTCGATAGTTATATTATTATATAGCGATCTAGCCTGATTTGCCGATAACGGAAACTTATCCCAAGGTAATGAATATTTATTGCCATCATTGAATATTTTTCTCACAAGATCACCTCCTAAGTTCTTTTTCCCAAACACCATCGGCCTCATCACAATTATAATACTTAACAACATGCTGTAGCGGCATACTCCAATCACCATAATTATCCCACATTAGATGTTCCCACCATGCAGGTTTTCCACCAGACTCTTTACACCAACTAGGCCATTCATACATACAAAAATACCGGCTTGCATTATCAATAATATACGAACCACTATAATCATCTTGCAAACGAATAATCACATCACATACCATTAATCGTTTTGCTAGTCTACATATCCACTTATTAAACTGCTTTAATGTTTCTGATAAATTCATATCTCGTAACGAACTACTAATTGTAATCGTATATGTATCTCCGTATGATAGCCACCCAAATCTTCTGCCTTTGCGTCCATAACGTGTTGTAAGATTATTGGTCATAAAACCATACTCATCATGAGAACAAGATACGTTTGGTTTATTCAAATTGATAAAGAATTCCATATCTCCTTCTGAGCCTTCAACAACAGGAAGATGATCGAGAATGGATCGTAAAATATAATCGCATTCGTGCTGAGTTCGTCCCGGAACACTAACAGCAATAACGCCATGTATTTTTGTCCATATTGACATATTTAGTTTCCTCCATTACGCCATTTTTTATATATTATCACGCATTTTGTATAATGTCAATAGTTAGTTTTCTACTTTAAAAGATTGCGTCAAGAATGTTTGCAGATTCTTTTTTCTTTGATTCACTAACTTTTGCATATCTCTCTGTATTTTTTATGCTTTTGTGCCCGAGCTGTTGCTGGACACGGTATATGTCTCCTGTTGCTTCATAAAGTTTAGTAGCACATGTTGCTCGCATTTTGTGAGGAGTAAACTTTCCGCCAGATAGATTTTTAATAATGTTCTCCATTGTTCTGACAGACATTCTTTTGCCACCATTGCAGATGAATACAGCATTTTCGTTCGGTGATGCCAAAGATTTGCGTTGATCTATCCATTGTATCAAAGCATCAACCGTTCGATCCCCAATATATACTCTTTTTTCTACATTTCCTTTTTCTGTTACTTTAATATACCTTTCTTCAAAATTAATATCATTAACATCAATGCCAACTATAGCGCTAACACGTAAACCAGTTGTAATTCCAAGGATTAATATTAGTTTATCTCGCTTTCTCCACCTTCGTTGTGCTTGATAAAATTTATATGTCCCTATTCCATTATCTATGTTCTTCAACATTTGATCAATGTCTGTCTGCTCCATTGTAATAATTTCATGTTCTTTATTATCTTTTGGTACTTCAACTGCATTACATGGATTATATTTTATAATTTCGTTTTTAACAAGAAATACAAATAATCCATTTATTGCAGCAAGCTGTGCAGCTCTATACATAGCAGTCTTTTCTTTTCCTGATTCAGTGAATCTGATATACTGCATATATTCATCAATTACCATAGGTTTAATATCTTTTAGTTCAGAACCATCTGTAATTGTAATATTTAATTTCCCGCTTATATAATCCAAAAATTTACATACATACCTGACATATGCTCTTTTTGTGTATGCAGTTTTCCGCGCCATACTTATAATATATCCATTTAATAATTGCGGGTATTTTTTTGCCATATCACGAACTTTGAGTTCTGTTTTGCTATCAACTTCAAATCTAATAGACATAACCACCCTCCCTAAAATCTTGTAAGATTATGCCTTACGGCATACATAATATAGTTTGATATATCTTCCAAACTATATTCTTTTTTATATTTTTGATAATAATAATTACTTGGTTTATGTGTTCCTAAAATCCACTCTTTATATGTTAAACTATATTTATTTTTAATATACTCATTATAATAATTAATTTTTAAACGCTCTGCTTTATCTCTATTGTTTGCTAATTCCTTTGCCTTTTTTTTATGAATCCGTTCACGTTCATCTTGTTCAAAACAAAAGTTATAATATGAAACTTTTCCGTCTTCAGATGTATAACGTTTCCCAGTTTCGCCATGGCGTCGATGACCCCATTTGTCGATATATGAAGTTCCCTTTTTCTTTGCATCTTCTTTATCGTGCCGTTCTTGTTTGTCATTACTAATCACATTACCATAAAAAATAGCGCCAAAAATAGCTGCAAATAACCCACCAATCACTTAATCATCACCTCCTTTCTTATTATACATAACATATATACTATAATCAACGCTGGATTTTTGTTACTATTTTTTTGATCCGTTCTTTTTTTGCAGTATGTGTTTTTTCTGTGATATTGAGAATGTCCATATAGATGTCAACGTCACCTAGTAATATTGACAACGCTTTTGAAATTGAATTAATCCTATTTGTATAAACATCATCATTTTCACCATGATAATGGTCAAGAGTATATTTATAATCCAATATAGAAGAAATGACATTACAATAATCATGCAATAACTGTTCACCGCGTTCTATTACGCCAATGTTTGATGATGAAATAATTTTAATCATATCTGAATAATCCATAATAAATCCTCCTTATTTTATTTTTTATATATATTGTCATCATTTTTTGCCCCCATTTGTTGTTTATATTTATGTCCACTCGTAGCCGTAATATTTAAATCCATACCCCAAATACACATCTGTAGTGTAACCATCGCCCGGAACACTATACTTATACTTTGCGTCCTCTGGTATTTCCGCAACGTTTTCTTTTACATCCACTTCAACATACCCGTTCCACCAATCACTCCATACCAGTTTTGTCATTTTAGTTTTCTCCTTTAATGCGCTCTAAAGATTACGTGCTCACCCTTCTTCAGGTTCCAACATCCTTCTCCCTTGAAGGCACACTCACTGCAATTACCTCCACAATACGTTGCACCATACTCCGGTGCTGTTGTCTGACCATCTTCATACAGCACATGACTACAAGGCAGGTTGTGCGGATTTTCCATCTCCATTCCACACCATGCACTCATAATCGGCTTTACGTTTGTGGGAAACTCATAGTTTTCCAGATACTTATTAATTCCATTATAGTTCTTAGTAAAGAACAAAATCATCGTCTGTGGATTTGTTTTACCGAGAGCAGATACAAACATAAAATCCTCATATGTAAGGTCTCCACCAACATTAATTCTGAGTTCTTTTACATAATTCGCCTGAACCTGTGTATTTACTTCATCCCAAAACCGCACAATATCTGCCTGATGGATTGCACTATTTTTGCACCTGTCATTAATAACCGCAGGGTAAATCAAGTCGTTCTTCAGGTCATAACAATCCCACATACACTCGCTGCAGTTAACACAATCTACAACCGGAAGTAACGATACAGTCCAGCAATTTACTCCAGTTTTTCTATTACCTCTCTGTAATTTTACATGAAGATCATCAACAATTGGCATCATTTCATCCACCATTTTTGCTAATTTTCTTACTCTTTTTAACACAGCTTCTTTACCGATACTTTTTTTCATTGATTTGCCTCCCTTTAATTTCCTACTTTGCCATGTTTTTATATTGGGTTGGGGTATTGCCCCCAACCCGTTTATTAGATTTATGCAGCCAACAGCATCTGTACAGTCTTATCAAGGATATCGTTTCCGTCAATAGCCTTCTTAAAACGATTTTCCTTATAGTTTGCAGTCATTCTAAATGGTTCCATATGACTTGTTGTATCTGCAACTGCCTGTACAAGTCTTGCCCCAGTCTTGTCTAATACCCTAAGATCAGGCGCTTCTGTATATCTAAAAATAATATCATCACGAATGGCTTGCTGATTATTCTTCTGACGATCTGCCATATCATCAGCAATAGGAATAATATTATTGACAAACTGGATCAGATTGGAGTCGTTAATTTTTACCTTGTACAACTGTTCAAACGTTTCCTGTGTTGCTTCAAGATATCTATTTGCGAGTTCCAGAGTCTCAATTGCATCATCTAACTTATTTGCAATACTTCCGGTGTGCCTTGCAGACCACATTCTTTTAGCTCCGTTAATTGCCATATTGAGTGTATTAAAACATACAACTCGAACCGGAGTCATACATACACGTACAGCCCCTGATCCGTCATGTGTGTTCGTAAATACCATATACGGATCAACATCCTCTCCAAGAACCTTAATTGTTTGTGGCATTCTTGCAAGTAACCAAATAATCTTTCCATCTTTCAACGATCCAGCGGTCTCATACCTTACTCCTTCGCCAAGCAACGCATCTGTAAATGCGAAGGCCTCTGTATTCTGTACAATTTTGTATCTGTCTCCTACAATACCGAGCGGTTTTCCATCTGACGACCTGACATTCGCCCATGAACCTTTAATTTGCGTTCCATCTTCCAAGAAGATCGGCTTCTGTTCTACTTTCCAGTCAATCTGCGCAAGACGGATTGCTTCTTCACTGGTCGGCGCTTCCTTAACAATAGTTCCCTGACCGTGCCACGGGGTTTCTCTTACACTAAACATAGTATCAATCATAGCTGGCATATTAATTTCCTCCTTTGTTATATAAATACTTTATTTCATATGTGTTTTTATTGTCATTTAATGTATTATACGTTTAGTTTTCTACTTTGTCAAGTACCTTTTTAAATTTTGTTTCTAACTTCTGTCATCAACATAATAAGTTCTAGTTCTGATTTGGACTTTATACATCTATGCAAATAACCATTAACTACTTCTTTTGGTTTTTCTACTAATAACTCTGAAATAGCTGTCTCACAGAAATATCTATATGTTTCTAATTCTGTATCTCTTCTTTTTCTACTCATAATCTTTGTTCCTTTCTTATAATTATATATATATATAATATATATGTATCTGATAATAAATAGATTTAAGTTATATACTGGTTTATAGTTATGTTAATATTTAAGTTATAATATTTGCGCATCGACATATTTTTGTGTTCAATTTACTGATCACTATCTCCATTCTAAATTATACACACTAACATAGTATTCGCCGCAACTTAATGTATCATTCATGGATTTTTTAACACTTATCTTACCAATTCCATGCGTAGGTTCTGTCCAATAATATGCATACATTTTATCTCCACGAAAACTTGTTAAAAGATCACCCTTTTTAACTTCCTTATCAGTTCCTTTATAATATAATCTCATATGATACTCTCCTTTTCTTATAATAATTTTAATATTTCGTAACTGTGTACAACGTGTTCAACTCTTTCGTTATCTGCAATCCAATTCATAAAAAATACGATCCCAATTAACATCCAATTAAAAATAAATCTCAACACACCACTCCTTTCATTAAATATCCTCGTTCAAATTATCTGCTATCTAATTCATCTTTGTTCAAATTACTGAACACTATCTAACCAAGTAATAATAACTTCGTCGTCGTCATATTTTTCTAACGCTGTAATAAACCTTTTGATTTTTCCTGTTTCACTTACCCATATTTTATAATCTCCTTTGCTTAATAATCTGTCATCGTATCTGCAATTACCATCTTCATAATAACAGCTTAACCAGTATTCCAGTTCGCCTTTAAGATACCCATATGTTACACCATCTTCGACTCCATAATGCTGTCTCATATATGCCACTTCACTATATCTTAAATCATCATCTGGCGAAGTTGGTAACTCCTCATGCTCAAGACAAATCTGATGCATTAATTTATTCCATCTTTTAATTACTTTAGGATTAGTTACAACACAGTTATATTTCATGTCTACCTCCTTAATCATAAAATACTAGTACATTTGATGTACCAAACATATAGTCGTTTCTTTTAAACATTTCTTTTAATAACGAAAACTCCACATCTTCCACTTCATAATTATCTGTATTCATAATCTCGCCCAGTGTTAGTCCGTCATTCGGATCATTAACAAAACCACCCACTTTTTTATTTGCCTCGATTGCATAATTAATTGCGGATGTAAATTCATCATCAACATTTACCAAAAACTGTGTATTATCCAGTGTAAAAGTAACTAGCATTAATCTCATGACATTACCTCCCTTGCAAATGCTGCTTTCGCAAATGTAATTACATTATCATATTCATCTTTTGTTAGATTCCTGATTCCGGTGTCAATATCTACATATAATTCACCTCCATTCCCAGATTCCATCACATACATAAATCCGTTTTCCTTCAGTTCAACGTCGCACTTACCAAGACCTATAAGTTCAACAGTCATATACCTCTCCAGACCTTCACTACTAATTTCACTCCATTCATCTATTATACTCATTTTCATATCGCTATCTTATCGCCATGCCCATCTCTTACTTCTTCTTCATCAAACATCATATTTAGCCTCCAATTCATTTATAACATCAATTGCCGCATCTAATCCGCGTGTATAATCATACATAAAATGTACATCATATGGTATAAGATCAATTCTTTTTCGTATTTTAATTTCCTCTTTCAAAGAGTGTAAAATATCATGTAAAACTTTTTCATTCATCTGGTTTAATCCTTTCTTTATTAGGCTCAAACATATAGTCGCCTCCATTCGTTATAATTGCTTATGAAGCAATTGCTTGTGGTTCAATTCCCTTACTATGACAAATATCCGCAACCTCTTTGTAACTCAATACTTTAATTATTCTTATCCAGTCAGATATAATCCATGGTTCCTTTTGTCGTGTATTTGTTTTAAAATAATACCAAGATTCTTCCGGAACAATCCTATATCCATTTCTTGTTCTTGATTCTATTTCACTTCCTCTTACCTCACATTTACACCATACATAATTCTGCCTTTGTGCTAATGTCCCATCTTCCTGTCTCTTGCCAATCCAATCTGTAAATGGAATTTTTGTGCTATGATGACCACTACGAAGTGCCAATTTCCCACCGCAACCACTTGCCTTAACATGTGTTTCATCAACAAGTTCTCCCGGCTTTGATTTTACCCATTCACCAATAGGAATAGCATCTTTTGTGTTTACATACAGTGGATACAACTTGTCGTTTTTAGTTTTAAACAGTTTGTATGTAATCATACACGATCCTCCTCTGAATTATTTGATTCACTCAATTTTTCTGTATGCTGGCAAAACACTCCGCCAATACCAAACAACTTTACATCATCTTCCACTTCAAAGAACGCTTTTGTTTCCGCCTCTTCTTTTGTTTGTGCTTCCACGTCGTATATAGCTTCAAACGACACTCTCCATTTTGCCATATTAATTCCTCCTTATCTGGCCAGCATTGAATCCTACTAATGATTGCCATTATTGCCACTCTTCCCACTCTTCTGTGTCGCGGTTATATTTACGGATCACACCACCTTTCTCTTTTGCAATCCGTTTCGCCTCTTCAAGTGAATCTATTTCTCCGGCATATCTTTTACCGTCCACATACCACACCACTTCGTAATCCATTGGCATGTCACAAACAGAGTCCATCTTGTCCATCATCTCCATATACTCATATCCGTCATACGCGCTCGGATAATAACGACTCGTCATATCTACACCACCAAACCCTTCCGGGAACCGCTGAGTCAGATCAGGTATATAGTCGATTCCCCATCCCATAGTCTCACCTCCTTTTTATCATTCTCCAAACCAGTCATTTCCATGACTGCTGTTCCATATCCCTTCTTTGTATTCAATACCTAACGCTTCCATCAAATGACCAATCTTATGCCCAATAGACGCAAGCATCCAATCATAAGTTTCTCCGTAGATTGCTGCTTCGTCACAATCGCCAGTTCTATTATCATCTGGGATACTGATACAATGTTCATTGAGTACATCTTCAAAAGTATCGATGATATCTCTTGCAACTTCCTGTGTATAAACTTTCATAGCGGTCTCCTTTCATTCCACTGTCTTAGCAATTTTGTCCAGCCAACAATAAATAACACCGGTATCTTCTAATGTTTCTGCATATTCCTCAATTCCTTTGTATGCTTTTTCTACATACTTTGTAATCTTTGGAACACCTTTTATTACCTGCTGTAGGGCTTTAATCTGCGTTTCTCTTTTTATGTATTCCTCACGTAATGTATAGTCGTCGCTTTCATATGTACCGACCATATCATTTATCTTCTCCAAATCCCAAATAAGTTCCTGTAAAACATTGATCAGTTTTTCACTTTTCATCTTCGTACCTCCTACCACTTATGTAACTTCATATTTGCCTTATCCTCTAACTTAAACATCGCTATAAACTTTGTAAGTACATCCTCTGCCATCTTCTTAAATTCCGTATATGTCATGGATTTATGGAAATCTAAAAACTCGCCACCATCAATATAATCATACGGATATAATTCTTCATCCGGTACATCTTCGTAACACTTATATTTTCCTGTTGCAAATGCATCGGCAGCAGAGTATCCATATCCAGTATCAACACCACCAACATAAACATCCCATGTAAGTGTAAGATCATTAGGATCATAGTTATATTGCCTTAGTAAAAGATCGCAACATATCTCACCAACTCTTATGGCGCCAATACATTCATCGGCATGACGCCAAGCAGTTCCCGTTTCCATATTGCAATAGTCAACATAGTTTTCCCCCGTGAACTCATCCCAGTTAAATTCCACAGTATTTACCTCCATTAAAATATCTCTTTTATTCTTCCAATTCATCCAGCATACACTCCGCCCAACTATACAATTCTGAACCGAGTCTCTGGATCATATCATCATCCGTTATCTGCCCATCAATTCTGTATTGATCACCTGATTCAGCGTCATAAAACTCAAAACGAAGATCATGTGTTGATCTCCATTTGTACTTGGTTACAGTAATTGTGACATTTATTTCTTTTGTGTCACTCTTAATATCACTCATACAACTACCTCCATTAAATTCAGCTTTCATTAGTTAGCACTTTCCAATTGTCTACATTATCATCATCAAAGAACTTATGTACTTCCCATTCTTCAATTTCCGTTATAGAATTAATACCTGTATATCCCCATTTCTTCATATCGTCTGCAACAAATTCTTCTGCTTCTTCAAAAGAAGGATAATGGTCTGCCTTAATTGCCATGCTATATGCTTCTTCATAATCTCCAGTACCAAAACCCTCGTCTTCTTTGTAGCCAAATCCCAGTTCAAAATATTTAATCATCTTTTCACTTCCTTTCAAATGAAACTCAACTTTTATTGCTCTTTAATCTCGTAAGTATATAATCCACTATATGATTCATGTGTTATTTTGCCTTGAGAGAACTCAAAATGAACATCATAATCAATATATCCACCCTCTTGTTCGTCATAATCTTCGTCATATTCTGTATTCCATTTCATTTTCTCAAGTGCTGCATTTCTCATATCATCATATGCTTCTCTTTTTGTGTTAAATTTCTTTCCATAATCTCTGATGCTATCTTCTTCAAAAGCGCCGTCATCACTATGTGCTATCCAATAATACATAGACTCTACCTCCATTAATGAATAAGTTATTTTATATATATCTTTTCCAATCTACATTATTAAATTCCTTATCTGGTTCAGATACATATGTTAATATAAAATCAGTGCTATCATCATCTGCCCATGTTACCTTTGCATAATCATCCTCATGAAAACACATTTCTTCATTAAGATCAGAACCTTCAGAAATTTCTGTGTTATAATATGTTTCCCATAACCAATGTAAATATGCTTTTGCCTTATCGTAATCTTCAAATAATACAGTTGGTGTATCAGCATCAAAAGTATGAACCATAATTACTGCATACATATTATTACCTCCCTTAAAAACATATTATTTTATACTGAAAAATTATTCACTTTATCACAAAAGTCATAAAAATCAGTAGTTTCATTACATATCTTCGACATATTTTTAATCAAAGTTTCTGACACTTTTTCTTCTAATTTTTTTCTAATATCTACCCATTCTTTTAAAAGTACGGTAATGTCTTTTTTATGTTCATCTATCCTTTTAATTTCACGCCATGAATCGTCATTTTCGAATGAATAATACATGGAAAATAAAACATTCCCTTGCTCTTCTTTTGGATAATATCTATCTTTCGAAAGATTAAATCGAAATTTAATTCCATTATAAAAATCAAGTTTATGTTCTACCAAAACTGTCATAGGAGTATCAACAGAATTTGCTATCTCATATAAATAATTTACAATTTTATCAATAGATATCTTTCTGTTGTTCTCCAAATCTGTTTTATTTTCCTCAACTGCCTTGTCAAGCATTTCTTTCATAGTTTTTCTCATTTCGCCCAATGCTTTAATTTTTTCTAACGACATAATCTTTGCCTCCCTTAAAAACCTTGATTCATCCTTAATCAAGCATATCGCCATGTTCTAATATCTTTCCAAGTTCCATAATCACAAGCTGCCCAGTCATTTATTTGAGCTTTTCTATGTTTCCTTCTCCACGCTTTCATTACACTTTCGGGAAGTTCTCCATGACAAACTTTTTCATATTCTTCTTCTGTAAGATCTAAATCCATTCCAAATAAATCGTTTCTTAAGTTTTCAAATGTAAACGAAACTTTCTTAATGGCTGTCATTCCCCTACCTCCTTTCCATCAAACCCTGTTTTATAGTATTACTTTTACATCTTCTAACTTATTTCCAATTGACTTACAGATATAATAATTTGTATTCAAGATCCGTCTTGCTTTTTTGTATCCGTTATATTTCAGGTAATTCTCTCCTTCTTTTGTATTCTCGCACCATGTCTTTATAATTCTCATATCATCATTCCCTTTCAAAAACTTGTTTTTATTAAAAAGATGTATAGTCGGTCATGTTATTAAGAGTAAGTGCCCCTCTTGTAATCTTTGTGCCTCGACCATCAAAATATAATTCTACCTGACGGTCATTTCTTGTATCAGATCTATCGCTTTTTATTAGTTCATTTAAAAAGACATCATCTGAATAATACGGCACATCAAGTGATTTAATATCCCTTATAAGTTCATCTATTGTATCTGCCCATACACGATGCCAACCAAAACTTTCAAATGAGCAATGATCTATTCGCTTATCAGGAATTGACGCATTGTATTTCGCTGCAATTTTACGAGCATCTTTTGGGAAAACCGTCCTCCATACTTTCCCATCATCATTAACGACACAATATCCAAAAACATTTTTGGGATCTAATCTTTCAATTTCCGTTGTCATAACATCACCTCACTTCAAATGATTTTTATTTAACTTCTATTACTCTAATTACCATATGATATATTGAGATCGTGAATTGCCTAATGGTTTCCCAATTTGATATCCATATACATGTCTGAAACCCTCGCTTTCAAGTTTTCTCTTCAACATATCTAATAACTTCACCCTATTTGGATTGTTATAATCATTTTCAAAAGGATTGGCATACCAAGATATTTCTCTGAATCCCTCACTCGCTTTCGCCTTGATCTTTTCTATGTATGTTTTATATCATTTGTTAAACTCGTCGTTAATATTCATATAAGCATCACTTAAATTTTTCATCTGTTCTGCAAGTCCCATATTATTTACCTCCTTGAATCTTCCTTACTCAATTCATAAATAATCAGCCACATAATATATTCTTTTTCTTCTGGCGTAAGCTGACATTCATAGTTTACGTAGTCATCTTTTTCAGTACAATTTGCGACACCAATTAACTTGACTTCCTTTTTACTAAAGTCAAATGTTACATAGAAGTTATAATAAATATCATTTTCGTAATTGTTATCTGCAATAAAGTCTTCCTGTCCATTTGCTTTACGCAGCGTTTCAATCCAATCAATAACCTGATCATCTGCAACAACACTAAAACTTCCCTCTCCATCTGCGTCCATGATTACATCGTAGATATCTAAGTTTGTAAATCTGTTCATATACTCACCTCCCTATGCGGCTACACATGGTTCAATTCTTTCGTTCCTGCGATACTCTTCATTTTCCATGTACTCAACTATGGAATGTTTTACAATGTACCAATAACCGTGCTCATCTCGGTTATGGTTTTCAGCATTGTACATACTTATCATTTTCTGATATGCTTCGATGAATGTATCAAATGTTATCAGACACCCTTTAGTGCCATCGTAAGTTCTTTCCATAAGTTCCCCCTTTGTCTTGCTTTCAAGTGTGTAATAATCCCATGCCTTATATGTATTCATATCCATATTTTTACCTCCCTTAAAATGCGTTTTATTAGTCACCTATAATCTCTTCATCAAGATTAACCCAGGTATCATATTCTTCAAGCACTTCACAGTCCTCCGCAAATTCATCGGCTTCAATCAATCCTCCGCAACAACCGCAAATCACATCTCCGTTATCCAACCGGATACCACCATGAATAACATCGTTTTCATTATCAATAAACTTAATCTGCTTAATCATATCTGATCTCCTTTCAAATTTTGGTTTTATTACACATCTAAGTCATCGTTTAGCCAATATTCATAACCACGCTCTCTTAAAATTGTTCGGACATAATCTGTTTCTTCGTTGAATACATAGATATTCTGTCCAACCTGTTCAAAACAATATCCATTCATATCTAGATGTTCACAGAGTTCATTTATGTTTCCATTGCTAATAGTTATCTTGTCATACATATTTACGCCTCCCTTTAAAATATTCGTTTTATTTCACATAAATTATTGTCGCACTATGCTTATCTTTTGCAGGTATTACTTCAACCACTTCTGACTTTGCTCCGTACCAAGATCCATCTAGTTTATTTGCACTACCAGAATATCTTATTTCTCTATCATTATGCCGACCAACTGCTATAAAATGATTTCCCATTACCTTTGCTAAATCTAAAGCTGTCATATCTTTTACCTCCCTTAAAAACATGTTGTTTGATTAGTTACTTGTCTTACACATTGTTTTTATTTCTTCAAATGTTTTTTCCATTCTTCTGATTTTTTCTTCGAGTTTTGTGTATTCATATAATGAAACACAAATATTGTAATCTCCATCACTATTGTCTGCTCCGAACTTTTCAGCCACCATTAGGTCGGATGCCAGTCTCCATTTCCTTATTCCATCATTTTTATCTACATAAATAACCGTGTACATCATTTGTGTCACCTCCATCAAATGTCATTTTTATATCAAATATCTTTCTTTTATCCATCCATTATCTTGTTCTACATGACCTCTTGATACAATCCACAATCTGTTTCTCCCAGCTCTTACAACTGCATATTTCCCAAACATCATATCCCATCCTGCACTTAGAATATTGATTGTGTTCACTGATTCGCCTATGTAATCACTAATTTCGCTTGCAATCTGTTCTGCGGTCATACCAGTTTCATTCAAATATGTTTTATTCAAACCTTTGAGCACCATTAAATCACCCCCCCACCATTCTGAATCTTCGTCCCAATATTTACCTCCTTACCAACTTGACGTATAATAAACAATCCAGTTGTCAAAATCTGTTTCCCTTAGTATCTTTTCGATGCGTTCCTTTGTGTATTCCAAATGTCTGTAGTACCATTCATCATACTCCGTTCCACCGAAGAAAAATCCACTACATGTCGGTAATAAATCCTCCGCCACAAACGTATCTTTAATTACCTTTCCATCCTCCCACGTTTTTTCTTCGCCGTTTTTTGTAAATCGAATTCCTGTATATACCTTCCCATCGACCAACTTGCAGGATTCAAGTACTTCATTAACAGTACTCAAAAGATTTTTCAGATCTTCTTTATCTAATTCGTAACATCCACAATCATCATTGCCACTCTGGATATTCTCAACAAACCAATTATGTATTGCGTTTGCCTTGCGCCAGTATGCGATGTTTTTCGTTACCCCTTTTCTGCTTGGTTCATAATCACTCCAACCTTCTGCCCAGGCAGGCGAAGTGTCGTATTCCATATTCGCTTTAACCTGATCTATGGATGATTTGGAAACCAGTTTTTCATTTCCACCGCACCACTCTTTGTATGTGCAATTTTTATATTTTTGTGGTCTATTCAGGTAATCAACATAATCTTCCGTTGCAAGAATCTTTTCGAGTTTCAAGTTGTCTACTCTCTTTACTTTATTAATATACATATCAAGACCCATATTATTCCTCCTATCTTTCTTTCATTATCAAATTATCTCGTCAACATTAACTGGCTCACCATTTTTATTATACTTAATGTCTACTAGTTCATATTTAATGCCATATCTATCTAATAGGATACACGTTGGCTCTGTATATCCAAGTTCATAGAAACCCTCCACTTCTTCGTTTGTAAAATATGTTTCTTCAAAATATTCTTTGCGTTCCTCTGCACTCCATGCTGCACAGTACCACGCCGTCATCCCTTCTTGCATATATTGTCTCACTTTATCTTTCAGTGACTCATCTTCAAACCGGATTGCAAAATTGCATTCATTATCATCAATAAATGCTATTGTATATGACATATCAATTCCTCCTTTTACTAATTACAACTAATATGCTCTTGCAGATGTACGTGTTTCGCTTATTACTCCATTCTCGTCACGAACAGTAATGATATCAACAACCATAATTTTATATTCCGTTGGCTTATACCCACGTTCTTTTTCCCTTGCATTCGATTCTTTAATTGCCTTTTTCACTTCACGTAACGAATCAAAATGATATCCATTAAAACGATTAGCCAATTTACCGTCGTCATGTTTAATCCACGCCTCATACCATACACTTCTAATTGTCTGCATAATCAATCTCCTTTCAATGCATAATAATTTTTAGATGCTTCAATTGCCTCTTCGACAGTTAAACCGCAGCATATTATTTTCCACATTCTCCAATTAAATTTTGAATCTTGTATATTATTTGCCTCAAGATAATCCCTATAACTCATAACTGGTGTATCTTCACCAAAGTCTGTTATCAATTCTGCCGAAAAATCATTTAATATACCAACATCATGATTAAATTTCCAATCACTATTTGGCTTCAACATTGCCTTATCAATTGCACTTCTTTCTGATGGCGCTTCAATTTCCATTGTATATGTCATAGTTACTTCTTTAATAACCATATATTTCATAATTATCCCTCCTTGCCCATCCCGAACGATTTAATACCTCTGCGTTCCGTCTAATATTTTCTGCAATTCCTTTATTGCATCAGGGAATACACTACTATCTCTATATCCTGAGCCACAACTATCAAGACCATCCACTAATTCCTTTAATATATTAATTGCGACGTTTATTTTTTCTTCGTCGTCCGGTGTTAAATCGACAATGGCATATAAATTTACACTCATCATATCCAATTCCTCCATTATATAAACATTTCATTATATTCATATTTAAATTCACAATTTGGGAACTTCTTTTTAATAAATTTATGAAATGTTCGCTTGTCTTCTGTACGAATCCTGTAAACGTCAATATAATTCCACATTTTTCTACCATACCAATCGTATCTTCCGTTGTTTTTGTCCCATATACGAACATAAACATCAGTAATGCTATCACGTTCACTTATAGACCTTACACGTTGTCCATTTTTATTTCCGGTTTTGTTTCCGTTTTCATCATAAGTGTCATAATTAAACATTACAACACTCCCATTATCAATATCTTTTCTTTCAAAAGCACGATAAATATTCATATATAATTCCTCCAATCTATTAAATATGACAATCAACAACTGTTACTTTTACATCGTTACCTAGTATTTTGACTTCTGTATTATCTTTCATTTAACTCATATATAAATTTTTCTATGCGTTTTTCTGACTCTCTTTGAAAATCATAAAAATCATTTTGTTCAATGGGCACAATGATGTTATTTCTTATAATCTTATACGGAGTTTCATCGTCATAATTTTGTACTTTATTTTGTATTTCACATACAAACATAAAATATTTAGGTGTTAATGTAATATACCTAAATTCAATTACATATTTATCTTCGTATGTAACAGAACCATATGTATAAATTGTGGCTAAATGAAATCTATCTACCGCTGTTTTATAGCGCATAAAATCATCGTTACTCATTGTCCATTTAAAATCTTCAAAACCAATTATGTCATAATATAATTTATCATAGGAACAATCCAATTTATTTCTTAATCGAATAGCAGTATCCGCATTATATTCGCGCATCCAAGCTATATTTATCATAATCTTTGACATATCTCTGAATGATTCCATTACCCTTTGCGATTCACAATACTTCGTTAAGCATTGATTGATTTGTAACAATAAGTCATTCGCTTGGACTTCTGCTTCATAAAATTGGGTTGTACCTATTTTACATATCATTTCATTTCCAAGTTTCCAGTAACTATCTAACAAATTAAGTAGTGTTTTCGTTTCTTCACACATACTGCCCCCTACATATCAATAATCAAAGCCATTCGATTACCTACTTTTGTGCTTCCCATGATAATTGTATCTGTTGGAAGTGTATAGAAATCAAACTCTTCTCCCTTTGCATTTACAAAATCAACGTCAAAATCATCATAGTAGAAACACAGTTCTTCAATGGATTTGCAATCTTCGATTGCAGGTCTTTTCGCACTAAACATATGGCACCTCCTTTATGAAAACGCTTTCTTCCAAAATTCCATCTTTTCATCATCACTTAGATTGTCATAGTAGTATGACAACAGGGCATTTTTAATTCCCTTTACTGTAACAGCTCCAACATAATTCATGTTGACAAGATCGTTCCACCTGTCAACAATCTGCCCGACTGTGTATACATCATTTCTCTTCAATGCGTTATACTGTCGCACATCCAGTGTAGGAATTGCCGCAATATTTTTATTGGCAATTCTACTAATATGCCTAATATTAAACTCAAATTTTTCCGGCACGTTTACATTTGCTTCATTGATAATCACTTCCAAATCACTAATAAAATTTGTCATAGTAGTATCCTCCTTTTAATCTTCATCTACTAAGTAAATAAGGTCTAAAATGGTTACGTTGCCTTGTGGCTTTCCTTTGGGAGATGTAATACGCTTCAATATTTTGAGCGTTGGATAATAGTCTCCTTTAAGTATCCCTGTCAGATAACTTGCAGATACTCCTGTATCTTTTGCCATCTGCCTTATACTTCTATCTCCCTTTATCTCATATACTGCGTTGGCAAAATTCATGTTCATATTTTTGCTCCTTATTTAAATACATAGCACTTATACGAAAGAACCTTGTTAGGATCCAACATTGTTTCGTTAATAGTCCCAACTATTGCATTTAATACATCAACCTCTTCGCTTGCAGACATAACCAAAACTTCATCCGTAGATGATGGGATAACAACATATCCATCAGGATATCGCTCCCTTAACTCCTTTGTCGCTGGAATAATACCAATTGCACCGCCATTATTCGATGCCTTTACAATCTTAAACGGAGCATGCGCCACCTCTCCCATATCTATTTCTTCAGATACTTCAGATTCCATAGCGACATCCATCAATGTCAGAATTCTGTATTCAGTTCTATCCAACACTTCTTCTACAAGATTTTCGATTGTATAACCAATTTCCTTAATATCATCGTAAGTCATTCTTTTTCCACGGCCTTCATTTATTCGATACGGGACAATAACCAAATCATCAAATCCATATTTCTCAGCGGATACGTAGTCTTTCCCATTCACATAATTTTCAGAGACGCCGGCTACATTCCAAAACCTTAATTCAATATTGTTTCCCAACATAATAATTTCCTCCTTTAATTAAAAAATAGTGTTTGTTGATTCGTCATATACATAATCTACGTCTGTATTTGACAGTAAATCCAATAACATACTTATCTTGTAACGGATCCTCTGCCCATTCTTGAATACTGCTACTACCGTGTTTTCCATTCCCAACCTCCTACGTGTACATAAATAATATGCATATACTATTCCTCCTCCTCGTCAATGTCTGCTGTGTCAAGGAACGGAGTGTTATATTTCTCTCCGTTCCAGTTACCATACTGCTTCCGTGTTTTCTTTACGTGCTTCCAGCTTATTGTATTTCTCTGTCTCATACTTATTTCTCCTTTTCAATAACATGTTAATAACATGCATAGTCAATGACGTCGTTCCAACACAGTGTCGGATGTTTCATCAGGAACGCTCCAACCGCTTCTTCTTGGGAAATAGCTTCAATTACAAACACAGCTTCCTTTCCATCTGCATAATATGTAAATTCATATGTCCATTCGCTATATTCAAATGCAGGAGCCGACGTTCCATAATCATAATCATAATCATATGCATATCTATCATATGACCTACGACCAAAGTAGTCATAGTCATGTCCAGTAGTTTTGCCGTAGCCCATATCCCATCTTTCTTCTTGGTAGTCAAATGACGGACAATCTTTTGCGTTCTTCAACAACGCAACCACCATATCTTTTGTGTGGCGCATTTCTTCATACACAACAAACTCTTCCTTTGTGTGCTGCTTATAATATCCACAAGACAGATTCACACTTGCTTTATCACAAGCCGGGGACAAGTGCCCAATGTCGCTGAAAGAGCCGAAGTTTTCCTTATATCCGATTTCTTCTTCGATATACTCCCTGAACAAATCATTGCCACAGCTATAATAAACTGCATCAAATTCATTTGCCCGATCAAGCTCAAGCAAATATTTCAACTCCTTTAAATCATCCGCATACTTTGTGTCCACAAACTTTGCAGAACCAACGCCACCAATTTCTTCATCTTCGCACAGGAGAATTGACGGTCTAAACTGTGTTCCTTGTAGTATTTGGTAAATCATCCAAATACCACATCTATCATCACCACCAATCCCTTGCGGAGAAGTGAGCACAGTGTTCCCTTCCTGATTTGTATAGATAACAATATTCTTCGGCAGTTCTTTGTGGACTGTGTCCATATGTGCGGTGAGCAAAATGGGAGCACTTCCGTCTCCCTTTGCATATACAAATCCGTCTTCGCTTACGACTTCATTGTATTTGTCTTTCAAGAATTTTGTCATCCATTTCTTGAGGTCTTTCTGCGCCATTCTACAGATTTTCTTAAACTTCTTCATAGTATATTCTCCTTTCGTAAGGTCTAGTTGCTAGACATTTTTAATTTTTGCTTTTGAGGCGGTGATTAAACCGCCTCATCCTCTTCTTCTCTCTGTACCCAAGTTCCATCTACTTGTACATACCCTGCGTCAGCAGCAGTATTTTCATTGATGAAATATTTTCCGTCTTCCGTTTCAACATATCCATACGTTTCACCCGGAACAAAATATGTATCAGATTCTTCATCGTATACTACTTCGTCATTTTTATACCACCCGTCGTTATAATCGACATAGGTATATCCTGCTCTTTCCGCAGAATCTTCATCAATATACCAGTGACCGTCCTTTGTATCTATGCCATCTTCGTAGTTATAATACCAATCGCCAGACCAATCGTCCTGACGACAGTCTTCATAATAATGCCATCCGTCATCTTCTGTGTACACATTGTCTGACGCTTCCGCACATTCGGAGCAGCAATATACTTCATCGTCAATCCAAATGGCGTCATCCTCGTCTACTCTATCCCCACAGCGACTGCAATGAGGCGCATCTTCATCTTCATCATTAAAACATGGCGAGCACACAATTGCCTCTGAGTTCTGATGTCTATCTCCGCAATTGGGACAAATCGGTTCCGCACCTACCTTAATACGTTTCTTGTTGATAAGTCCGTCTACACGACGAAGATAGCTCACGTTACAATCAGAACAGAATTCATAATCCCTGTAATGAACAGAACCATATGCCGTGTCAATCACTTCACAACAAGCACTTTGTCCACGCTTTAATGTCCACATATTAGACACATTCAGCATATCCGCAATTGCCTTTTGAACGAT
>Ga0326513_10000869_pt1 | contig 25250 bp, 31 predicted proteins | sample 2_2465_0518_D_FD_203654 | JGI IMG/M metagenome (GOLD analysis project Ga0326513, IMG submission 203654) | Bovine rumen microbial communities from UC Davis, California, United States - 2_2465_0518 | ecosystem: Host-associated > Mammals > Digestive system > Stomach > Rumen | place: USA... | reverse complement strand
CCTGTCCCATCGCTCTTCACATTCTCCATCGCCGATGAAGCGCTACGAGCACTGATGGGCACGGTAGTCGAAGACGCCACAGCATCTATCCCCGGCACAAAGTTCCGCAGTATAATCACGGAAAAACGATTTGCGACGCTTTTCAAAAACGAAACGTATTTTTCTCCACCAAAAACGAAATGTGATTTGAAAAGCAATTTATCAGCGAAAAAACAGAATTTGAAACATACTGGTAGTTTTTTGGTTTGACTTTCAACGTAAAGATACGGTTCCAGATCCTCCTGGTCAAAGGCTGGCACATCGCTCCGAACGCTGCCACCTGCTATTCTTGGTCTGCTAATGTTTTCGGAAAAAAAATGAGCCGTTTTGGGCTCATCTTTCAATCGTCTTCGTAGCAGATATATCGGTTGAAGGCTTTCTCACTGCTATGGCCTGTCGCTCGCAGTATCCTGTTGCGCGGAATGTTCCTTAATGTGTTGATGGTTGCGAATGATCGGCGGGCACTGTGTGAAGATATAAGCTGATACCTGCGTTTCGTTTCACGTGTAATCGTGCCGTTAATCTTGTTGTCGATATGCACCTCGTCCATAAAGTCCTCACCGATGTGGTGCAGTAGCTCATGAAGATACGTGTTGTAGTTGTTGATGTCGCCCGTATATGGCGCATGGTAGCCATATTTCTCCAGTATGGCAAAGGTGATACGGCTGTCGATGCTCAGCGAGTTGATAGGCACGAAACACTTATTGCCGGTCTTCTGCTGGACTATCGAGAACTGCCCATTGCGGAAATTCTCAGGACTGATGCGCACCAGGTCGGAGTATCGCTGTCCGAGGTTGCAGCCCAGCACGAACATGTCACGCACTCGTTCCAATGTCTCGATCTTGTTCTTCCGTAATTTCATCACCTTCTTAGAGCGAAAACTATATGTCGGCTCTTGACCAATCTTGAAGTGATAGATGTGGCTTATTTCGTCGGGCGTGAGCGAAATCTTGCTGGGTATATAGTTCGGGATGTCCACCTCTGAGTAACTTGGATTCAGTTTTACGCCATACTTGGATGACCAGTTGAGCACCGCAATCAGGTTTGCCTTCACATGTCCGATGGTGGAATACTTTAGACCTTGTTCAGCAAGGAACGGTACAAAGTGGTTCCAGAACACGCTGCTGATCATGGCAGGCATGATGGTACAACCGAACTGCCGCTCAATGTCCTCCAGCTTATTGACCAGCATACGATAGTTCTGCTTGATCTTCGGATGCGAACGCGACTTGATTTCGCACATCTTGTTAATACACTCTATCAACGTGCATCTGCTCAGGTCGAGCGAGAACATATCGCTCATACTCGAAGTCAGGTACTCGCGGAAGCCTGCTCCCGCATTGCTCTGATAAAATCCTTGTGTCATCATAATCGTATCTGCAATAAATATGGGGCAGCGTTGCGCGTTGCTATGGCACTCCAAGCGTGGCCACCGGGTCCTATTCGGATACCCGACGCTGCTGCCCCAATGGGGTCGGTTAATAATATATGGCAGATACAACAAATGCCACCTATGATGGCGGCATCGACGTACCGCTTGGAGTTTTTTAGCGATGCAAAGATAAGCATTATTCCTGAAACCTCCAAACATTTCTCTATATTTTTTAGATGGAATAAAAACAAAGGGACGCAGGCCCTGAAAACCTGCGTCCCGTTCGTATTGAGTTATTACAAAAACTCAATAAATACAGATACCACTATCAAATACATGCTCATTGTTGATTTTAATATCAACAAGAGTTTCATCCTCAGCAAGGAGTAGAGCCTTAGCAAACAAAGAGAAATACTCCAGCATCTTAGGCTCTCTATCCTTATCTACGTTTAATTTAAATTCTATCTTCATTCAATTTGTATTTAAATGTTACAAAAACTATGTTAGTAACTAAATAATAGTCCTTTCTGACAAGTAACACCATATTGGTTTGTATAATCAGCATATCTGTAGCAAAGCTCACCAATATGCCGCATATATCTGTCATAGTTACTGCCAACTCTTACAAGTCTAATTATTTTTTCTTGAGTGTCTATTGATACAAGATTGAAAGCACAGCCACTTTTTGTGCCTCCAACAGAAACGTGGTCGCTCCAAGTATTATCACTTGTTGGCTTATCTATGTTTATTTGTAGCTGATTCGGATAATTTGTAAGAATACCAAACTTATCTCTATGGGTGTGACCAGATAAATAACAAATAAAATCCCCTCCGTTAGTCATAAAACTATCAACAATACTTCCAAGTTCTGTGGCATAGTTTTCATTATAACCATACCTGTGCATAGAATTAAATGCACAATTTATCTGCGTCATATCACCAGCTTGTCCGTGTGTAACAATAATGACAGACAATTGAGAAGGTGCTGTTCTCGCTGCTTCAAGAGTATCTGCAACCCATTGCTGCTGTGTGCTGTCAAAGTGCATACAATCAACAACGACCATCCTTACTTTTTGAGCATCATAGTCCTTGTAATAATAGCAGACATCAGGAGTATATACAACTCCCCAATTAGCTATGTAGGGAGCAAGATACCTGTCATAGCATTGTTTTGCAGTATAACCAGTCCAATCATAAGTGCCACCAGACTTCGTAGCACTATCGTGATTACCTATACAGTTGAGAATATTTCCAGAGCCCTGAACAGTATCCCAAAACTCAAAATTATCATCGGTATTATTATCCTTAATGCTATCTCCTGTGTGAATGATGTTGTCTATATATTTGTGATATTTGTTACACCAATCTAAGATATTCTTCATTGCATTGGTATCAGCATGAACGTCTGAAAAATGTGCAAGAACAAGCTGTTGTATGCCCCAACCTGATATGAACCTCTGGCATTTAAGTTGTGCTACTTTGTTCAAGAACTCCCTATTGTTGTTTATAGAAAGCATATCTGCACCAGACGCCTCTTGAGCGCTCTCAACCAACACATCATATTTAGTATTCTTACTCACTTTAAGAACTACTGTTCCTGCTGAAATAACACCATTTGTTGGGATATACACATCTACTTTTTGAACGTTCTTTTCTGCCTTGATGTCTATTCTTTTGTTTGATGGTGCAAATATAACTATACTTTGAGAATCATCTGTATAGTATAAGCGATATACTATGTTTGTACCTGGAATAATACCATCAGCATCCTCTAACATCATTACAGCAGTATCACCAGCCTTGTAAGGAACTTCAACAAATATATGATTACCACCTGACGGGGCACTTGAATACGTCTTAGATGTAGAATACTCAGCGTCGACTATACCAGTAGAATTTACATCATTAATGACCTTTCCGTAGTTTTTTTTATTAAAAGTATAGAAATCCACAGGGAGGCTGACATATCCACTACGATTCATCATAAATACTACAACCTCGTCCTTATTACATTCGTAATCAAGAGTTGCGCCCTTGAATGTCTTAGTTTGCGTATTAAAAATAAGTTTGCTTATATTATTACTGTCAGTGTACTCTACGGTTGTATTAGCTTCTACATCATAGCTTCCGTTATTATAATTAATAACAGTCTTCTGTGGAATTGTTATCGTAAAAGTATAGCCAGAAAGCGAGATAACGATAGGTTTATCTTGGTAAATCTGAACAAAGGAATAATAAGGAGCCTGCAACTTATATTCGGCTATATCAACCTTTCCCTCTAAACTTAGTTTCCTTGCTTTTACTATAACAGTTCCTCCGCTTGTTATATTTGTACCACTGTCATATGGAAGCCATACTCTTATACTCTTGATATTACTTTCTGCGTAAACAAGAACAGGCACATTTGACTTAGTTCTAATGGCCGAACCCATGCTATCATCTGTAAATATAGGGGTAATATTTTGCTTATTAGCAAGAATATTTCCAGAATCTTCTATTATAACCTCGCAACTCTCTCCAGCACTTATACTAATATTTAATTGGATAGCCTTACCCTCTGAAGGCTTGGTGGCATAAGTTGCAGATTGCTGAGAATAATCGCCATAAGTCTTCGTGTCTAATGCCGTAATTCTTCCATTTGCAGCATTAAGCCCTTGTTTTACGTCATCTATTTTCTCATCTAACGATTGTACCTTGGCAGTAAGTTCAACGGTTCCTGTTCCAACTACAGTAGTTCCGCTATTGTCAGGAATCCAGCATCTGACTTTAACAACATCTTTTTCAGCTGTAAGTTCCGTATCTGTATTGGGGTCGTTTACATTTCCAGTAGATTCTGATGTACCGTCTGAATAATTAAGAAAGAAACCAACAGGTTTTGCAATAATATGTCCTTCGTCAACTAAGCTAATAACTATCTTACTTCCAGCCTTTGCTAAAAACGGGAACTCGATTGCAATACTTCCAGTTGCTGTTGCGAATGTATATTGTTTAGAACCTTCAGTTCCAAACACATAATCAGATGTGTATGCTACACCTCCACTTTTAACCAGATTATCACTTCCAGCAGTAGGCTCTTCATCAACACCCTGCCAATCACTCTCAGTAGTGCTAAATGCCTGTGTCATCAGTCTATACTGCACATACTTATTGTCAGAACTCTGTATGAACTTGATGCTCATGCCTCCTTTCTTCTTGTTAGCAGAAAGATTAGCATTAAGCACTGCAAGCGCACCGCCAAGCGTATAAGTATTGCTACCATCTACACCACTCGTAGGATATTTGGCACTTACATCAAAAGCACCATCGCCAGAGCCACTACCGCCTGCCACATTATTGGCATAGTAACTTGTTCCATCGTAATATACTTCTACAGTTTCACCAGCTTCCCAAGTATTAATAGAAGAAGCTCTTTCACCTGCATAGTAAAGAGCCTTTACACCTGTAGAGTTAATGTTCAGAGTAGCGTTATCGGCAGTGTTGGCGTTGGTCATTTTAACCTTCATGCTGCCACCAACAGACAGCACATAACTTGTGGCGGATATTTCTTTTTCAGCCGTTGCAGCAGCTGTATCACACACATAGTAGCCATTTTGAGGATTACCTAGTACGCTGCCAAGGTTGCCAATCAGCAGCCATGCAGCATCCCCCGCATTCCCCTTTTGCCAAGCATAAATGTTTCCGTTCTCTTCCTGTATTGTGTTAGAAGGGTTGCAGATGACAACCAACTGACCGAAGCGGAGGGCCTTGCCGTTGCTGCCAACAGGGGAAGAGGCATCGGCCACCATTGCCGCATAGCTGGCATAGACCTTGTGGATGCCAAGGCCTTCCGCGTTCTGCTCCATGTCGGCCAGATACTCCAGTACGTCACTCTGCAGCCCGAAGGTGTCCTCAGGGCTGATGCTGTTCACCTCCGAAACCTGACGGAGACGGTTCGCTATTTGCTGTAACTGATAGATAGTCTTCATATTCTTCTCTTACAAATATGGTACGTCAAAAGTAATGCTCACAGGATAGTCATTGGGAATAACGCTGCTTACCCCTCCATAGATATTCAGGTACATAATGATGCCGGATATTTCCACCTGGCAGAATTTGCCGTTGATATACATCATCGGGCTTTTGCCAGAACATGAAAAATTTGCCCTTGCTAACTTTAAGCGGCCTGACTCAAGTGATGCCGTTTCGTAGATGTCTGAATGAAGATAGATCTCGTAGCGGACAAAATTCGGGAATGTCCTATATTTTACATAGCCGGACATCCCATTGAAAAGCTCCGTGAAATTCTGCTCTTTCCATTTTGTCGATGTAAGACGGTGCTCAGCTGACATATAAATAAGATCCAACAAGTCACCCATGTAGGCTGACGAGTAGCATTCTTCTGTGGTAGAGGTCTCACTGGACAGAACTGCACGCTTGATCTCCTTGCAATAGGCCCTGGTGCCGTCATCCAGTGTTCGTTGGTTGTCATATTCGGTTCTCACAATCACATAGAACGGGCTGCCATTGGCTATCTCCAAGGTCGTAGCATCATACTTCAACAGCTCACCGTTTACATAGACATAGCCGGCCTTGAACTGACAGGTAACAATGCCGGTGGTTGTATTCAGAGTGACATTGTTCACATTCAGCGAAATAAAACAACCCGTGACTCGGCCACTTCCTATAAACCGACCGCCTATAGGAACATACTCTTTAAGTTTTTCGTTATGTGAGGGGGATGGCCACCCTGCGAAATCAATGATTGACTCGATAATTCCAGAGACTTGCTCGGTCGGCAAATCCTGTAGCACTCCCAGGTCATCAAGAAAAACTGGCTGACCTCCATTGTTTAATAACAGTTTATTCATAATCGTATAGTTCTATGCCGAACGTGCGTCCAGCGGGTTTGTAAATTTTCAAGATATTCCTGATAGTCGTAAGATAAGCCCAGCCATATTTGTCCTGCTGTGCATCTTCCAGTGAGGTACAAAGGAAAGTGGGAACTTTCACGATGAAGTTTAACTGTACGTTGCTCTCACCACGATAGCGGAGAATGAAGCCCTCTTCTTCCTCTTCTGCAAACAGGATGTTTCCTGCCTGATTCTCTGAGGCGAAGTAGAAAGCAGGAACATTGTCTTCTTCTGGAGTCTCTATGTATATCTGACGCGCTTTCAGGTAGAAGGCATCGTTAAGGGCCTTTTCCAGATACTGCACATTGCCCGTTGTGTTCAGATGGTTGTCAACGTCTTCCTTCAACTCACAGAAACGGCCATACAGACTGCGCAAAGGCATTGTCAGCACATGCAGCAGTGCCGCCAGGAACTTGCTGCGAAGAATGGGCGGTAACAGTTGCACCACCAGCTTTGATAGATCAATCTTGTACCACATAGTGAAGACTTGTTGATAATTGTTCAGGTATATAACTTCCACTATTCCCTACGTAGTTGTTGCCCTCCAGCGTAGTCCATGCAACGGAACCTGCTGCACGGTACTTGCAAGTGCCAAGTTCTACGTCCACGACACCCTCCACGGCCTGAATTGCATCAACGAGCTTCGTCTTGTTGAAGGTGCCGCCATATACGATATTTTTCAAATGCTCCTTGATGGCATCTTCCACAGGTTTGCCACCTGTCCGGAGCATAGTGCCATCTCCATCAATAACAAGGGGATCGATCGTTATGTCCGCACTGATGAGTACACTGTCGCTCGGCTGGCTTGTGATATTCAGGATAACACCGGCAACCTTCACCCTGTTCATGTATTGTTTGAACACCGTTAGAACGTCATTCGAAAGAGCCACTGGACTGCCGCCCTGATCACCGCTGACAAGTATTTGTACGCTCGTACCTTTGTCACGCACGGCGGCATACTTCACAACCTGCTTGCTCTCATCGACACTGGCATACTCATACTGCCAGGTGCGCTCGTTCAGAACCAGGCTGTCACCGTATTGAAATGCCAGGGCCATCTTGTAATACCAAGGAACACTTGCCACAACGGCCATCGCTATCTTGTCTTCCACGTCGCGCTTGTGCTGCTCAAAGATCATCTCCAGAACATGACAGCAAGCCGCCACGATGAAGAAAAGAATGCTCTCGATGCTTAAGCTGGAGAACTTGCCGCTGAACGTGTCATTCACGCTCAGCCCGTATTTCTCCCTGATGGTCGCATCTGCCATGAATGCGTCCGTCATCGTCTTCTTGATTTCCGCTACACTCCGTGCCATAGTCTGTTACTTGAAGGGTTCGTTAAATTCTTCATCAAAGATGCGCAGGCGAACATTGCCTTGGTCGCGTGCAGTTGCCGGACTCACATCATTGTTCTTGCAATAGTTCTGCATGGTGCGGTTCCATGTGGCATCCGGCATCGTTAGCTCTGTTCCTGCATCAGGAACCTCTGTCATGCTCAGATTGTTTTCCCTGGCAATGGCTATCATGGCTTCCCATGAACCGTATTCCTGTATGGCCACGTCTGCCAGCGTCTGCCCGTCTTTGACTGTCTGTTTCATCGTCTTATTACTTTTGATATGATAAATCCCACTATCAGGAGGCTTGCGAGTATTCCCACGTACCAAAGCCACCGCCACGACTTTTTTTTTACTACTGTCACTTCATTGATGCTCCCACCGTTATAGGTTGAGTCATTCGTTTCGGTGACGGTTCCCTGGCTGGTCGCCTCGCTTTTCTCCTGGCGGTTCTGCTGTTGCTGGGTGAGGCTCTTGCCCCTGCCCTTGTAGTGCTCTGTCGTGCGTTCTGACTCATGCAGCAGCACACGCCCGCAGGAGTCTGTCACAATGCGCTCACGGGTCTTTTCCACAACGCTGTCGCTCCATGTGGTTTGTGTGGTCTGTGCCGTAGCCATTGCCTGACTCTGGCTGTCAGAACTCGTGGATGATGTCTGTGTCACCTCACCCGTAACATGGGCGGTCTCTGTCATCCGTTCCGTCACTTTCTCCTTGGTCTTGCACCCGATGAGGGTCAGCAATACCAACAATATAAACAGTAGTTTTTTCATTGTCAAATGTCTTTATATTCTGTCTTCGCATCAAAGCTCGGACACATCTTGATCCACTCGCTTTTCTCAATCTTGCCGTTTCCGTTCAGGTCTGGGCTAAAGTCCCTGTGGCCCTGTATCACGGCATCTGGGTAACGCTTGCGCAATAGCTTCAGCAAGGCCACAAATGATTTCTTCTGCTCATCCGTGCGGTTGTCAACACCATCCATGCCACCCGTGTAGGCAATGTTCACCGTCACGCTGTTGTAGCCTTTCACGCCGTTGCTCACCTTCTCTGCGTCAAGCAGCTGATGGATTTTGCCGTCGGCTGTGATAACATAGTGATAACCGGGGGCTTTCCACCCCTTTCTCTTGAACTCTGCCAGCAGATCATTCACGGTTGCCTTCTGGCTGCCTGCCGTACAATGCACGGCAATGTACTTGATTTTTCTCATATCACTCTATTTGTTTTTACGTAAATAATCATCCACTACCAGTTTGAAGCCGAAGATGGTGGCGGCATACACCATCGTCTGGCCGAAGTACCACAGGGCACCGCTCGGCACGTCGCCCTCTTCACTTCTGAAAAAGGCAATATAACACATCACTATGCCGCTGATCAGCGTCAACACTGCCGTTGTGTACTGTACTTTATCTTTCGTATGCTGTTCCATAATCGTTAATATGTTGCTTCTATTTGTATGCCGTCACGCATGATCTTCACGCCGCCAACCTTCTGACCGTCCATCTCCAGCTGCTCCTTGATGGAGGTGCGCCAATAGATGGGGTCGTTATCCAGGAGCATGTCACTGATGCCAACTCCCACCGCAGGGCGTTCTTTCAGTTCACCCTTATGCAGCAGCAATAGCAGTGCCTGGTTCTGGTGCAGTATGTCACCAAGTGCCAGCGTTCCTTTCTCAATGACAGGCTCCAAATAGTTGCCCTCTTCATTGCCCCATGTCAGTTGCATTCCAATCATATCAGTGCTTTATCTTTTCGTCCTCATAGTCACCCTTCTTGAAGGATGAGGCAGAGGAACCGGGTTTTACTGTCGTAAATGTACCGCCTGGATGCGACACCGTCACCTGATGCGTATGGCTGTTGAAGGTGTCAACCAAGTCGTTTATCTTTTCTGTCAGCTGCTCAATGTTTATCAGACCGCCAAGTTTGCCGCCATTGATTACGATGGTCTCGATGTGGTCCACTTGAAAGACCACCAGCTGAGACAGGTCGCCGCTCAGACTGCCGACGGTCACGGCACTGCCCACTTTCGGAGTCACAAGCATCTCGCCGTCATCATCCAGCTCTGAAGCTCTGAGCCGGACATCAGGAATGACGATATTCCCGATCTCCACCTCACAGAGATTGCCGGACACCGATTTCACGATGCCCTGGGTGATGGCAATGCCCTTGGTGCCAATCCCGTTCAGATAGTCTTTCAGCTTGCTGTAGTCGTTCATATCTCGTTAGCTCAATCTAAAGCCTAAGTCAATTTTCCGTTTGCCGCCCTCTTTCCCGAACTCCGTTGTCACAGAGGTCACGAAATAGGTGCCGTCCTTATAGGGGTAGTCCTTATCCTTGATGGTCACGCTGTCCGCTGGCTTGCACATCGGAATCAGCCAGCCAGTGATGCTGCCCTCATAGCCGTCAAAGGTTCTGCGTTTCACCTCCAGCTCTCCACGCGCCTTCATAGAGGCTTCATCAGAGGTGGCGCACTTGACTTCAATCTTCTCGCCGCCAGTGCTGCCGGTCTCAACCTCCTTGACGGTACCATCAGGCATCAGGGCCTTGACAACTACTTTCACTTTCTTGTCTTCGGCACGTCTATAGGTCAAGTCTTCATCCTCAACATTCAGGGCAAGGTCATAAAAGCGTTCATCGCCTATCTTCTCGCCTGGGGGATGCACATGCAGCTTGTCATCCACGTAGATGTCGGCACCGCACTCTTCCTGAACCTTTTTCAGCACATCAAAGCCAGTGGCATTGTTGATGACAAACTTCTGATAAGTCCAACTGTAGGTGCAGTCCAGCGCCAGGGCAATGCCGCAACCGTTGATGACCTTCTTTAGCAGCGCCTCCAGAGTGACATTCTTCAAGACCTCATTCGGTAGTTCCTTCCTGAACAGGAAAAGGTCATCTTCACAATGCAGCTTGATATTGCCGCCGTCAGTCGATATGCGTTGCAGCCATCCGTCAAACTCCAGTTCCATGCCGGTCTCTTCATAGCCGAACTTGATGATGACACCGTCACCACGCTTCAACTTGTCTTCAACCTGGAGTGCCTGGTTATATTGCGACGCAGGCAGTGTGATAACAGCAGTGTCTGCCAGCTGCTCAACGCTCTTGTGGATTTCCACCTTGTCAAGCATCCCCAGCCGGTAGTCGCCAATCTGTATGTCATACTGCATCGTGTACATCGCTCTTATGTATTTAAGTCATCACGGCTCAACAGCAGCTTGTAGATGTCATCGCTGTAGGCTGTGATGGTATAGTTCTGATTTGTCAGTCCGGTGGTGAAGGGAATATCCCAGCTCTCTATCGCCAGCTGACTGATGCCGAAAATCTCCAGCAAAGGACACAGTGCCTTCACGTGTCCAGCCTCGCAGAAGTTCTTTAGCGTTGCCACGTCCTCATCAGGGTATTTCCCTTCACGTGACATGAGGATGCCTTCTATTCTTACGGTGTAGTCATCCTGTGTCCACCGTTCTTTGATGCTGCCCTTGATGGTGCCTTTGTTCACATGACGGCGAACAAGGATGTTCTGACCGTTCAGGCTGATCATCGGTTCCACAGGGAACAGCCATTCCTTGGCTCCTGACTCTTCCAACTGGAAACGCAGGGGCATCACCATCGGGACACCGATGGCATTGGTTCTTACCACCTCTTCCAGTTCCGCATCGCTCAGATCTTCCACATTGAACTCATCGCTGTCCGGGAAAGACTTGCCTGATGGCAGATAGCCCGTATTGATGCCGTGAAAGTTATTCTCACGGAACAGCCAATAGGGAGGAACCTTTGTGAGTCCCATCGCCCTGAGGGCAATATTCTGTAGTATGAACCTTGATGTCTTCATCGTTCTGTACTTGTTGCTATGGCAAGAGCCCTGTTCATGCTCTGGAGCACGATACGTTCAAGCTCTGCCGTGTCGGTCTTGTCTGCCATCGTCACATAGATATTGTCAAAGAACTTGCTGATGTTCATAGTGATGCTGGTGTTTCTGGTGCCACCAGTTGCCAGAGCTTCAGCAGCTTTGTTGCCCTTGCCGCCTTTGCCGCCCTTGGTGCCTTTGCCACCTGACGGGTCATTGAACGTCACCGCCTCAGTGCTGCCCTTTGTGCCAGGAGTAGCAATAGCGGCATCCTTCTGGGTGTCTTTCTGCTGCTGTTTCTGGCTCTCAATGCGGTAGTTCTTATCGTACTCATCGGCAACACCGCTTGCAAGTTGCTTCGTTGATTTAAGCGCTTTCTCTGCACTGGTTATGCCCGTGATGTCCTTGACACCGCTGACGGCACTGTTCCATGCCCCTTTGAAGTCACCGTCAAAGAGTTTTGCCAATGCCTCACCAATCTTTCCGATACCACTCAGGAATGTCTTGAAACGGTCTATGAGGTATTCCTTGATGATGTTTCCAAAGCCCTTGATGGTTTCCCACATCGTAAGTATGAAGGCACGGAAACCGGCAAACTTGTTCCAGCAATAGACAACTGCAGCCACGAGGGCGGCAATGACTGTTATCACAATGCCTATTGGGTTGGCGTTCAGTGCTGCATTCAACAGCCATTGTGCTGCCGTCCACGCATTCGTCGCTAAGGTTACGACACCCTGAACAGCTGCAACGGCTCCTATCGCTATGGCATGGGCATTGAACGCAATGGTACCAACGGCCATGACACCAGCCAACAAGCCAAGCTCCGTTTTCCAATCGACGATGAAGCGGATGACACCGGCAATGACAGAGAAGAGCCACTGCAAGGCTGAGGCAATAGGTGGAACGATAGCAATGAACAAGTCCATGATGTCATTGACAATGGGCTGAATCTGTGCGAACAGGTCAACGGCTGCCTGCTGGATGTTGCCTACCAGGGTAGAGAACTTTCCGCTGACCGTCTGACTCAGTTTGTCGCTCATTCCCTCAAAGGCACCTCCGGCACTGGTTGCATGATTGATAGCTGCTGCAACGGCATCGAAGCCAATCTGCCCCTTGCTCATCATGTCCTGAAGCTCAGCGTATGTCTTTCCTGTCATCTTTTCCAGTTCCTTCAAGGGGTTGAAACCTGCATTGATGAACTGTAGCAGATCTTGACCGCTCATCTTTCCGGCACTGGCCACCTGACCGAATACGAGGGAGAGGCTACCCAGCTTGTTCTTGTCACCGGCTGCTATGTCGCCCAGCTGGCGCAGATAGCCGTTGACCTTGTCAGCCTGAACACCGAAGTTCAGCATGGTCTTGGCATTATCTGTCAGATCCAGATTGCCATAGGGCGTTTTGGCGGCAAACCCGTTGATTTCCTTCAACATCGCCGCTGCCTTTTCCTCACTGCCTACGAGGGTAGTGAAAGCGACACTGGTCTGTTCTGCTTGTGCGCCAAGGGCCGTGATGGCTCCCACACCTGCACCGATGAGCGTATAGGGGTTCATCAGGAACTGCATGCCAGGTATGGACATCAGGGAGCCTTTGAGGTTGGAGAAAGAAAAGGCTTCCCGAAGGCGAGCCCCTGTAACTCTCGCCTTTCGGGATATTTCGTCCAGCTGCTGTGAGGTCTTACGGGCAACGTTCAACACATTGCCTTCGTCTGCCTGTAGCTTGATGAGAAATTTAAGTACGCTGTCCATTGTTTGCCTTTGCCTCCATTTTGCGGATGTCAATCAGATACCGGATAGTCCATGCCCATTCTTCATCACAGAGTGTGTCAGGGTCTATGTGCATGTAATACCTCAGGAGCGTGTTCATGAAGAGCACGTCACAGTCTTCGGCATCTGGTACATCGGCATCCGCTAAAGCTTTTTTACTTGAGCCTCCTTGACCTTGATGACCTCTTCCATTTTAGGGATGGCTGCCAGGAAATACTCATCGTTTTCCTGGATCTCCTTGTCACCGTCAACCCAGAGTTGTTTCAGAAGGGTCTCGCTCATCTTGATTGAGTCCTTCACAACACTCACAAAGCTCAGATCCTTACGGTTGGGTCTGCGAAGGATGCAGCTCTTGTCTTCAACCGTGATCTCAAATATTTCACCGTGCTTCTTTTTCCACTCGGCTACTTGTTCTTTCGTGTACTTCATTTTACTGATGTTTGAATGATTATTGAACACTGTTCAAAAGCCCCCCGTGCCCTTCGGTTTCCCGTAGGGTTAGAGGTTCTTCAAGTCGATGAACAGGAACGGCAAGGTCTTCTCCTGGAACTTGTCACCCTGCTTCCACTCGGTGTTGTCCTCAGTGAACTCCACGCCTACCAGCACATCGGTAGTGATCACGTCACCAGCCGTCGGGTTTCCGTAGGCGGCCACGATGTCAAGGCTGGCATCAAGGATGTCACCGCCGCTGGCTTGTTTCAGGGCCTCATACTCGCTCTGGAGCAAAGTAATCTCGCCGTCGTAGGTCTTGTTGCCACGCTGGATGCTGTGGGGCTTGTTGCCCTTCGCATGCAGCAGCTCCTTTTCCTGCTTAGCACTGTACTTCACACCACGCAGTCCTGTCACGGTGCGACCTGCCATAACGACAGTCACGTCACTCCATTCGTATTCTCTTGTGTTTACCATTGTCTTCTCTCTTTAAGCGGTTGTTACTTGGAAACCTAAGTTCACGTCGATGTAGCGGCTGTAACCGTGAGGACGTACTTTCAGAGTCACAACGATGCGCGAAGTCGATACGACATTCTGCTTCTCGTTGATGTAGCACACGCAACCGTTGCCGTCACCGTCGCTGCTCAGCTCACCGTTGGCGGTCATCTGGCGATTGATGGCATTGGCAAGGGTCTGCTGCCAGCTCTTCACCACTGCATGCTGCAAGGTGCCGTCCTCGTTCAGCTCCAGTTCGTCAAGCAGCTCGTTCAGCATCGTGTCGTAGGCAATGCGGTATGCCTTATCTACCACACGGCGGCCTGTCAGGTGGGCATAGTCATCGGTAGGCACACAGGCCATCGGATCATCGGCATAGAAATAGCCGCTACGGCCCACATGCTTTCGGGGGATGACATAGCCTTTGTCGAAGATGCTGGCAATGGCGCTGCTGCTCTCTTCAACCTTCTTGGTACCCACGTACATCTCCAGAGGGGACAGGGCTCCATCCTTCACGCGACCGATGTTGCGCTGAACGGGGATGCTGGCAATGCGGCCAAGCAGGGCACCGATAGCAGCACCGGTGCTGTTCGTGACAGTATCACCGATGGCAACAAGACAGCGGTTGTAGTCTTCGACACTCAGGTTTTTCAACTCCTTGGCGGCATCGTATGCACGGCCCTCGATGGCAAAGAACAACGGGGCATAGAGCTCAATCGTTGCCCACTCTGCCAGCTGCTGGGCTTTCTGCAAGGCAGTGAACACGTCAGGATCAAGGCCGTTTGTGCTTGCAACGCTGCTGTTGCTGTTTACACCAGCTACACCAATACCGCGCAAGGCTCCGTTCTGACGGGTAATCAGGTCACGGGCATAGCCCTCAGCGGTCTTCGTATAGTCACAGATATTTGTGGCCGTCGTAGCAGGGGCCACAGGGTACAGGATGAGCTTCACGCCGCTGCCTGCCTCGTCATAGAACTCTGACACGTGCTTATACAACGTGGCATTGTTCTGCTCCGTCACGCCAAGATCGGCAAGGTCATCCATACTGCGAACCTCATAGATGCTGTTCAATGCCAGCTTTCCTGCTACTGCAGAGGCACCGCAGATGAGGGCCATGAGACCGTCGGCACTTTCGCCGACGGTTCCCAACTGCCCGTTAAGAAACTGAATTTTTACTCTTGGTAGCATAAGAATTTCTTTTTAAGGGTTACGCACTGGTGGCCTCTGCGATAGCGTAGATGCCCTTGCTGTCATAACGGCGCTTGCTGCCGCCTACACGCATCAGGAACGAATAGATGTCACCGTAATAGGTAGGATCATCCATTTTGTCGAACATCTTCACCTCACCCAAGGCACGGCTCACGCACTGCTCCTGCCAAGCAAGACCGGCGGCAAGCTCGGTAGCTGCTGCATTCTCGTTCCACCTCAACAGGGCTTTGGCCGCCGTCAGGCGCAGAACCTGTGAACGCTGCATGATAGAGAAACCGTAGAGCTCGCCAACGATACCCTTCTGGGCATTGGCAGATGCCAGGAACGCACTCAGCTCTTTATCGGTAAGGTCGTCCAACAGGTCGGCATACATGCAGGCATCCAGAAGGATGTAGCGGCCAGTGGCAGGAACGTCATCCTGATTGAACTTGGTCATCAATGCCAGGACGGTTGCCTTGGTCATCTTCTTACGGTTGCCAGTGGCTGTGCTCGAAGTATGAGCTGCACGGGCTTCACCTACGGTCTCGATGACCTTGCCAGCGACAAACCAGCGGTAAAGTAGGTTCTGGTGGGCTTGCTTCTGAAGCTCCATACGGTCATTCCAAAGAATGCTCTGGCGCTTATCGTAGCTCAGTTCCACCGTGTCGATGTTAGGAATGTAGATCGGGTTCGTGGTCAGCTCATCCATGTCGTAGGTCAGATCATTGTCTGTGCGCTGGTTCACTGACGCAGGTTTCTGGGTGCGGTTAATCTCAACACCGGAAGGGGTTCCAGCGTTAGGGATGTGCACTGTCTTGTTGCTCACGAAAACGGAGTCATCAATACTCTTCGTGGCAAAGCTGTTGTCGGGAAAGAAGTTCTCGACGATGGTGTTCAACCATACTTGTTTGTTTAAAGCCATTGTTTCAAAAAATTAAAAGGTTACACTTCTTGTTCTCTTACTCCTTGTAGTCCATGCCGAACTTCTCCTTGAACTTCGCACAGAACAGTTCCTTGTTCTGAGCCTTCAAGTCGGCAAGGCGGTTCTCCTTGTCAAGCTGGTCCCAGGTCTTGTTCTCGAAACCACCGGCTGCACCTCCATCCTGGTTGATGAAGTCAACGGCACGGGGGGCTGCCTGAGGCTTCATGCTGTTGATCAGAGCCTCGGTACTCTCGCGGTCACTCAGCATGAGCTTCTTCATCGTGGGAACCTGCTCCTTGGTGATCTTGCCCTCTGACACTGCCGTGTTCAGGAAAGCATCTACTTCTTTAGCCTGCAAGTCCGCAATCTGCGTCTTGTAAGCATCGTTCGCCTGCTGGAGTGCGTCAACCTTCGTTGCCTTGTTCTCCAACGCCTTGATGTGTGCTACGATAGCACTGGCATCCTCCTTGTCACTGAAAGAAGGGATAGCCTTGATGTCATCTAATAAAGCCATTTCGTTTTGATTTTGTGGCTCGGTCAAGAGCCGGTTATTAAAAAAGTTATAAATCTCTTCTGCTGTTTTAGGCTGCTCTTCGGTAGTCGCCATGTCATAGATGCCGTCACACAACTTCATCTTCACTGCTTCCTGGGCATCTATCCAGTGATCCTTCTCATCGAAATACTTTGCCTGTACGTCCTTGGCCTTCATGCCGCAACGTCCGGCAATCATGTTGGCAAGGTCTTTCTGTAGCTGCTCCATCTGGTCAGCTGTCTGGCGCAAGACAGAGGCATTGCCCCATGTGCCACCGCTCACACTATGAAGCATCAGTTTAGCGTATGGACTCATGTAGAGGGGCTTTCCGCACAGGGCAATGATGGCAGCGATACTCGCGGCCACTCCGTCTATATAAATAGTAATGTCACTCTTCGACTGTCTCAGGGCATTGTAGATGGCCATGCCGCTGAACACGTCACCGCCTCGGCTGTTGATGCGCACGTCGATTTTCCCATACTGCGCTTGCAGGGCGATCAGTTCACTCACGATGCGACCGCTCTCTACCTTGTAGCCGTCGCCAATGTCGCCATACAAAAGGAGTGTGGCGCTATCCTCACCGGGGATAATGTTGAAAAACTTAACTTTCATTTCACGTGATTTTTGCTGCAAAGTTCCATCGTTTTTTCGACATTTCAAAATGCCGTTTTTATCATAGCGTCAGCGAGTTACTATCATAGTCGTGCAGGATGCTATCATAAAATCACCATTTCGTTTTTTCCCGATTTATCCCGAACTTTGCACCACAATTTATTAGAAATAATATGGCAAAACCAAACATCGACAAGAAGGATATTGCAAAATCGCTTTATCTCAACGGCAACTTCACACAGGAGGAAATTGCCGACAAGGTGGGTTCCACCAGGCAGACGGTTTCACGATGGATAAAAGAGGGCGGCTGGGAAGAGCTCAAAGCCTCCATCACCATCACACCGGCACAGATACTGTCTGGACTTAACCGCCAAATCGTGGAGATAAACAACAACATCAGTGAGCGTGAAGAGGGGCAACGCTTCGCCACCGTCGCAGAGGCTGACATCCTCGCAAAGCTCGCGTCTGCCATCAAGAAGATTGAACAGGACGTAGGCATTGCCGACATCGTGGATGTGGCCATACGCTTCACCAACTGGCTCCGTCCGCTCGATCTCGAAAAGGCAAAGGAGTTTAACAACCTCCTTGATGCGTTCATCAAGGACCAAATGAAGTAATACCATGACGCTCGAAGATAAGAAAGCACTGCAACGGTGGGCAGAACACCACAAGGCACTTGCCGCTGACGTTCCTGTAGAGGACTGGATGTCTAAACGCGACATCGAGAAGAAACGCATGGAGCTGGAGAAAGACCCTATCGCCTGGATCAAGTATTTCTTCCCGAAGTATGCCAAGTATGACTTCGCGCCCTTCCACGTCAAAGCCATCCATCGTGTCATTGAGCATGATGAATGGTATGAGGTACTTTCATGGAGCCGTGAGCTGGCAAAGTCAACGGTGGCCATGTTCATCAATATGTATCTGGCACTGACAAAGCGCAAGAGGTTCTTTGTCCTGGCATCGGCTACAGAGACATCGGCAATACGTCTGCTCACTCCCTACAGGCTCAACTTTGAAAGCAATCCGCGACTGCGCCAGTTCTACGGCAATCAGGTAACGCTTGGTGCCTGGACCGATAAGGACTTCACCGCACGCTGTGGGGCAAAGTTCGTTGCGCTGGGTGCAGGTTCCGCGCCTCGTGGTGCCAGGAATGAGGAAGTACGTCCTGATGTCATCTACCTTGATGACTATGATACCGATGAGGACTGCCGCAATCCGGAAACGCTCAAAAAGAAGTGGGACTGGTTCGAGGGCGCACTTTATCCCACACGTTCCATCTCTGAGCCTACACTTGTGCTGTGGTGTGGCAACATCATTGCCAAGGACTGCTGTATCAAGCGAGCCGGTGAACGTGCCAAGCATTGGGATATAGTCAACATCCGCGACAAAAACGGGAAAAGCACATGGCCGCAGAAAAACACTGAGGAACAGATTGACACCGTACTGTCAAATATCTCTTCAAAGAACGCTCAGGCAGAGTATTTCAACAACCCTGTTTCTGAGGGTACCATCTTCAAGAACCTGCCCTTCGGCAAGGTGCCGCCACTTCGCAGGTTCCCGTTCCTCATACTCTATGGCGACCCTGCCTATTCTGACTCAAAGAAAAAGGCATCCAGTACAAAGGCACTTTGGCTTGTGGGTAAGTATAAGGGCGTTTTCTATGTCATCAAAGGCTTCCTTGCCCGTGAGTTGAACGCGACCTTCATTTCATGGTACTTTGACCTGATGGACTATGTTGCAGGAAAGACCAACGTCTATTGCTACATGGAGAACAACAAACTGCAAGACCCGTTCTTTAACCAGGTCTTCAAGCCGCTGCTCCGTGATGAGTGCAAGAAGCGCAAGCGTGACCTCTACATCAGGGGGGATGAGCGCAAGAAGACTGACAAGGCCACTCGTATTGAAGCCAACCTGGAACCGATAGACCGTAACGGCGCATGGATATTCAATGAGGATGAGCGGGACAATCCACACATGCAGGAACTCATCAACCAGTTCAAGCTGTTTGAAATGCACCTGCCATACAATGCCGACGGTCCTGACTGCATCGAGGGCGGCATCACCATCATTGGAGAGAAGACAGCGGAACTGCAACCGGCTGTTACCATCTCATACCAGGAGATTAACGAACAAAACCCTTATAGAATGTAACTATGGCTAATTTCATCCAAACAACAGACTATGATGCAACCATCCACCGTGAGATATTGGACTCACTGCTAAGGACGGACTCTTCATCTTATGACCCGCAAATCATAGAGATCTGCGAGGACAGGGCCATTGCGGAAATGCGCTCCTACATGAACAAGACATACGACTGTGACGCTATCTTCTCAGCGACTGGCAGCGACCGCCACGCGCTCATTCTCATGTTCGCCATCGACATCACGGTATATCACATCTTCTGTCAGCACAATCCCTATAAGATTGCCAAGATAAGACAGGACAGATATGACCGCGCCATCGAATGGCTCAAAGGCATCATGAAGGGTGACATCACCATCGACGGTGCCCCACTCATCGAAGAGCCGGAACTTGGTGATAACTCTCCCTGGCAGATACAGGCTGATGATGCAAGACCTACATTCAGATAAATACTTTTCACAATGAAGAAAGACAAGAATACAAGGAACAAGAGCACCAAGCAGATAACCCAAGGTGGTATGCGCGTTCCTAACGGCCAAAGACTGCCGGACGTGGTGCTACAGATGCCGGAAATATTCCTTTTCGACATGAACGCCTACATGAACTCACTCACGCTCGCAAAGAGCATAGACTATTCATGCCGCACAAGACTCTACGATATGTACGAGTCTGCCATGCTCGACCTCCATCTCGCCGGAGTGATTGCCAAGCGTCTTCGTGGAGTCACACGCTTGCCCGTCCAGTTCCAGCGTAACGGCATACCCGATGATGCCATCAATGCACAGTTGCGCTCACCTTGGTTCAAGCAGCTGCGCAAAGACCTGCTCATGGCTGAGTTCTGGGGCTTCACGCTCGTACAGTTCTACCTTGACGATGATGGGAACATCCGCTATGACCTCATAGACCGCAAGCACTATGACCCTGTGCAGAAGCAGCTGCTGAAGTTCCAGGGCGACCAGCAGGGCCTTCCCATCGAAAACTTCCCTAACTGTCTCTTCGTCGGTACAGAAAGAGGCCTCGGCATCTTTGCGGAACTCATGCCTGCCGTGCTCTACAAACGTGGTGACATGGCTGATTGGGCGCAGTTCTGCAATATCTTCGGAATGCCCATACGCGAATACACCTATGATGCGGGTGATGAGACGGCAAGAAAGCGCCTCATTGCGGATGCCAGACGGCAAGGTTCCAATGCTGTGTATATCCACCCGAAGGATAGCGAGCTGACTTTGATAGAGGCTGGCAACAAGACAGGCTCTTCTGACCTCTACAAGACTTTTGCCGACTATTGGGATAGCAAGATCTCCATCCGTGTCCTGGGCAACACCCTCACGACCGATGCCAAGGAAACAGGCACACAGGCGCTGGGTGAAGTCCACAAGGAGGAAGAGGATGACATGAACGCGGATGACCGCGACTTCATCCTGGACATCCTGAACTATGACATGCGGCCTATCTTTGGCGCTCTTGGCTTCAACATCGAGGGAGGTGAGTTTGTCTATGCCAAGAAAGACAAGATCATCCCTTCTCAGCAAATAGACATCGTGCAGAAGCTCCAGTCTATGGGGCTGCCGATGGATGATGACTGGCTCTATGAGACTTTCGGGGTAGAGAAGCCTAAGGACTACGAGCAACAGAAGGCAAAAAAAGAAGCCGAAAAGCAAGCCATCCGTGACAGTCTGAACAACAGTCACGCAGATGATGACAAAACGCCTGACAAAAGCAATTTGAACAATGATAAAAAAGCGTTCAAAAACCGTTTGAGCCGTTTTTTCGGAATAGCCCCGAACACCGGGGCGGACACCGACTTCTAATCGATACGCTCTACTATGGCGATCACGATTGCCACTGTTGTTCTGTAGGCAGTGGCTCTGCCGCTGCTTTCACTGACTCCATCCGCTTCGATGCCGATGTCCTTAGCCAGTTCCTGCGCAAAGTATATAACGGCTTCGACACATCCAACGAGGTAGAGCCCACCATCTGGCGTGAGGTGCTGCGTGTCATCAACGAGGGAACAGTGGAAGGTCTTGCTCAGGCAAAGACACCGCCAACACACGACCGCCTCTTCTACCAGAACCTACGGCACTCCAATGAGGTGTTTGCTGCCTTCAAGGTACACATGATGGGTGAGGACATGGCGGCAAAGCTCTTCGATGCCAACGGCAACCTGAAACCCTTTGACAAGTGGGTGCAGGATGTTTCCAGCATATCGTCTCATCAGGTAGGCTCATGGCTTCGCACGGAATACGATACGGCGGTCATACGCGCTCATGCAGCTGCTGACTGGCAAGAGTTCGAGCGGAACAAAGACATCTTCCCAAACCTCCGATGGATGCCTACCACATCGCCGGAACCTGAAAGCACTCACGCTGCCTACTGGCGTTTGAAACTCACGTTGCCTGTCGATGATCCGTTCTGGAACGAGCATCACCCTGGCGACCGCTGGAACTGCAAATGCTCACTGGAGGCTACCGATGAGCCTGTCAACCGTCCTGATGGCCTCGAAGAGACAAAGCCACAACGCGGACTTGAAAACAATCCGGGCAAAGATGGGCATACGTTCTCAGACAATCACCCGTATTTCCCTGAGAACTGTGGCAGTTGTCCTTTCAATAAGGGGATGTCGAATTTGTTAGGCTCCATATTTTCAGACGCGAAAAAGCACTGCCACGCTTGTAGCAAGATTGATGCAAAACTCAAAAAGGCAAAGGAGGCTGAACGCAAAAGCGAATATAATGAGCTAAGAAAAGATGAACAGTATCTTCATGTAGAATATGACAAAAAATCGGGTGGCATTAAGGCAACCCACGTCGGTCATATAGAACATTCTGATACCAAAGATGAGCGCTTCTTTGGAGGCCTCACATCTTCAGATCTTGAACGTGAGTGCCAGGATGCCTTATTCAAAATGGGCCGTACTGTCATCTTGTGTGATGAGTCAAAGAAGATGGGTGGCAACAGGCTTGCGGCTCTTGATATGAGATTAGACGGTCGAATGATGGATATACGCTCAATTACTGGTCATGGCTGGTATAGCTCTTCCATGATTTCCAAGAACAAGCAGCTAAAGAAATACAACGCAAGACCTGATGTCACAGAACATGCAGATACCATGTGTTTCTATTTCCATGATCCGAAACTGTTTGATGAGAGAAAGATGAAAAAGTCCATCAATTATTTCAGGCATTTCAGGACTAATGACGGGCAGTTACTTGACAAGGACTTGAAGCATGTTGTCTGTGTCATAAAAGGACGGAAAGAACTGATAGAATATGAAATATAAAAAAAGCCCCCCGAAGGAGGCAGTAAGCGAGGTCCATTGTTTTTCAAATGGCTAACCCCGTGATTTTGTCGCAAAGGTACAAACTTTTTTTTAATAAACAAACATAAATATGAAAAAAATCATCTTCTGCTTCAAAAATTGGCTCTTCAACGCCAGAAAGAAGCAAGCCATCAAGAAGGCTCAGCAGCTCGCAAATGAGCAACGTCGCAAATTCTTAGTGCTCAACTTCAAGGGCAAACCGACTGTCATTTCCATGCAGCAGATCCATCTGCTCATCAGGACAAAGCAGGTCAACAAGAATGCCGACTTTTTCCGTGATATGGCACTCTATACCGCCATGCCTAAATAAACGACTATGGATGCAAACGACATTGAAAAGCTGGTCAAGAAAGCCAAGGATGACATCTTGAAGGAAGTCAATGACCGCCTCCCTCGTAAGGTGGGGGTCATTGCCGTCAATCACTTCAAGCAGAACTTCCGTGATGGCGGCTGGCTCGACAATGGCCTGCACCCTTGGAAACGGACACGTCGCCAGGACAGCAACAGCCCTGATGCCAAATACGGGCCGCTCACCTCCAGACGTAACCACATGATGCGCTCTATCCAGGCATCCACCGCTCCGGGGCAAGTCACCATCGAGGACCCTGTGCCTTATGCTGCCATCCACAATGACGGGGGCGACATCACCACACATCCCACTGTCACGGAACGGATGCGAAAGTATGCCTGGCACATGGTCTATTCGCTTGCCGGTATCAAGGGCAAGGGTAAGCTGCCGAAAGAACTGCCTGCTGAGGCTGACAAGTGGAAAGGCCTTGCACTCACCAAAAAGCGGAACATCACCGTCCACGCTCACATACCTCAGCGCCAGTTCATGGGCGACTCTGCGGAACTGCGCGTGAAAGTAAACAAACTCATTAACGACTCAATTCAGAAAATAAAAGATGGAATCATTGCTTTATCAGCTCATTAACCACATCAAGGAGCAAATGCCTTCACTCTCACTGGTTGATGAAGACTACGGACAACTGGAGGCTATCGACAAAGAGGACATGCAGACATATCCTGTCACGTTCCCCTGTGTGCTCATCGACATGCCTGAAACGGAATGGTCTAACCTCAGCGGGAAGAGCCAGAAGGGAAAGGCAAAGGTCAACGTGCGCCTGGTCATCGACTGCTATGATGATACGCACTACGGTTCTGGAACGATGGAGGCCATGCAGGACAGGGCTGAAATGGTCGATGACCTGCACAAAGCTCTGCAGTGCTACCGTCCTGATGAGGATGGGGAACTCATACGAGAGAAGTCACGCTTCTACACATGGAGTCACGGAATAAAGGTCTATGAAATGCTGTACTCTGTTTCCGTCAAGGACATCATTCGGGAAACAGTGACAGCTGCTGAGAAGCCAAGGGTCGTGCTTTCGGTGCAGAAGCTTTAGACACTGCCACCTTGAAACCGGTGAACAGTGGACGCGCTATCTGCTTGCCGTCACAAGTGGCACCGCTCTGGATCATCTTGCGCACTATCTGCATCACGCGGCTCTCTGACACAAAAAATTCCTCTTCGCTCAACTTCTTGATGGTGTCATCAAAACGAAGTCTGCGAATTTCAGTCCAGTAGTAATAGCGCTCAAACATTCTCTGGTCCCTGGACTCCATCAGCTCTTTGTTCCTGCCACGTGCCATTCTGCGTGCAAAGATACACAAAATTCTGCACTTTGTGCATAAAAAATGGGGCATCCCGCTTGGAATGCCTCATTTTCAGTTCACATTAAGTACAAAAGGCTGTTTTTAAGCCCTCTGACAGACTTTTTATTGGTCTGTGTCCTCTTTCTTAGGCTCTACATAGAAAGTCTCATCTTGGGCCACGAAAATGCCACATTCGGCCATTGCGTCGCACATAGGGATGCGCTTCTTGGTGATTTCGCTCTCCATGAACTCCACTGCCTCCAGTTCGCGGTCTGCCAGGAGCTTGTCTTTGGCTATTTCCTCACTCGTGCGCACATAGCCAGGGATGTACTTCTTGACCAGTGTCAGAGCGCTTGCCCATGTGAAGCCTTTCAAGGTCTTCAACTTCGGTGTGCCGGTTCTGAAGCCGATGGTACCATGAGCCATGTCAAGGCTCTTCTTTTTTGAGAACAGTTCTGGCTGGTTCTCGGTGGCGTAGGCTTGCAGGGTCTCAAACGCACATTCGCGCTCACACGTCAGCTCGCCAAGTTTCTGCTGGTACTTCTCGCGGATCTTCGCACATTGCAGGTCAATTTCTGCATTGATTTTCTCAATCTGTGCATCTGCCTTCGCATAGCTTGCAAATGCCTCTTCGGCTGCATCGCGGCTAACACCCGTGATGACTGTCTTCTTTTGTCTTTTTGTTGCCATTGTTTTTGATGTTTTAATTGTTTATAAAATG
>Ga0326513_10000867_pt1 | contig 25271 bp, 48 predicted proteins | sample 2_2465_0518_D_FD_203654 | JGI IMG/M metagenome (GOLD analysis project Ga0326513, IMG submission 203654) | Bovine rumen microbial communities from UC Davis, California, United States - 2_2465_0518 | ecosystem: Host-associated > Mammals > Digestive system > Stomach > Rumen | place: USA... | reverse complement strand
GTCTCCCAAGGCCATTCTCAAAAATTTTTTGAGGGGGGATATACAATGTTTCCCTTGTCGTCAAAAAAAAATCTTTTCTCCGTCTTCGGATGCTCCGCCGCGTGGCAGTCCCGGCACACCAGTCGGAAGTTCTTCGGGTCAAGACATACATGCAGGTCCCGTATGTTCTCAGGTGTCAGTGGAACAACATGATGCACGATCACGCCTGGCTTGTAAATCCCTCTGGCAAGACAGTCCTCACACAGCCCTCCCACCTGTTTAATGTATGCAGTTCTTGCCATCTCCCACTGTTTCGACCGGTAGAACGACTTGGCAAAATCTCTTGCCACTTACTCCGCCTTCTTCTTCGCCGGAGCTTTTGCTTTCGGTTCCTTCTTCTCCTTCACAGATTTCGGATCCGCTCCGCACACGCTCCCGTCCTGGAGTTTCAAAACGATAAGCCCCGGAAGCACAGCTTTGACTTCCGCATCTTTACCGTTAAATGTTATGATATCCTTCTCTTTCATGTTTCGGCTCCTTTCAATGTCCGCCATAGCCCCACCCATCGCCTCCACGTTATTCACACTTCGGCACAGTATCATTGTTTCACGAATTAACTGCCAACTACTGCCAACATTGCAAGAGCGTGTTTGTGGACGCGGAAGATCTCACGCTCGGAGTAATGCAGGCGTCTCCGGATCCATCCCCAGCTGTGCCACTCCAGATAGCGCATCGTGATGACCTCCATCTCCTTCGAAGACAGCCGTCCGATGTCCTGGCAGATGCGCACATACCGCTCACGGTCCTCGATCGTCTCGTCGACCCACTGCCTCGTCGCTTCGTCCATGCGCACCACATGCTCCGCCATCCTGTCATGCTGTTCGCCTCCGCTTGCCATGATCTTGTCGAACTGCGGAGACTTCACATCGACTGCCTCGCGGATCCGTTCCAGCACGCGGTCGCGGTTGCGCTGCCGGTGCGCGAACTCACGCGCAAACAGCAGGTCCTCTTTCGTCGTCATGTATCCTCCTCCTCAAACTCGTCCGCGCCTTCGTACAGAACGCAGGCGTCCGTCTTCGGCTCTGTGTATTTGCGGTCGCCGTACAGGATCTCGTACTCTTTCGGTCCGCGCCACTTCGGATTGTTGCAGTGCTTGTTGTCGTAGAACCTGCACTCACTGCATTTATGCCCGAGCGCCCTCATCACCTTGTTCATGTACGCTTCCATCTATAGCCTCCCAGCGATTGACACCCACACGCTCGGCTCGTTTCCGTACTCCTTGCTGGCGCTGATACTGCTGATGACCGAGTCGTCCGCGAACGCCTTCCCGTTCAGCGCGTCCAGCACAGCCTTGACCAGGTTGTCGAGGTCCGGCTTCTTCGTGTGCGAAGCTCCCACGAGCGCCGCCTGCTTCTTCTTGCTGTAGCTCTTCGGGATCGGCATCACGAAGACCATATGCACGATCACGTCCTCCGCATCGATGAGCCCGTACGTCCAGCTGTCGCGGATGAGCTTCTCATATTTGCGCGTCTTCTCAGGTGTCACAGCGTGCCCGCCGTAGAACCTCGGTCTGCCCTTCGGCACCGGCTCCGCATAGACCGTCATGTCCATCGCCGTCACCCCTTATTCCCTATGTTGAGAATCAGCCACACAACAAACACGGCCATCAAGAGGATGACCATCGCCGACATGAAGATGCACAGCCCCTTACCGATCAGATCCAATGTCTCCATTATTCGCTTCTCCTTTTGTGCTTTTCTTTGTATTCTTCAATAGTTGATAATAGCGTTTCATACGCCAAACATCCGACCAAGATCACCATGGACAAAAGAGCGGCAATTAGTAAAAAACCGCAAGCACCAAGAAAAATGTACTTTAAAATACTCATTCGCTTCACCTCTCTCCACCTTTGCAAAACCAGTTTTCTTCTACCCAACCGCCGACTGTAGCAGGACAGTAAACCATTCCCGGTTGTTCTTGTTCATGAAATCTGCAATCCTTGCAACGAACCAATTCTTCGACTCGCACATCCATCCTCGTTTCGACCTGATATATTTCAAAAATATCTTGTGAATATGGTTCTCCAACGGAGACAATTCGCTCTCCTTTCTGGCACTCTTGAAAAATCTTTTCAGCAATTCTTTGCCCGAGTTGGTCAGCAATGTGACGACTTAAACCCTTTCCGCATTTCATAAGAATTTCCTTATCAATGGCACATGATGTTGTAAAAATCTCTGGTTTACTCATTCGCTTTCCCTCTCGCCATCTGTAACCAATCTAACCAACACACCCTACAACTTGGATTACAATCAGTGTCGCCGTAATTAGGACAAGTCACGCTGTCGTGCATATCACTTAACCACCTCGCAAGCTCCTCGTCCGTCATACTTCTGATTCGGTCTGCGTTAGTTGACCGACTCTCCGAAAATGACTCATCGTTCAACATAAGTGGGCAGAATCTGTTTCGCTTAGTGCTTGTGATAGTCCTATGAGTAAAAACACACCCGTAATCTCTCCGTATGCTTTTCCCTTTAACGAACAGCGTTTCATATCTCCGCATCGCAAACGGACAATCGTAACAGTTCTTCGGCATCTCCATGCCCTTAATCAGCACGCTCATTCCTGCACCCCCATCTCTGCACCGCAAGACGGGCAGAAGTGGAACTCCCTAATGAAATCCATATCAAATTCTTTATAAATCCACGGGACGAAATTACCGCATTTGGTACATACATAACCATCATTACCTTGTTCGGATTCTCCGTAGACCCACCGCCCCTTCTTTCGCTCTATCTGTGCGGATGGCAGATTATGAAGAAATAACTCAAGCTCACAGTCTGTAAGCGTGTCGGTTACTTGGATGTGCAGTGGGCATTCCTTGCAGCTTGTTCGTCTGCAAACGTGCTGATAATGCTCAATAGCATATTGTCTGCTTACCGCATCCTCGCACGATTCCGGCTGTACGGATGGCAAATGCTTTAACTTATGCACTCCTTTTCTTAATCCGTCATCGTACCCGCACTCGTATTCATTGTCGCAATCAGAAGTGCAACACTCCAGTATTGAATCAATCGCAGCCTGTCTGCTGATGGTATCGGCACAAGTTTTGCCACTTTTTACCCCAAACTTGTCACTTTTCTCTTGATCTGATGGGGTGATTTGCTTAGGTTTCGGCTGTGCGGATGGCAAGCCCTTTAAAGCATCTATATCGTGCTGAATAATGGTGTTATAAAAGCAACCAATATCGCCCTTTGCGGATTTATCTTTTTTTGCTTCTAGTGCATCTACCGCATCCTGCCGTCTGATTAAATCATTCATCGTCCTTTTCCTCCCACCATTCAATAGCATCTTGAACGATTTTCAATAGTTCGGATGGTTTATGTGATTTTAAAAATTCATACAACTCGTAGAACACATCATCATAGTCCGAATCACCGTATCTGCTCATCGTCTTTCCTTTCCAACATCTCCGCACCGCAGTTCGGGCAGTAGTTGCTTTCTGGATACGCTTCGCCACATTCGCTACAACGTGATACGATACACGGACAGCCATCTTCATCGTAATAGGCTACATCAGAAACCCACCGCCCACGCTTCCGCTCAACGGCATCGACTGTCGGAGCATTGTCTATTTGTTCTGCGTATACAACACTTTCTGTTTGCTCTCCTGTTGCGGTCAGTCGAATTATTGTGTGTACTTCTTTCGGTATCAAACTATCCGCATCAATAAGCCTCATGATCTTTTCTCCCCCTTAAAACAATATCCGTCCCACGGTGTCACAAACAGCGAAAACTTGAAGCCGTAGCATAGTCCATTTTCCGCTTTATCACGATCAACAACCGTATTCCAATGTTCACAATCCCGACATCTCGTCACTTCCACGAAATCCGGTCTTTCTTCTTTCTCATAGCCCCAATGATCCATCATCTGTCATTCCTCAGACCAAGCACCCAATCGGCTGAAACATCATAATGTCTACACAACTCTACAATCGCCCAAGCCGGTATTTTGAACGCATCTCTTTCCCATCTACTAATGGAACACTGTTCAACGTTCAAAGCCTTCGCGAGATCAGCCTGTGTCTCCCGGTGCTCCTTTCGCAACTCTTTTAGTCTCTCGTTCGCTATCCACATATGTAGTCTCCTTATTTCAGCGGGCTCCAGTTTAACTCATTCATATCAATGTCCAGCACTTTCATCCGCCTGTTGCTATCACCGTAAAACTGGATATAATAAGCGTTCAGCGGAATCTGTACTCCGACGTTCTCGCCTTCCTTCCGGCTGAGCCATTCGTTCATCGCTTCACGCGCTATCCTGAGATTCGTTTCAGATCTGTGTGCATGGCTGTCGAAGAATGAGAATTCTCTCACATTGATACAGCTCTGGACGGTATCGCCGAAAGGCTCGCCATGATCCGCGCGGTTCATTACCACATAACAAAGCTGTTTCTTCGATTCCTCATCACGGAGCGGAGAACTCCATAGCAGCCGCGCGAGCTTCTCGATGTCCTCCGGATCCAGCTCATGAGATTTGATCTCAACAGGCCTCGGATCAGGAAGCGCTTCCGGCTCTTCGACCGCTACTGGAATCAAATCGATCGGTTCATATTCAGCGCTTGCGAACTGAAAAGCGCATGAAACGATTGCTATTCCGATCATTACGAACAAATAATTTCTTTTGGCCATTTTGGTATCCTTTCTTCTTTTCATAGTGGCAAGAACAAATCTTTAAAATCGTCATCGGTTACGGTTCGTTCCGCGAAGTCGCTTTTCCGTTTCGGCTGTTGATCACGCTGTTCCCATGTCCTGACAGCCGCTTTCCAATCTTTCATGCCGGAAGTACCGACCTTCCATCCCTTCGATTCATAGAATGAAACGAACTGTTCCGCATTGACCTTGTTTCCCCTCTCGTTACAGTACGCTTGAACTTCATCTATGGAAGGGACGCGAAACTTGTTTCCGCATACTCTTTTCTTTTTCTTATTTTGTTCTTGTTCTTGTTCTTGTTCTTGTTCTTGTGACGATTCGTCACGATTCGTCACGATTCGTAGCGATTCGTTACGATTCGTTTTGTTGATTTCACATCGGCGTTCGTATGACTCGCGTTGTGCGTCGATAAGCTTCTTTGCCGCGCTCCAAAGGAACCGTTCGTTTCCTGGAAGGGATGGGGCAGAACCGTTTCCGGCATATTCCAACATTGCGGTAAATAGTCTGCCCCGCTCATCATCGTTCAGGCTTTCCATGTCGATCGTGAAATCCGTGAAAACCTTCAGATACTTCATACGCCCTCCGTCAGAACGGAATATCGGCGCTCTGAATATCCGTGAAATCGTTCTCCGTGTAGTTTGCTTTCGGCTTTGCTTCAGCCGCCGCCGGTTCCGCTTTCGTAAGGAATTCGACCTCGTCCGCGACAACATCCAGCGCCAAGCGTGTTACGCCTTCCCTGTCCTCGTATGTGTCAGCCTGAAGCTCTCCGATCGCGAGAACCTTGCGACCCTTTGTCAAATACTGGAAACAAAATTCGCCCAGTTTTCCGAACGCTTTGATACGGAAGAAATCCGTTACTTTATTTCCGTTTACTTTCAGCTTGCGATCGACCGCAATGCGAAATTCCGTTACCTTTTTTTCGTTCCCGCGCTGGACGGGATCTGCGACAAGATTTCCGCTACAAATAAATTTGTTCATTTATTTTCTTCCTTTCTGAATGTTATAATTCGTTACCGTGTCATCAGGGAACCGCTCTGCCGCCAAAGCCTTTGCTATGGCTTCTTGAACGATCAGAAGGTCTGCCGTGTTCAGATTCTCAAACCTCTTATTGCCGCCCCATTTCGCCGCGACGAACTTTTCGATTCGGCTCTGATCACCGCCACACAGATCCAACAGCTTTTCCCTGAAGCGAACTTCTTCCGCGACTCGCTCGGCTTCCTCTTTTGCGAACTGATCCGTCAATTCGTCCGAAGATATCTGATCGGGATCGTCGCCCGTTGGAATTGCGAATGTTCGCAGGAGCAAATATTTATATGCGTTTGTCTGCGCTTTTCCGGCGCCTTTATCCTGGCTGTCAGCTCCCTGACCTATTGCGGGAACGATTCTGAAATCGTCGGGATTTTCAGCGTCCGTAATCTTGTACTCGATTACAACTTCTGTCAGATTGCCGTTCTTCTTGTAATCGACTATCCGAACCGGCATGATCGTTACCTTTTGCTGAATAAGCTGTTCACGGATGACCGAAGTTATTTTTGATTCGGATGCGTACTTGTACTTTGTTTGACCGAAGTCAACTTTCCCATCCTTTCGGATGTAGCGGACAAAATCCATGATCCGCAGAATTTTTTCGTCAAGATTCATGTTTCCTCCTTTATCTGTTCGTTCCGCTTCATGCAGAATCCGTCTTTGTATCTGTACAATCTGTAATATCCAGGGCGAATCTTCTTGTCGTTCCGCATTGAAGCGGGGAAAGAACACCGCCGGAGCCGTTCAGAATTGCTGTTACTGTAAATCTTGTATCCGTTTATGTCGTTTACATCTGTCGGCAGACCGACGATATAATTCGTTGTAACGATCCATTTGATCAGCTTCGGAACGATCGCGCTGGCATGATTGTTAAAGTAAATGCTTCCGTTCATAATCGTTACCGCCGGAAATGGATATTTCATGCAACGGTTCTTTTCAATCGGTTCGAACGCTTCGTCGATATTAAAAATCTCTTGCTTTTAATACCGCCTTTCCGCCGCGTCGATACACGCTTCGCAATAACATTCGTCGCCGATTTTCCAATACCTATCCCCGAACACGATCGGTTCACCGCACTCGTCACAGCAGAACGTATACGGTTCTTCTTCCGACATTTTTTCCTGAAAATCAGGATCTTCATACAGCGATTTCATTTCCAACATCTTTACGTTTCCCTTCTATCCGTTCGCACTCATTGAGTACAGCCGTCGTTATGAACTCCTGAAATGTACAATCTTTTCCATATGCCGTTTTAACGATTTGCAAACGCGATTTTAGCGATTCTGTACATCTCCAAGTAATACGGATGGGTAAAGCCCTATTTTCGTTCCTACGCGATTCTGACGCGAATATGACGGAGGCGATTTCTTCTACCGGCTGGATGCCGTATACATCAGGCTTCAGGCATTTAGACAAAAGCGGAAAGTCGAACCGCCGCGCGACCGTCTGACCGACGGAAACCGCTTCTTTGCGTGTCATGCTTAAATGTGGCCTTTGCATATCAACACCCTCTCCATTTTTTCCAGTAATTCGATTGCCGAACGGAGCCGTTCTTCATCTGTTTCATTGTTCAGTATTTCGTAACGATTCCCGCCGACGATGATCGTTAAATCGACCTTGCCATTCAAATATGTGCCGTAGACATAAACGCGATCTGTTGTAACTGTTGCCGCGAGTCTGAAGATTTGACCTATAATTGCGGATGTGATAAAATGTGAAACGGTATCGGATGTATTAACATCCTGGCGCTGTTCGTTGGCCTCGACAGCGCCCTTTGTTTTAATCGACATCGTATTTCACCTCCACAGCGATGTGTAGCGCGATCAGGACATCGCAGAACGCGTTCCATACGGCCGTAATGATTCCTTCCATTTCTTGAACTCCTCTCTGATTCGTTTTTCATAGTCTTTTCCATATAGGGCAATCAATTTTTCTTTTGCTGTCATTCGTCCTCCTTTGTCATTTGTCCTTGATCTCGTCCAGTAAGTCGGCTACCGGAATATCCAATACTTTGGAAATCTTCCAAACAGCCAGCGAACCAGGCGTGTGATCATTCCAGCGAAGAAGCGTGTCGTATTTAATCTGCGCTTTTTCTGCGACTTCTTTCAGCGACATCCCTTTTTCTTTCGCCGCGCCCCTTACCTTGTCTAAAAGCATCTATCCACCCCCTATATCTTGTAGTTGTCGCGGATGGAAAAATTTCCTATAATGGACTTGCAAGAATCATACATTGGAAAATCTTCCATCCACGCTATTCAGTGTAATGGTATATTTTCCAACTGTCAATAGGAAAGGTTGGAAAATTTTATGGACATTTTGTTAAAAGCGCGAGTTGAAGAAATGTGCGAGAAGCGCGGCATCACGGTTAACAAGTTGGAAAAGTTGGCAAATTTATCACAAGGTTCTATAAAGAACTGGGATAAGCATTGGCCAGCAATCGACAAGGTTTACCGCGTCGCGGAAGTGTTGGAAACGACAACAGATTATTTATATGGATATGAAGGCGATTACGAAAAGGACTTAAAACGGCTTCTTGATATGGGTCTGACAAAAGAAGAGCTTGTTGCGCTTATCGTTGTCGCGGAACAGATAAAGAAGAAGTAATATGAAAGCGTTTGCCTATGCTCGGTTTTCGTCCGATCAACAGCGTGAAGAGTCCATCGACGCACAGCTTCGCGCGATCCGCGAATACGCCGATAAAAACAAAATAGAAATCGTCCGCGAATATACGGATGAAGCGAAAAGCGCGACCAGTGACAAGCGACCGGCGTTTCAACGGATGTTTGAAGATTTACCGTTGTTCCGTCCTGATTGCGTGATCGTGCATAAACTCGACCGCTTCAGCCGTGACCGTTATGATAGTGCGTATTATAGGCGTATCATCAAAAAGAACGGCGGCAAGCTTATTTCCGTCCTGGAGCCGCTGGATGATTCTCCGGAATCTGTCATTCTGGAGTCGGTCCTAGAAGGCATGGCGGAATACTACAGTAAGAATCTGGCAAGGGAAACGCTCAAAGGATTGAAGGAAACGGCCTACCAGTGTAAGCACACAGGCGGAACGCCTCCGCTCGGCTACGATGTCGATTCTGATAGCAGATATGTTATCAATCCATTTGAGGCGGATACTGTGCGGAAGATCTTCAGCCTATACGCTGCCGGCAAGAGCTACGATCAGATTCTAGGAGCGATAAAGGACCGGCGGACGAAGTTCGGAAAGCCATTCGGCAAGAACTCGCTGAACAGCATTCTAAGAAACGAGAAATATACCGGAACGTATATCTTCGGATTACAGAAGAGATCCAACCATAACTCACACAAAAAGGAGCCGAACGCGATCAGGATCCCGGAGGGAATGCCGCGGATCATCAGTGATGAAATGTGGATAGCTGCACAGGCACGGCTGAACGATTCGAAACGCAAGGCTGTAAATAAGGCGAAGCGTACCTATCTGCTCTCCGGGGAAATCATATGCCCTAAATGCGGCGCGATCATGGCCGGCGCGACTACAGTGAATCCGCGCGGTTATGAACATTCTTATTATGGCTGTACGACCAAGCAGAGAACAAAAGGCTGTGATCAGAAAAACATTCCGGCGGAAAAGATAGAGAGCGCCGTTCTTGAGCTGGTAGAGGAGAAGCTCCGCCCGGATCAGGAGATGGCGGAGGCAATACTGGAGATCCTGAACGCAGAGGATCCAAACGTAAAGGAGTACCTGAAGGAGCTGGAAGAGACGGAAAAGAAACAGGCCAGGCTGATATCGATGGTTGAAAGCGGAGGAGACTTCCCTTCCGTCATGGCGCGGCTCGGAGAACTTTCGAACAAAGAAAAAACGCTCCGGCAGATGATAGCCGAAGCGCGTAAGGCAGAAGTTGACCTGAAAACCGTTAAGGAGTTTCTCGCAAGCATGACAGATCTGAAATCTCTACCAAGGGAACGCCAGCGAGAAATCATTAACAGAGTCGTTGATAAAATAAAAATATCCGAAACCCACATAGATGTTGAGTTTCGGATATTGATGGTTGCGGGGGTTCGCAACGCCCAATATAAGAATTTTATTCTTTGCTGCGATTATATTCCGCTGTACTGATTCCGATCAGAGCGCCAATGAACAGCGCGATTGCGGCGCAAGTGGTCATAACCTCTTCACCGTATGGCCACTGCCAAACCGCGGCAAGCGTTTTATACAGCACACCGATCGCATTAAAAACGACCAAGCTGAGCCATTTCAAAACATCATAAACCTTATCCGGTAGTTTCATAATTTCCCCTCCTTAATGTACTTGACATCCTGTTGAATCAATAGCATTGAGTCTTTCAGGCTTCCGAGCTTTTCGGCGTATTGGTTATGCTCATCGAGCTTCCTTCCGATCGCCTTCAGCTCCGCCTCCAGCTTCGCTCTATAGACAGCCTGTTCCTCATGCTCCTTTTGCCTGTTGCTCCGATTGATAAGCAGCTGAACGATGATAGATCCTACTGCCACGATTACAGCCGAATAGATTGCTTCCATTTGTTTCTCCTTAATAGGTTTTCGGATCTCCGAAATTCTGCCATTTACTGAGCTTTACGATCTTCCGCGTTCTGAAATCAATCACGCGGCGATCGGTCCGCTTTGTGAGCTGTACGCCATACGCTCCTCCGGCGCTCTCCACTATCCAATTCGGAGCAACGACTAATCCGATATGTCCGTTCTTATGAGCCAGATCTCCGGGAAGGATGTCAGAAGCGCTTCTGTCTACACAGTAAGAGCTATAGAGATGATTGGCATTCGAATCGAATCCGGCGGAAACGACTCCGACCTTTCTCCATAGCCCTACGATGAATCCGGAGCAATCGGCTCCGGGGATCGTAAATCCGCTCAGCTGAGCGTTCCGGAGCATCATCTCTTTACGGCCTTCATCGAAATACGGCTCATATGCTGACTTGCGGAAATAGCTGTTCAGGCGAGCCTCCGTCATAACATGGAGCGTTAAATCCTTATCGAATAAATTGGCTCCGCGGATATAGAAGCCCTTCAGCGTGCTCGGATCCGTGTTGCGGTCCACACAATAGGACAACGCAAGCTCACAGATCTCTCTGCGTTTCGCGGTCGTCTGTGCGAGTGCTAGCGCGATCTCGGACCGTGCAGGCTCCGCGATATCGTACGGGATCGGAGGAACCGGCTTCGGTTCACTGAACAGCGCGGCCCAGGTCTCGCGACCTATCACGCCGTCGACCGGGAGTCCATTCGCTGCCTGGAAGGCTTTTGTGGCTTTGTAGCTGTCGTCGCCGAAGCGTTTCTTTGTGGCAGCGTACAGATAACCAAGCTCGACCAGTCTTTGCTTTGCGTACAGGACATCATCACCGCTCAGGTATCTTTTAATGTTTCTGTACCATTCCATAGTGTTACTCCGTTACTGTCTCACCGTGCGGGATATAACGGAATCCCTCGATGTACGCGTTCTCTTTTCCGTCGAAAATATCAGTCTCGATCGCTTTCCGTCCGTCTACGCTTTCTGTATGGCAGATGTAATTTGAATCAAGATAAATCGTTTTCATGTTGTCACCTCTTATGACGGGAGCCGTTTAGACAGATACAGATTGTAGCATTTACATTGACCGGTTACGTTGGTCGATGAAGAAGCTGCAACTTGGATTCCGATATCCTTCGTGCCAGTTAGAGAAGAAATATCGACAGTAAATGTTCCTTCTGTGTCTGTGCTGGTTGATGTGTTGCCCGTCATCAGCTTTACCCACGCCGTGAATGTTGTTGGATTTGCGTTCTTGTTAAGAACATTGATTACACCAACTCCCGGACAAGACTGCGAGTCTGAGCTGTATCCGTGTGTACTGGATTCGCAGACAATATACAGATAGTCCGTGATATCAATATCGGAAAAGTAACCTGTTGAAAAACTGGAAGATGCTTTCGGAACGTACAGCTGAGCGTATCCTGATTCTTCCGTCCATGTCGCGGTGCTGTATCCGTACAGAGTATGCGTATATGCAGTAGTGAATACGCCGTCCCGAATGAGGTACAGATTGTAATCAAGTACGACATTATACTCGTCTGCGGAATCAATGATAATGGTATCCGATGCCGAATCTGTTCCAAGCGTTGCCGTAACCGTCCAAGGGTTCACGCTGTCAAACTGACTTGCATGGATAATGAAGTAATAGTTATACAGACTTGTATCCGATGCGTTTTCATGCCCGGCATCGCTCTTCGATACGCCGCCTTTGCTGATCGTTACAGTGGAACCGGCTGGCGCGATAACGCGAAGGATCGCATCCGTACTCTGTAAGCCGCCGCCGCCTCCGGCGTTAACTCTTCCTATCATATGCTCACCTCCATAGGATTATCGTAGGAATTGAGAGCGTAGCGCTCGGAACGCTCTGAGCGTAGATATATACGCCGCCGTTATAGCTCTGTGCTACCGGCGCGAAGTTTCCGCTTGCAGCATCCGAAGGAGCCAGAACAACCTCCGGAAACATGGAGGAAGTAACGCCTGTGATCGCAACAGCTGCGCGGTATCCGTAATCCGAATATGTAGCATCAGCAACAAAAGCAGAAGCCAAAACGGAAACGCCTGAGAACGTAAGGCGAGCATCCTGTTTCCCGGTTAACTCTGTCTGAACATCAGAGCTATTAGATGTAGGAATATCAGCAGCTGAAAGCGCTACATTACCAGCGTTATCAGGAGCAACATTATTAACAGATTGAACTGTTCCTGTTCCGCTGCCGTCAACTCCGATACGGCCAACGCTGTAGCTTACAACAGGAGAGCCGCTGTTAAATTCGAGTGTTGTTCTTGTCCAGAGATAATATCCCTGAGGAACAACAGGAACTGAAGAACTCCATGCCCCGGAAGGGATATCCGTTCCTGATGCGCTGGCCTGATATTCGATAGCGGAATCCAAAAGCTCTGCCGCTTCTCCGGTATCTCCTGTTTCGCCCTTGTATTCGTACCAAGTGTACGATCCGCGAGTGGATGGAGCAGTAGAAGAAGTGCCGACATAGATTCCAATCCATTTATCCGGAGTAGTAGTCAGATCCGAATCAGCTATAGGCTCTCTGTTTGCGTACCGGATCCAAACATAAGTTTGAGCGCCGGTATCTCCCTTCAGGCCGTTCGTTACTGTGAACGTAGAAGTAGATTCATCCGCGAAAGTGATGGTATATGTATCTACTTTTGGATTCGTTCCGGATGAGCTTGTTTTCGCGATGGAAGTTATTCCTCCATGCCCATCCAGCGCGGCGGCGAGCAGATTAACGAGATTCTGCCCACTGATAGATTTGGCCGTATTATTCTGCTCCAGAACGAGCAGATCGTTCAGGCCGAGCGTAGTAGTCTGAACTAGCGATCCTATTGCCTTATCAGCCATTATTCTCTGTCTCCTTTTCCTCTGTATCTTCTTTAATTAGTGATTCAAGCGCCAGAATACAGCCGAGCAGTTTCTGGAGATCATCCTTCCCGGAAACTTTGATTGTATCCAGCGTATTAAGTACGAACTGTATAACTTCCATAAATTACCTCACACAACAACAAGCGCTGTAACAGTGCTAACGCCATCAGAACGTAATACTGTAGCAGTGGAAACAGTGCGGCCCTTGTATCGCATCGTTCCGCTTACGGAGAAATTGTTCGCTGTCATATAGGTTGATGAGCTAAACAAGGAATTGATGTAGCTGGCTGTGATTTTGTTTGCTATCAGATTATCAACATAGGTAGCGATTCCTGTCGAACCGATTTTTATGCCGGTACTGAGCGAGCCTCCGCAGCCTGATAAACCTCCATGATAGGAGCCGCCTGTTCTGCCTCCGCTGTCTACGGAAAGAGAGCCGAACGTTCCTCTGGTAGCTGTTAAGCTGCCGGAAGAATTTACAGAAAACCCTGAGCCGAGCGAAATGCCATCCGTGCCGATATAAACGCCGTTTCCTGTTCCGCTGTAGGAACTTTTTCCGCTGTACAGCTTGCCGCTCTGGATGGTAAATCCGTTATCGCCGCCTATATGCCCGGTAAGCGCTTCGATATCGCCCTTGATATGCAATCCGGCCGAATCAAAAGTAAAGAGATCCGAACCATCCGCTCGAACCTCTCCATTATTGATAAAGAATCCGTTTTCCGTTAAGCTCCAGCCGAACGTTCGCGATTCGTTTCCTCCTTCTCGCGATACCTTCGCCGCGATCATGCCGGCCTGAACTTGAAACTGCGCTTGTACAGCGCCGAACTTTCGCGTTATCTGCCGGGATTTGACATCCGATTTAAAAGGATATTCATGATCTATTTCTTCATCCGCTGTAGCTTTGATACTGCTCAGAGCGAGCCGGGAAGCTTGCGTAAAGAAGGAATAAATGCCATGGTAGTTATTATTGATGATAACCGCATCGCCTATCTCAAAATGAGGAGGAATCAGCGCATCAGCGGAAAACGGCTTGTATTCCATCGCTACGCCTGAGCTGTAGATCATGCCGGCAAGGATATCGCTGGCCATGCGCGGAGATGCGAATGGATTCACTACATCGATAACGCGGCCTGTTTTTGTCCATGGATCGGATTTATATCCGATGATGTTTCCGTTCGCATCTTCAAACGTTCCACCCGGCGATACGCTATCGATCTCTTCCATCGTGAGCTGATCGGCCGAATCTTCCGAGATCCAGAGATTAACTCCGCTGTATGTTCCTAGGCTGTCAGCCGTAAGGTACTGCTTTGCTGAAGTACCAATATTAAACGTTCCTGATGTATTCATACCAGAATCCTATCCCCTCCAAAAGTGAGCGCATACGCGACAGGACCCTCGAAAACCGCGAGATAATTCGTTTCCGGCGGAACAGATGTCAGCTGAACCAATCGAAGCTCGTTGTTCGGAGTCATGATGAAGCTTCCGGAATACGCTCCGGCCAGATAACCGAGCATTTCTCTCATGGAATACTGCCCTACTTGCTCGCTTTCAATGGTATAACCTTTTGTCATGATGGCAGCCGTCCGCGGATCCACGCTGAACTGGAGCTGTTCCGCGATATCGTTCACAACATCGATGTCAGAAGCGCCGGCTTCCAGATTCCAAACATAAGCCTGTTCTGTCATAAGCATGGAATCGAATCCGTGAAGCTTAAGCGTTCTGATTCCGTCGATCGTGTTATCGTAGGAGCGCGTATCGATATAAAAAACGCCCTGATTCAGCCAGCCGGATGTCAGCTCACTGTTGAAGATGCGGTTATAGATGCGGATCTGAGCCATCCTCGGAATCTGCATCTCAGGAATCAACATCTCGATATCGCATTCAGCCGATACGCATTGACCCAGAACCGGAGAACCGCCGAACATGGCATTTGTAATAGATACGGATCGGAGAACATCCTCTTTAAATCCGTTATCCGCGCCGGCTGTCGCGATCAGGATCCTGTCTCCGCCAAACGTCAGATAATCACCCTGATGCGTAATAAGTCGGCCAGCCTCGCCTATATCGATTGCCCACTCTACAGAATAATCGCCGCCGGAAAGAATCTCGGAATAATTCGATACATCTGTAATGTCTTGCATTGTTATAACTCCGTAAAAGTTAAATCATCCGGCTGGATCCATTTCTGGCCGAGCGCCAGACATCTGGAAAGATAATCAGCGCTTATTTCATCCAGTATCATCTTGGCAGTATAATCATCGTTTCGCTGTAAACAATGAAACTGTACTGTCATAGGCGAATCCATCAGCGCGGCCGTAAGCAGCGCCGCATTTTCCGCTGTCTGAGGATTGAGCGAAACGTTCAGCCGGGCCTTATAGCGGATGATGCGAGTATGATCTACTCCATCCATCGTAGTGATCATTGGAACAGCAACCGGAAACAAAGAAGTAGAATAGCTGTCTCGCTCAACCATATCAGTACAATCGAATCCGTTAATGATCAGCGTGTATTTATGTACCATATGCTCTACCTCTCTGATTCAGATATTTATACGTTGATTCTCCGATCACTCTCCCATCCAGAACGCTCTGAACAGTGATATTTATAGGCGCTCCTCCTGAAGAGTTTCCTCCGAGCGGAGTAACAACAGCCTTACCCTGATTCATGGTAAGAAGCTCCGGGCCAGCTTCGCCTACAACAGCGGAGCCATGCGTTAAAACGCCGCCGTTCGCGAAAAATGGAATATGGCCAACGCTGCCGATTCTGAGGCCGGTAAGAGAATTAACAAAACCGATAAACTGGTTTATCTTGTCTATCCCGGCGTTTATCATGTTGATTATGCTGTTGATTCCATCTCTTGTAACGCCTGTCATCGTTTCAAAAACTCCGACAAAGATGTTTTTAACTCCACTCCAAGCGCGATCCCAATCTCCTGTAAATACTCCTCTGATGAAATCGATAAATCCGTTCAGATGATCTCTGATACCATCCCAGCGCTGTTTAACGAAATCGAAGAACTCGTTTATCGGAACTCCCAGAAACCCGAACGTTTCCGTCCAATCTTTAGCAAATACGTTCTGAAGGTAATTATCCAGCTCTCCGAGCTTCGCCTGAATCTCATCGCCTTTTAGCGCTATAAGCGCAACCAGCGCGATAATTGCGGCCACAAGTAGAACCATCGGATTCGTTATCAAGAACATCATCGCGGATGATATGCTGGCTATTCCGCTGGCAACAGGAGATAACGCTGCCGTAAGCGCCAGAAGCGTAAGAATGAACTGAAGCGTTTCCTGATCCAGAGTCCCAACCCAATCGAGAAACTCTCCGATCTTTCCGAGCAGCCACTCAAGAGAAGGCCCTAACGTTTCCGCTATCTTCGCGCCCAGCTCTGTAGCCGTTCCGATCAGATTAGCCTTCATCTGATCGATTTGATCGTTCATCGTGTTCAGTTTATCGAGCGTTTCCTGATCGATAATACCAACGGCCTGATCGCCGAAGTATTTCAGCGCATCGCCGCCATCATCTACGATACCGGCCAGATCATCGGCTGATTTGCCGAACACATCCATGGCAAGCGTATCGCGCTCCGTTTCGTTCCGAACGCGAGACAATGCGCGGAGCGTATCGTAGAACACATCTTTTACATCGCGCATTTCTCCGTTAGCATCGCGAGTAGAAACGCCAAGCTTTGCGAATACATCGGAATCATCTCCGATAGCCTTCTTCAGTTTTCTGGATGCTCCAATGATATCCTCAAAACTGACATCAACCAGATCAGCCGCATATTTAAAGCGCTGAAGCTCATCGGTAGAAAAACCTGTCTGCTTTGCGAGCGTGTTCAAATCATCAGCGCCCTGAATTGCTTTGTAAGCCAATCCTCCAAGGCCTACCAGAGCGCCGCCGGCTGCTAGGCTGATTCCTCGCGTTTTCTCCGCTACCTCGTTAGCCTTATCGCCTATTTCTTTCAGCTGGGCCTTAACTTTTGCAAGCGAAACGCTGCCGAACTGCTTCGCGGCTTCTTTCGCCTTCTTCAGATCTGCCTCTGTAGAAATGATTTCGCGCTGAAGAGCCATATACTGCTCGGAGTTTTTGTCCACTCCGTTCTGATCCATCGTATCCTGAATCTTTTTCAGCTCTTCCAGTTTCCTGTTTGTCTGTTCTACGTTCTGAGCCAGAAGCTGCTGCTTCTGTGATAGAAGCTCCGTATTCTTCGGATCCAGTTTGAGAAGCCGCTCAACATCTTTTAATTGTTTGGAAGTATCGCGGATTTCGCCGTTTACATCCTTCAGCGCCTTAGTTAAACCTGAAGTATCGCCTCCGATTTCCAGCGTAATACCGCGAATTTTAGCTCCGGCCATGTTTAACCTCCAAAGAAACGATTTATATCTTCCTGAGTAGCCTTATACGGATATTTCTCCTGATCGTTCGCTTCCTCAGTAAGTAAATCGAATACCATTCCCATACTCATGTTAGAAAGAGCCTCATCCGACAGCCCCAAATGAGCGCATCTCAACATAAAAATGGCTCCATTCGGCTCGCGAACTGTCGGCCTTACTTTTTTCTTGGCTTTGATGTTGTGGCCTGATTCATCTGCCAGAGATCAATGATTTCCGGGAGAAACTCATAGATAGAAAAAATCCCATCGATACTATCGAGCCATTCATCTGGAGAATCTCCTACTTCCTCACCGGCATGCTTCAGCATTAACCACGCCATATTCTCAAAAATAGTAAGATCGAGAGCGCTGAACTGCGCTTCTCTACGCTCTTCCTCTGTTGCATTATCCGGAAGCGCCGCCGCCTTATCGTATGCTCGTTTTAGCGAAAGCATATCAGCGATGGCATCCCTTCCGAACTTGTACCTATAAAGGCGCGGAATGAGAGCCGAGGCTCTCATCCGCATCTCTTTACCATTGATATTTACGGCTCTCTCCATTGTGTTACCTCTCAGCTGTCATATACAGCGCTGAACCATCCGGCTCTTGTAGCAGTGGACGCGGCTGCCGTTGTCTTTCCGAGGATCTTCATATCGCTACGCGGAGTAGCGGAGATCTCGCAAGTCTGTGTGACAGGCTCTTTCGTTTCTTCGAGAGTCTGCGAGCCGACTCCGGGCCGAGTCGCTGAACACTTATAAAGAACGTAAAGATTTTCCTCCTGATCGCCATCGATCTGATACATCAGCGCGAATGATTTCGGCTCCGTATCTGCCATCTCTGTCAGAACGTTGGAAGTATCAAGATCGTATCCCCAGATATCCTGAAGCATCTGATCAGGGAAGCGAGCCATCTCCAGATCGCCGCTGTATCCGTTGTTTGCGATCGCATTGTAATAAACAATTCCATCAGCATAAAACGGAGTGACTTCGCCTTCCGCATCGAGCGAGAGGCTAACAGCGCCGGGAACATGGACAGGCGTTCCGTAGCTGAAAACCGGCTCTCCGGAAGTGTTTACGCTCTCGGTAAGAACTGCGTAGTGGACATTTTTCAGGTTGAACTGAACTTTATTCTCTGCCATAGCTTTCTCCTTAAATTGAAATGTTGTAGGTAGTTACATAGATTTGCTCATCTGCCACGAAATCGATCGTTTTATCCCAGAAGAGGCTGTTACTGGCGAACGCTGCCTCTATCTCTGCCTCTGTCGGAAGATGCCGAAGCTTCGAGTATAGCTCTATCGTGATGTTGTGAATCTCATGATAAACTGTTCCGTCCGCAGCGAAATTACTCGTTCCATCCTCAGCCCATGCGATATAAGGCGGCTCAGGAGACGTATCGTTCGGAAACGCTTCATAAGCCACGCGGTCAGCGAATCCGCTGATATTGGTGAGCATTGTCTGAATATCTGGAAGTGTCATCAGTATTTATTAACCTCTTCTTTCAGGAATTTTTCGATCTTCTCTCCGAGCGCTGCCTCTACCGGGCCGATATGAGGAATAGCCGAGACAGAACCTCCGCCTCGTTTCCTATGGCCCTTCTCAAGAAGATGAGTAAGCCGATAATGAGGCGCTTCGCTATAAACGATCTCGGAATACTGTTCGGCTTTCGGCCTGTTCGCCGGATCGCTTGTCCAGCTGGCGGCATATTCTCCTGTCCGTCTCGGAGATGTGGATTTCAGCTCCTTTACGGCTTCCTCTGATGTTTTCTTAACTGCTGCGCGGATCGCCGTATTTGTAACATAGCCGCCGAAATCATCAAGCTCGCTCATAACAGCATTCACAAGCTCATCAACTCGGATTTTCCCTCCGACCCGCCTTTTAGCCATCAGTTAACGCCAGCCTTCCGTTCGAGATACAGCTCGATCGTATCGGATTTCGTGCGATAGGTCCGATATACGCCGTATCTTACGCCGTTGATCTCCGCTGTCTCTTCGCCGCCGTATTCCTCAGCATTCAGAACCGCTCGATATTCCGCCTTCAGTCCGTTCCGACCGGCTTCGAACCATTCGCTTTGAGAGACAGAGGAGAGCTGACAATAGCGGAGCGTAGAAGTTTCTGCTGGGATACGCTGGCCGAGGTTATCCGTTTCATAGGATACGCTGATCAGATATATCACTTCGCTTCTATCCATTTGCTCCTCCGTACTGCTTCGCTATCTGAAGCTTCTGGATTTTGTCATAGTAGTATTCGCGGAACTTCTCGGAATCCTCATTCTGTCCGAAATGCCATTTCGCGTAGAGGATAACGGCCTCGATGATCTGCTTATCATCCGCCAGCTCAGAGCGATAGATTCCGAGCATGGTCAACTCAGATATACAATCATCGATAATCTGCTGAATCTCACTGTCAAACGCTGTATCCGTCCGCCTGAGCGCCAGCTTTACGATCGTGAGCATCTTGTAACCTCCATTTGTGTAATAAAAAACCGGAAGGAGAGCCGCCAGCTTCCGGTTTATCCTTCAGGCTTCAGCTTTTGCATCGACCTGAAAAGGCCTTCCGTTATAGTCAAATGCCCAACATGCCCACATTTCAGCGAGCTGTCGCACATGATCCTATAACCAAGATTCCTGGCTCTTTGCGAAAAAGAGACATCTTCGCCGTTCTTTCCCATCATGCTGAAACAAGTGCCATACTCCAGCATCACGGCCTTCAGAACTTCGGTTTTCATGCAAGCGCATCCGAAACCAATGCCCTGAACCTCAAAAACGCTGTCCTGAGGATAATCTGTATAATCCTCATATTCGGCCGTATATCCTCCAACGCCATCCTCCTTTACATCCAGTTTCTTAAACAGAACAGGAGAATAAGGAGGAACTCTCCGGAAGTAGATGCCGGAAACAATATCGTAGCTTTTCATATGTTCCAGCATCCGCTCCAGAGTATCAGGAGGAAATGTCATATCAGAATCCAGCCAAAGAACGTAATCCGCGCCGTTCTGAATAGCGGTAGCAGCCAATCCTTCCCGGCTGTCTGATATAAGCGAACCAACTTTAAACCCAATCCCGCAATCTCCGGCCTTATTGAGTACGGCCAGAGATTGACAGAATTGAACAGCAACCTGATCCATACAAGGGATAGCGATAAATGTTTTCATGCGGCTCTCCTTTTCGCTGTTAGCTTACTTCGTGACTTTCGCGAAAGCATTCGGCGCGATAACGCCGATGCCGGCGAACTGTTCGCCGAATACTTCGATAAGATCCTGTTTCTTCAGGGTAAGCTCATCGAAGATAAAATCAATGTCATCGCCGTTAGGATAGTTTGCCAGAGCGCCCTGTCCGAGATCTCCAACAACGGCATAGGTATCGCCTGTGGAGGCAGCGCTGAACGCTTTCATGCTGTTATTATGCAGAACAGTGAGGCCCTCGAAGATATCGACAGCATAACTCGCGGCATACTGAACAGCCTTAAACGCTGCTTCTGTCTGCCTGTTCATGATAACAACAGGATTCTCACACTGATCGGAAAGCTGGCCGAGCGCCGTTGCGATCGTGCCAAGCGCAATACTCGCAGCAGTGACAACCGGAACACCGGCGGCCGTAGATGTGGAAGCGGCCGGGGCGGCGATAATTGCGGCGATAAGAACATCCGCGGCTTTATGTACGATCTTGTTAGCAAGTTCGTCATAAATATAGCGGAGGAAAGGCTCGCCCGAGAGTTTGTACGCCTCTCGAGAGATTTGGACTACTTTCTTGATGGACTGCGGAATAAGATTCACAGTACCGATAACGAGATTCTCCGGATCGATTGCCGCGCCGCCTTCGGTATGCACAACGGCGCCGTCGGAAGAGACTTCAAATCCGATCTTAAGGTTTCCGCGGAGGAAGGTTTTCTTAACGCGCTGCATGATCTTGTCATTTTCCCACGCGTTTTTAACGATCTCATACACAAATTCCGGAACCGGAACAGTGCCGTTCGTTGCGTTCTCGCTCAGGAGCGCTCTGCATTCTTTATCATCGTTGGTTTTGATATACTTGGCGAACGCATCAATGTATTCTTTAGAATTACGGATTTCCATAGGTTTAGATTCCTTTCTTTCTTCTTTGGTGATTTCCTCGATCACAGCCGGAGCAACAGCGGAACGAAGCTCCGCCTCTTTCATAGCTCTGGACTCGATCTCCGCCTTCTCTTCATCAAGAGCGCGGACTTCTTCAGAGAGGGCATCGATATCGAACTCTTCGCCGGAGTCCAGGATCCCTCTGATTTCTGCCTTACGGCTTTCGATCTCATCAATTCTCATAGTGATAACCTCAACCTCAATTCTTTGACTTTCCGGTCATGTTCTTCAGCCGCGAGTCGCTCCGCTCGTTCCGCTTCGATCACTCCGTCGAAGTAGGACCTGGCTGCAATTTCTGTGCCGGGATTTGCTGGTATAGAGACAGCACTCACGTCATAGACCCTGCGCACGGATCTGATGCTGCGCAAATGCTGTTTCTTGTCGTAATCGTCCTCCGCGATCGTGAACGCGAAGGACATCTGTGTGATCATGCCGCTCTTGATGTCCTCATACAGCTGACGTGATCCTGCCGTCTTCGACAGGTCAGCGCGGACCTTCAGACCGTGGTCGTCCACACTGAGTTCCAGTGTTCCGTTCGACTGTCTCGCATAGACACGGCCTTCGTGGTCGTACTGCATGATGACATCCGTCATATCCGCATTATCAAAAGCGTGCTGATCAATCTGTTCACGGACTTCCACATCGCCATCATGCCAAAGCACATATGGCTCAAACGTTGAAGCGTATCCTTCGACTATCATTTCCTCATCGCGTGCCTCAAACGGCTGCGCTGCACGGTATTCTCTATCATTCTTCACTGGCATCGCCCATTTTCTCCTTTGTGTCGTAGTATTCGCCGCGGATGATGCGTCTGTCTCCGTCTTCCACAGGCGGCAGATTCCAAATCTCGCGGACATCGTTGATACTCATGATTCCTCTATCCAGCAGCTGGGAGGAGACGTTCAGCTTCTCCGCGTTGCTCAGATACTGGAGCCGGTTCGCTGTCGCGTACACGCCGGAGTCGGGTCCGGTCAGTTCTCCGCACAGCCTGAACAAGTCCGTCATAACCTCCGAGAACTGGATCGCAAACGGCTCTACCGCCGACTCATAGAACGCCGTCCACTTGTCGCCGCTGGCCTTGCCCTGCAGCACGTCCTCATTCACGCCGAAGTAGTTGTAAACGCTCTCCGAGATCTGCTTCTGCGTGTCCGCGTCGATGACGAACGGTTTGCTCTCGATTTGCTTTGGATTGTTGTACGTAGCAGGGAACAGGAGCACACCGCCGCCGCGTTTCGTGCTCATGCTGGATTCGTTGAACCGCTTCTGCTCTTCAGCCAGGTCTTCACCGAACGCCACGTTCGAATATGAAGCCATAAACCTAAATGTCGCCGCCGACTTCATACCCTCGATCGTCGCTTGATTGTTGATGTCGATGACCTTCAGCGTCGGATCCAGCGAACGGTTGGATTCGCCAAAGTAGTCCTTCCGGTACTGAAACTTGGTCAGCGCACCGACCTGCCAAACCGGAAGCTGCGCATACTTGCCATGCGCGAACTCGAACGCGAGCCACGGGTCATCCGAACCTTTCACCGTCACTAGTTTGCTTCTGCTCGGAAGCACCGGATAGATCTCACGGATCCTGTTCATCTTGTCAAAAACAGGAACCACGAAAGCGGTATTGTCTACGTCCAGGATCGTGCTGACGCGGTACATGAACTGCGACCATGTGCTCAGCTCGTTCGGTCTCTTCAGCCGCTCCGTCAGATACTGCGACCCGTGACCCTCGAATGTGACGCGGAGCTTGCTGATATGTGTTGCTCTAGCATTGATGGCCGCGCGGATCAGCTGGCTCTCATAGATCTGACCGGCTCCGTTAACAAAGACCGGCGTATAACCGGTCAGAACTTTATAATCCCCGGTTACCTCTTTGTGCGCTTTCGGTCTTCCGAAGATTTTGTCAAATAAACCCATCCGATTTACCTCACATTTTTCAACTGCTGCCCTATAAGGGCGTAATGCTTCTGTCTGACGGTCATCGCATCCATCAACGCAGCTGCTCCATCAATACGCGCAGTGCTTCCCACTTTGACCATCTTTACTTTTTGTGTTTCGTTATCCATCTTCAAGGCGACATTCAACAGGTGTGCCTTCAGAAGATTGTTGTTTCCGATGTGGATGATTCCATCCTTTATCTCGCCCTCAAACTGGCGGATGACTGGTGTCAGGTTAAAACCTTGATACACATCGTCGCAATTCAGCCCCGCCGTCCGCAGGTCATCGATCAAGTACTGAGCGGAGTATCGGTCGTATCCGATTACCAGCGGCAGGATCTCATAGTCGCGCATCAGCCTGATGATCCAGTTGTAGCAGTCGTGATAGTCCACGAAGTTCTCACCGCTCAGCGTCAGGAGGCCTTGCTTCCGGAAGATCTCATACGGCACGCCGTCCGAGGCCGTCGCAGCCTGGATACGTTCGGCAGGCATGAAGAAGTGAGAAAACACGTACAGTTCTCCGTTCTTCTCTATGCATGCGCAAACAGAAGTCAGGTCCACGGTCTGCGAGAGGTCGATGCCAATGACGCAGTAATTATGGCGGAAGTCCTCAAGACGCAGCTCCTCTCCGGAAGCCTTCTCCACCGTCTGCGTGTCCAGCCATGCCGTGCTCGCGTTCTGCTTGATGTTTGCCATCTTGCAAATGAACTCGGCACGCTTTGACAGCGAACCTTCCGCTACCGCGATCTCGTCGATGAGATAATCGACTCCGACGCTGACACCGAGATTCGGGTTGCTCTTCGCAAGCTCGTTGATATCGTCCCACTTCTGTATGTCGTCTATGATATACAGGAAAGGAAGCAGCCGCTTCTCCTTGGAGTTGCCCAACAAAAAACGAGTCGACCTTTTCATCAACTCGTCATAGATAGAATCGTTAACATACCCGGCTGTTGAGCAGGAGAACAGTATGCCTGGACTGTTCCCCATGTCTCTTGCTCCCATGCCGGACTTCATGACCTCATATACCTTGAGGCCCTTATCTCCTTCCCATGCCGCTATTTCATCGCAGATCGTAAGAGAAGGATTGAAGCCGTCTGACTGCTTGCTGTTGAACGCAAGCTTCTGGACCGAACTGTTCGTTCCGGAAATATAGATGGAACTGATGCCATGCTTTGCCAGCATGCCGTCGTCCATCGTCTTTCGGTTGTGCTGGTCCTTCGACATCTCTATCTGTTCCTTCAGTGCCTTCCATTCAGGATCCAGAAGGAACATCTGCCAAACATTGCGGTAGATGATGTCGGCCTGCTCCAGTTTCGGCGCAATGGTGAACACTCGCGCACCGAATCCGCCGTCGACCTGGAACGAGTACTTCGCGATGGATGATGCCAGCAAACTTTTTCCGTTTTTTCTGGCCACGATCAGCACGATTTCACGAAACGCTCGTTTCTTTGTCTCCGGATCCAGCAGGCCGAAGATGCAGCTGATGATGGCCTTCTGCCACAGCTCCAACAAAAAAGGACCGGGTGCTTTCGGCCCTTCGGTGTGAAAACAATGTGCTTCTATCCAGTCTATGGCTGCGTTCGACTTCTTCAGGTCCAGCGTCAGCTCCTTGCTCTCGATCGCGTGCACGATACGCTCGTACAACAGGGTGATCCACCGCGAAACGGTCACGGAACCGTCGCAAATTTTCTGATAATAGGCGAAAATCGCGTTAAAAGCCTTCATCTCCATCCATAGCTCTCGCAAAAATCTCTAATCGGG
>Ga0326513_10000866_pt1 | contig 25301 bp, 28 predicted proteins | sample 2_2465_0518_D_FD_203654 | JGI IMG/M metagenome (GOLD analysis project Ga0326513, IMG submission 203654) | Bovine rumen microbial communities from UC Davis, California, United States - 2_2465_0518 | ecosystem: Host-associated > Mammals > Digestive system > Stomach > Rumen | place: USA... | reverse complement strand
GCACACGTGACAACACGAGCTAGCACACGCAATCACACGTGACAACACGAGCTATCACACGCAAGCACACGTGACAACACGAGCTATCACACGCAAGCACACGTGACAACACTCCCCATCACGCGCAATCACACGCAATCACACGCAATCACACGTGGTGACACGAACTAGCAACGCAATCACACGTGGTGACACGAACTAGCAACGCAATCACTTGTCGTTTATCAATAAAACTTTCTATTTCATTTACTATCTGGCATCTAAATATGTCATTAAAAAGTATATGAACCTCCATTTTATTTAATGGGGGGGAGGCTGTTCTTTAAAGGTACCCCCATCCGTTTTCGCCGCTCTCTTTAAAAAAACTCCGGGGGAGTATGTTCAAAAACACTTTTTATGACCCAAAACTCATCAAAAGTCTGTAAAAGTGAAAAAAAAGAAGTACGTGATCTTTTCGTAAAGTATTCACTTTTTAGTAATAACGAAATTTAACATAGAAATTTAAAAAAAAAAGAGGACCGGATTTGAACCGATAATTCCACTTCATGTAGCGAGTTCCCAATTACTCTACCTCTCATTATAGTACGTGCTTTTTTCGTAAAGTATTTATCCTTTCCCATGAACTAAAAGATTGCCTCTTTCTATAAAAACATACGAAATTTAACACATTTAAGTTCATTCTATTATAGTTTTGTCATGGGAAAGAATAAATATTTTACATAAAAGGAGATGAGTCATGTGAAACATGCGCGAAATGATAATCCAGATTCAAAACGCCATACGGCAATGTCTGTAGAAAGCAAAGAACAATATTTAATTGGTCTTGCGTATGATTTGGTTGAAGAGAGACTACGCAATGGAACCGCCACTTCTCAAGAAACAACTCATTTTTTAAAACTGGGCTCAACGAGGGAGCGAATCGAACGGGAAATGCTTGAAAATCAGAAAGAAGTGCTCAAAGCAAAAGCTGAAGCAATTCAGTCTCAGAAACGAATAGAAGAATTGTATGCTCAGGCTTTAAGTGCGTTTAAAGAATATGGTGGCGGAGAATGAAGACATATTCGGAGCTAATAAAAATCAATAGTCTGATAGATCGTTATAAGTATTTGAAATTAAATGGTAAAATTGGTATGCATACATTTGGAGGAAAAAGATGGTTAAACCAGGACTTTTATCGTTCTTCTGAATGGAAGCAGTTTCGTAAAAATATTATTATACGAGACAACGGGTGTGAATTAGGTTTGTCGGATTGGAAGATAAGTGGACCGATATATATACATCACATAAATCCTATTACAGAAAAAGATATTATACATAACACTGATAATCTATTAGATGAGAATAATGTTATAAGTTGTAGTTTTGACATGCACCAAGCAATTCATTTTGGCGATGAAAGTTTATTATTTATCGAATGGGTTCCGCGAAGTCCAAATGATACTATACCATGGAGGTGAAGCTCAATGCAATATAATAAAATGGACTATCTTATGCACTATGCATCAAAATACTATGACCCTGTAAAAGCTCATCAGTATTATGAAGACCATAAAGAACTAGTTGGAAGAAAAAAATCATCTTTAAACGATGAAGGAAAAAAAGTTTGGAATTATACAAAGCAAAATATTAAAGCTGAAAAAAAACAAAAACTTGTTGAAACTTCAAATACTTATCAGCAAAAAGTAGCGGCTCTTAGAGAGACTGCCCAGAGACAAAGAGAAGAAATCTCATCAAATTTAAAAGACCGATTAATGGCTATATCAGATGAAAGTCAGCGTAAGAAAGCAGCACTATCCGTGATTAGCACATTGGAACAAGCTAAAGTTTATGAGCAATCCAAATCGAAGTTACAGTCTGCGACTAAAGAAGGAGAATTACGAACGGAACAAATTCAAAATGCTTTAAAAACAGCAACGACAGATGGACAAAAGGAACAGCTAAGAAATAAACTTATTGAAATAAAGTCTGATGAGGCTACAACAAAAAATAAGATAAGTGAAGATACTAAGGAAGATAAACAAAAAGTAAAAGATTATATCATTAACGAACGTCAAAATATTTCTCAAGAAACTGCCATTGCGAAAAATGAAGCTAGAGCTGAAAGTAGTGTTAATCGAGAAAATGTAAAACAATCGTTATCTTCATCCCTATCAGAAGCTAGAAAAGCTCTCGCGAATAAGAAAGAAGAAATTAACAATATTTATGAAAAATTATTTGACAGCGAGTTTGACAAAATAGCATCAGAATATGGGTCTAATGGTGGAAGAAGCGGTAAAAATTACGATGAAATATATAGAAAAGCTAAAGAAGCTCGGAAAAATAAAAAATAGAAAGGGTGGTATATATGGGAATAATAAGTCAGATTAAAAATGTATGGAATATTTTTACGAATAAAAACCAGACAGTAGAGAGTACTTTTACATATACTACTCGGCCAAGTCGTGTTTTTTGGCGTAGCGGGCAGGAACGATCGATATTGGCGTCCATTTATAATCGTATAGCAGTGGATGCTTCTACATTTGACATAAAGCATGTTAAATTAAATTCAGAAAATCATTACGAAAAAGATATTCAATCACCAATAAATACCGTATTAACACTTACTGCTAATCAAGACCAAGATGGACGATCTCTCATTATGGATGCAGTATATTCCCTACTGGAAGAAGGATGTGTTGCAATAGTACCGGTCGATGCAGATCGAGATCCTTTCAAACATACAATTAATAATGTATATTCAATGAGAGTGGCTCAAATCGTTGAATGGCATCGTAATACAATTGGCATAATGTTATATAATGAACGAAGCGGTCAACGAGAAAGAGTTTTGATACCGAAAACTGCAGCCGCTATAATAGAAAATCCATTTTATTCAATAATGAACGAACCTAATTCAACATTACAAAGATTAAAAAAGAAATTAGCATTATTAGATTTTATAGATGAAAAAACAGCATCTAAAAAATTGGACTTGATAATCCAGTTTCCGTATCAGGTACGATCAGATTTTCAAAAAGAGAAAGCTAATCAACGAATCAGTGAATTAGAACATCAACTTGGCGAATCGAATTTAGGAATTGCATATACCGACGGAACTGAGCGTATAACTCAATTGAACAGGCCAGTTGAAAATAGTTTATTATCACAAGTTCAATATTTGCAAGATATGTTATATACAGAACTAGGTATAACTAAGGAGATTCTGAATGGAACTGCATCAGAAGATATTATGAATAATTATTATAAAAGAACCATAGAACCACTATTATCGGCGATAGTTAATGAATTTAAAAGAAAATTTTTAACGAAAACTGCAATAACTCAGGGTCAAACATTTATGTTCTTTTATAATCCATTTAAAATGGTAACATTGACAACGTTAGCTAATATTGTGCCTGTATTAACGACGAATGAAATCATTTCTTCGAATGATGTTCGAAGTTATATATGTCTTCCACCTTCGGATTCACCGGGTGCTGATGACTTGTTGAATAAAAACATTAATCCGACTGGTGATATGGAAGAAAATGATGTAGAAGACCCATCGGGAATGGTGTTTAACGAAATGCTTGATGGAGTAAAAAGTGATATAGAATCTTTATTTGATGGGGGTTTAGCATGAATAACGAATTAAGTCATTCTGATGTTAATGGAATGAAATGGGGTAAAGATTTCGAAGTGCAAAAACGGCTATAGTTGATGGTAGGTGATTATTATGTCTAATACTGAAAATGTTTTAAATAATTCAATATTAAGTACGATAAAAAAAATGCTAGGATTTGAGTCAGAGTATGAAGCTTTCGACGAGGATTTAGTTGTTTTAATTAACGGTTTCATAAGGGAACTTTATCAGCTTGGTGTTGGGGAAGAGCACTTTGCTGTAACTGGAAATGAGCAAACATGGGCAGATTATCTAGGTAGTGCGAATGGAGTATTAGATGATGTAAAAAGTTATATTTATTATAAAGTACGTTTAATTTTTAATCCGCCATCTAATTCATTTGTGGTTAATTCATATAAAGATGCTATAAATGAAACGGCTTGGCGTATTTGCACCACTCAAGATATGAAACGTAATGGCGAGAGTAATGAATAAATTTATATATTTTAATCCAAATCGGGAGGGCAAGCATGTTGGCGACTGTGTCGTGCGAGCATTATGCTGTATATTACAATTAGATTGGGATGAAGCATTTTTACGATTAAATATGCTTGCTTTTGAAATGGCTGATATGCCGTCATCTAATGAAGTTTGGGGTCGTTTTTTAAATCTATATGGATATATACAAGTTCCAGTATTTTCGTATTATACAATTAATGATTTTTGTGAAGATCATCCTCATGGTAAGTATGTTATATGTACAGGAGAACATGCCGTAGCCATAATTGATGGCTATTATTACGACACCATAGATACTGGAAATAAGAATGTTATTTTCTATTATGAGAAAGGAAGTTACGTATGAATTATTATGATCCACAGCAGAATAATCTGTATGACAGAAATTCATTTAATCAAAATATGAATAATGGACCGTGGTTCAATACTCGACCTATAGTCCAGGAACCTCCGATAATAGTTATTCCTGTAACAGGAGAACAAGCAGCGAGATCTTATCCAATAGAAAAAGGCAGAACTGTTTTGCTTATAGACTTTGAAAATCATAGATTTTGGATTAAGTCTATAAAACCAAATGGACTTGAATCTTCATGCGAAGGCCACTCTTTTATAAGTGATAGCGAAGCTAATAGTCGTATGAATCAGCAACAAATGACTCCACAACTGAATGTTACGGAGGAATTTCAAAATAAATTTGTTAGCAGAGAAGAATTTGATGCACTAAAGAAAACTATAGAAGATTTTATGAAATGAGGAGGAAAATGATGTGATTAACAATCAGTTTTATGGCATGCCATATTCAAACACGCCTCCAAAACCTCAACAAGATTTAATAACTAATTTATTTGGTAACATACAGAATTTTCAGATGCAAAAACAAATGATAGAGCAACAAATACAGCAGAGTGGACAATCTCCCGAACAACTTGTCCGTGGTTTGATATCTAATGGACAAATGACCCAGGAACAATTTATGCAGTATAGCCAAATTGCTAATGCTCTTTCATCAATGATGCAATAACTTCAAAATAAAACTGGCCAGTTTTATAATATTATCTAAAAGGAGGACATTTATATGTCTATGGGAACAGGTACAGGTCTTAGTGCAGCGGATGTTGCGGCTGTCGTAGACGGAAGAAGTGGAGGTTACAACGATGGTTTTGGCTTCGGCGGAGGTAATGCATGGTGGATAATCATTCTGCTTCTGTTTGGTTGGGGTAATCGTAACAACGGAAATAGTGGCGGAGCTCAGGATTGGATACCATACATGATGAGCAACAATACCAATGGTGATGTTCAGCGAGGATTCGACCAGGCAGCTCTCACTAGTGGACTCACAAACATTTCTACAGGAATGTGTAATGGATTTGCTGGAGTAAATCAGAATCTTTGTAATGGATTTGCTGGTGTAAACGCTACGGTTAATAGTGCAGCAAGTTCAGCGGAGATATCTAACAATGCTAGGCAGATGGCGAATATGCAGCAGTTGTTTGGTCTCCAGACAGGCATATCCAATCAGCTTAATGGCATCGCTATGAATCAGCAGAATTGTTGTTGTGAAAACAGGGCCGCTATCGCTGATGTAAAATATGCAATTGCTACAGAAAATTGTGCTGATAGAGCTGCTATTTCTGATGGCATTAGGGATCTTATGGCACAGAATACTGCTAATACACAGGCAATCGTTAACTCTACCAATGCTGGTTTCCAGGGTATAATGGATAAATTATGTCAGCTTGAACTAGATGCCAAGAATGATAAGATCGCAGATCTCCAGAGCCAGCTCAACCGCACAACAATTATAAGCGACCTTAAAGCTAATAATGAAGCGCAGTCTGCATATCTTATTAATCGTATTAATCCTACACCTATACCCGCGTATTATGTACAGAACCCAAATTGCTGTAATAATAATTATTATGGCTCAGGCTGTGGTTGTGGAGCTGCTTAAGGAGGGGATGATATGGCTGAATACGTATCAGTTGGTACGCAGACTGTTAACCCCGGCGAATCGGTAGTATATAATATTGCTGTCGTTCCCTGCACTAGAGGTCTTGTTAGACCAAGACTTGGTAGTGGCAATATTAATTTAAAAGGATGGGTTCCTACCAATTATGGCTGCGGATGTAACTGCAATCGTAATGCCAATTATTTGGTTGAATTCGGAGCGAATATTGCTATTCCTGATGGAGAAACGATAGGACCTATTTCTCTGGCATTTGCTTTGGACGGCGGCACAATTGAAGCATCGTCAATGTCTGCAGCGCCAACTGTGACAGAAGCATTCTCCAATGTTTCTCGTACCAAAAATATACCGGTGTTAAACGGTTGCTGCCAGACTTTGACAGTCAGAAACACATCATCAATTCCAATACTAGTTTCTGATCCGTCAATTGTTATCTCCAGACCCGATTTGGCAATAACTAGGTGAAAGGAGAAAAAATCAAAATGGCAGAAATGAAAGATCGTAACAAGGTCCTCGAAAGTGCAGAAGACATGGTATTAGAGGAAATTCGTAAAGTCGTTCGCAAGGGCGAAGTACACCCTAACGAATGGGATAATCTCAAGAATGCAATATGTATTCTTACGGATATTTGTAAAATTCATCATTATGATAATCAGGATGATATGAGATATCCAGAGAATGAATATTCCGGAAGAGTATATCCGACCACTCATATGTACGGTATAGAGCCTCACGGTAAAATGACAGCTTCTTATGAACGTGGTAGATCTCCGGTAACTGGACGTTATATTAGTCGCGGTGACGGTTATAGCGGTCATTCTATAAACGATAGGATGGTTGACAAACTTGAGCGTATGTATGACGAAGCACAGACACAGCATGAAAAAGATGTTGTTAGCATGTGGATAAATCAGATAAAAAATTCTAATCAGTAATTAAGTTAAGCCGGTGGTTCTATGTTTTAGGGTCATCAGCCTATACTTTTATTAAGGAATGGTATAATGGAACAATTCATGAAACAATTAGAAATCCATTTTTCAGCAAGCTACTGGATATTTTTGGTACCAATATGTTTAATGCTCATAGACTTTGCAACAGGTATTATTAATGCATGGGCATCGAAACATTTGAAATCGTTTAAAATGCGTGTAGGATTGTCTAAGAAAGCTGGAGAGTTAGCGATATTAGCAATTGGCGAAGTATTTACTGTCGGCATGTCTATACCGTTATATGTTTTAACATTTTTATCTGCATATATAATTTTCATGGAAGTAGTTAGTATATGTGAAAATCTTAAAAAGATGGGGATAAAAATTCCGAAATTTATAGATAAAGCTCTTGGAAATGTTGAAAAAGAGATAAATAAGGAGTAATAAAATGCTTTCTAATACAGCTGTGCCTATATACTATGGTAAATTTCGTGATAAAGTTTTATCTGGTAATCTTCCAGTAAGCGAAACAATCGAAATGCAAATGAACCGCATCGATGATAGAATAGCAAACCCTGCTATATACTATGATGACGAAAGCGTAGAAGGCATCATTAAATTTTGCGAAAATGAATTAACTTTGACGGATGGCTCCGATGTCAATCTTACCGATTCATTTAAATTATGGTTAGAAGATGTTTTTGGATGGTATTATTTTCAAACAAAAAGTATATTTGTGCCATCTGATAACTATAGCGATGGTCACTATGAACTTCGGCAAGTTAAACGTAGATTAGTTAATAAACAATTTTTAATCGTAGGAAGAGGCGCAGCTAAATCTTTATATGATGAATTTATTCATGCATATGGGTTAATAGTCGATCGAACTACTACCCACCAAATAACTACAGCACCCACTATGAAACAAGCAGACGAAGTTATATCTCCATTTTCAACTGCTATAACTAGATCCAAAGGTCCGGTATTCAAGTTTATGACAGAGGGCTCTATTCAAAACACGACAGGTTCTCGTGCCTTTCGTCCAAAGTTATTTTCATCTAAGAGGGGAATTGAAAATACTTTGACTAATTCGTTATTAGAAATACGTCCTATGAGTATATCTAAATTACAAGGTCTAAGAGTGAAATACTCTACTATTGATGAATGGCTTTCTGGCGATACAAGGGAAGATGTAATTGGCGCTATAGAGCAGGGTGCATCAAAAATAGATGACTATTTAATAATTGCATCTTCTAGTGAAGGAACTGTACGTAATGGTATAGGCGATACAATCAAAATGGAATTAATGTCTATATTACGCGGAGATTATGTTGCCCCACACGTATCTATATGGTGGTATAAACTTGACGATATTTCAGAAGTTAGTGATGCTAGGATGTGGGTAAAAGCAAATCCAAATCTTGGTATAACTGTTTCTTATGAAACATACCAGTCCGACGTAGAAAGAGCAGAAAATGTTCCTTCTGCGAGAAATGATATATTAGCTAAAAGATTTGGTATACCTATGGAAGGATATACGTATTTCTTTACATATTACGAAACATTGCCGCATACACCTAAAGAATTTTGGGGATTGCCATGTTCGGTTGGGATTGATCTGTCGCAAGGTGATGATTTTTGTGCTTTTACATTTTTATTTCCTTTATCAGACGGACAATTTGGTGTAAAGGTTCGTTCATACATTACTGCAAATACTTTAAATAAATTGCCGCAATCAGCTAGAATGAAATATCAAGAGTTCATGGATGAAGGTTCTTTAAATATTCATGAAGGACGAATATTAAACTTGATGGACGTTTATGATGATATATGGGATTATATAACACGATGTAATTATGATGTGCGTTCATGTGGATACGACCCTTATAATGCCAAAGAATTTATTGACCGTTGGACAAAAGAGAATGGTACATTCGGAGTTGAAAAAGTAATTCAGGGAGTGAAAACCGAATCGGTTCCGCTCGGCGAATTAAAAACACTAGCTGAAGATAGGGCATTATTGTTTGACGAAGTTTTGATGCAATTTTGCATGGGAAATAGTATCGTGCTAGAAGACACCAATGGCAACAGAAAGTTATTAAAGAAACGACATTCAGCAAAGATTGATAATGTATCTGCTCTCATGGACGCATTTGTAGCATATAAACGAAATATTGAATACTTTGAATAAGGTGATAAGATGACATATAAATATTGAATACTTTGAATAAGGTGGTAATATGACATATAAATATTGGAAAACTGATGAACTTCAGCATTTCGGTGTTAAAGGCATGAAATGGGGAATTCGAAAAAAAGTAAGTGCTGCTAAAAAATTGCGTGATGCTAAAAAACGTAGGAACGAAATGATCAAAAATCGTAGTCTATTATCGGATGCTCAACTTTCCGCACTAACTAATCGTATTAATAATGAAAATGCTTTAAAAGCAGCGCACAATATAAATGAATATTCCCATACTGGGGACTCTATAAATAAATGGATCTCAACACTCGGGGATAGTGGTAGAAGAATAGTAAGTACGGCATTAGTTTCTACAGGAACTGCAGCATTAGTTTATAGCATGTTTACAAAAGGTAGAACATCAAATAATAAAATTATGAAAGGCCTATATAATGCAATAAATTTTGGAAAGCAATATGGGGTAGGGTTTGGTAAAAAGAAATGAATAATTATACATATTGGAAAAATGATGAACTTCAGCATTCCGGCGTTAAAGGAATGAAATGGGGAATTCGAAAACAAAGAGAGTACATAGCGTCGAAAATAAAGGGACGTGAGGAAATAGCGTATAGAAATCTTAGCCGAAGGACGAAAAGACTTGCTGCTGCCGCTGCGTTAAGTGATCTAGCATCACGTGCTAGTTTAATGGCGTTTAATAAAATACCTAAGTCATCTTCTGGATTTAAAACGGCTGCAGCATTACTTGGCATAACAGGAAAAGTTGCGGGAGGTTACTTGGGCGGAAGAGCTGCGGCATCTGGATTACTTACTATTGGTGCTCACAAGTTATATGCGAATACATTGAGCGGTAAAGAAAGAAAGAAAGAAAATGCCAAAATCGTTAGAAACGCTGCGCTCGCGACAGGGTTAGTTGGAGCTCAATTCGCCGGAAAACGTATCGCAAACTCAGTAAGAAAGGCGTCAGTTAAAGCAACTCCTTATGCATATTCGGCAGGGGCAGCAGCAAGAAACGTAGTTAATAATGTTTCACGAGTTTGGCAAAATGCTACAGCTAGACCATATGGATCGATGAAAATTCAAAAAGCACCAAAAACAGGTTATGATACTATAAAGAGATTGATGGGGTAGTAGCATAATACCGGAATAAAACATAAATAATATCTACTAGACGAGGCGAATCAAAATGACAGAAAAATATGATTTTGGAGGATACGCCACAAAAAGTAATATACTATGCACTGATGGATTGGTTATAGGACCAGATGCTTTTTCGCATAATGACGGAAAAAAAGTACCTCTGTATTATCAACATCAGCATAACGATATAGAAAATGTTCTCGGGCATGTAATTCTAGAGAGTAGACCAGATGGAGTTTATGCATATGGTTCGTTCAATGATACTCCACGGGGGAGAGATGCTCGCGAAATGGTTATGCACGGGGATTTAAACTCGTTATCCATCTATGCAAATAAATTACAGAAAAATAAAAACGTGGTAATCCATGGAGATATTAAAGAGGTTAGCCTGGTTATGGCTGGAGCTAATAAAGGCGCATATATAGATTACCGATCTTTTTCGCATTCGGATAATCCTGAAGAAGATGCATTTACAGAAGGTATAATATATATGGATGAGCCTCTTGATATAAACACAGAAATTAATCATTCGGAAGGAGACAGTGTAATGACTGACGCAGAAATTAATCATTCGGAAGGAGACAGTGTAATGACTGATGCAGAAATTGATCGCATTATCGATTCAATGAATGACGAACAGAGAAATTTGTTGTTCGATATGCTGAATGAAGATGATGAAATGGAACATGCAGAAGCCTCTGAAAAAACGGTTCAGGATGTACTAAAAACATTAAATGAAGAGCAGAAGGAGGCAGTGGCTTTCATTATCGGTACACTTATTGATGCAACGAAAGAGCCCGATGACGAAGTCCAGCAAAGCGAAATAATGGAGGAAGATGATACAATGAAAACAAATGTTTTTGACCAGTACAGTACAAATAATAGCGGCGAAACTCTCGCACATGCTGAGGAAGTAAAGAGCTCTATTCTTGCAGACATCAAGAAATATGGTTCACTTAAAGAATCATATCTTGCACATGAAGAAGAAATTAAGGAAATTGGTGATACTCTCGCCCATGCAGCAGATGTCGTAGTCGGAGATGGACAGGGTACATATGGCATAAACAATATCGACTGGCTTTTCCCAGATGCACGTACCATTACAAATACTCCCGAATTTATCAAGAGACAGGATGCCTGGGTTTCATCTGTAATGAGTGGCACCAATCACACGCCATTCTCTAGAATTAAGTCGATGTATGCCAATATTACAGCAGATGAAGCAAGAGCTAAGGGTTATACTAAAGGACATCTTAAAACCGAGGAAGTATTCGGTCTCCTTAAGAGAGTTACCACTCCGACAACTGTATATAAGAAACAGAAACTTGACAGAGATGACATTATAGACATTGTAGACTTTGATGTAGTTTTGTGGCTGCGTGCTGAGATGCGTATTATGCTTGATGAGGAAATTGCACGTGCAATCCTTATTGGCGATGGCAGATCTGCTAACTCAGATGATAAGATTAACGAACAGAATATCCGCCCAATTTATACAGATGATGTACTGTTCACGATTCATCAAAAGTATAATGTTCCATCAAACGCTACTGACGAAGCAAAAGCCAAAGAATTTATTAAGCAGTGTGTTAAATCTAGAAAAGACTATAGAGGCTCTGGCAATCCGACACTCTATACAACAGTTGATATGCTTACCGATATGCTGCTTATCGAAGATGGTCTCGGTCGCAGACTCTATTCGACTGTAAATGACCTTACGGCAGCTCTTCGTGTAAGTGCGATCGAAGTAGTTCCTCAGTTTGATAATATTTCCAGAACTGATAGCGGCGATACATACTATCTCGACGGTATGATCGTAAATCTCAGAGACTACACAGTTGGCTCCGATAAGGGTGGTGCAGTATCAATGCTTGATGACTTCGACATTGATTATAACCAGCAGAAGTACCTCATTGAAGCAAGATGCAGCGGTGCTCTCACAAGGCCTAAGAGCGCAATTGTTGTTGAGCATAAGGTTGTAACAGCATCTGGTTCTGGAACTTGATAATGAGGTAATTCAAAATGGCAGAAAAATTTTATGGTAAAGTTGGCTATGCAGTTGAAATAGAAACAGGACCTGGTGTTATAGGTGAGGATATTGTCGTTAAAAAATACTATGGCGAAATTACTAGAAATTCTAGGCGTATGGAGTCCTCAGATAAAGGTAATGACAATATTATAATTAACAATGCTATTGATATCATGGCTGACGCTTATGCATATTCGCATTTTTATGCCATTAGATGGGTAGAATGGCAGGGACAAAAATGGAAGGTAAATTATGCTGAAGTTAAACGCCCTGTCATATCTCTCACGCTAGGAGGACTATATAATGAACATGATAGAAGAGCAACGACTTAAATTTCATAATAAATTAATTGCAGTGCTACCGGTAAATTTTAATATTTATTTTAATGCTCCAACTAACATTTCACTTACATATCCTGCTGCGATATATAAACGTGATGGCATGAATCGAAAGAATGCAGACGATAAAGTATATTTAAAACGATGTAAGTACACGTTAAGCATTATCGACGATACCCCAACTCAGTCATATATAGATGATATGCTGGAAGCTTTCGACTACATTTCTTTCGATCGCCAATACGTTTATGATGGATTAAATCATTACATTTTTACAATATTTTTTTAAGAAAGGATATAATAATATGAGTAAAATAGTATGGGACACAGATGTAGATAAACATTATGAAACAGGTACCAGAGATGCAATATTGTTTGTTAAAGATTCTGCAGGTTATAGAAAAGGTGTAGCATGGAATGGTGTAACAGGCATTACTGAAAAACCAGGAGGAGCGGAAGCAAATGCTCTATATGCCGACGATATTAAATATCTGGAACTTAGAAGTGCTGAAACTTTTGGTGGTACAGTAGAGGCATACACATATCCCGATGTATGGGAAGAATGCGATGGATCTAAAAGTATTATACCCGGTATGAAAATAGGTCAGCAGACAAGAAAACCATTTGGTCTTGTTTATACAACTGTTAAAGGTGATGGAGTAGACTTCAACGATGCCGGTGATTTGCTGCATATTATATATAATGCTACTGCCTCTCCTTCTGAAAGAGGATATAAATCGATAAACGAATCGCCTGAAGCAGTTACATTCTCGTGGGAATTCACAACAACTCCGATCGATATGCCGTCTGTAACAGTAAATGAAGAAACTGTAACATTTAAGAAATCGTCCATTATTACAATTGATACGGCAAAATTTAAAGATGCTAATGCAAGTCGTCTTGAACTTCTAAAACAAGTTCTTTATGGTACAGATGGAGAAGGCAATACACCTGGCACAGATTCCACTCTTCCGTCGCCTAAAATAGTATATGATATACTTAGCGGGTCAATTACTACGCTCCAGGCAGCACTCGGTAATTAATAATAAATCAAAATGGTAGTAGGCGGGATTATAGCTCGCCTACTATTATATTTACGAGGTGATATATATGGATACTGAACGTAGCAGAACGGAAAGAATATTAAGAGTAATTCTATCTAAAGACGACGATTTGCCCTCTCCTATGAGTAGGATAGAAGAACTCTTAATCGAACTTAACGATGCGATTAAAGCTGGGGGTTCGGGAAATGTCGATCTAGCAGCAAAAGTTAACGGATTGGAGTCGGAGTTTCAGAATTTGGTAGAGCTAGTTTCTGACTTGGATGATTCCATAACTGCTATCCAAAATCAATACGTAAAGAAAACTGATATTCCAGTACTATCACAAGACGAATATGATAATTTACAAACTAAGGATGCGCTTTTATATTTGATAAAGGAGGATTGACCCTATGATTACATCGAAGGTTAATGATTCCTATATTTCTATAGGAGATGCATATTCGGGAGATCAACATATAGAAACGATATATGATAAAGATGGTAATATTGTATTTTCATCTAGTAAAGCGATTAAAAGTCCCCCACCGATATCATTTTATCAAAAATTTAGATATAGCAATAATTTAATCGAAACTTTAACGACTACTGGCTATATATCAGCGACGGATGCAATGTATTATGCGATAACTAGTAATATTTTTTCACCTGAATTTTCATTGGCTTATGAAGATACTAGCGTTGTTGGTTTTGCATCCACTAAAATATGTAGGTTAAAAACTACTAAATATATAAAAAAACTGTATTTCAGAACTGGCAATGTTTTTATAGATGATTCTGATTATGGTAGAAAAGTAAGAATATTTTATCCATCCGGGACGTTAGTTGACAGCATAACGAATATCTCCCCTAATACAATACTTGAATTTTATATAGCTATTGAATTCGCATCTAATGATCCGTTATATATTAATAAACTTCCCCCGGAGCATATGACTGACATTTTTATGGATATAACACCATACGATATAGAAACATATCCTGAAGATGAATATTTACATCCAAATGATGATAATTTTATCTCATTGGTATTAGGCGAAAATGCCAAATGTGATTATGAAAAAGCCGGGGTGAAGATAGTAGATAAACCCATTAGTAATTATCGTATCTACGGTAACACGGTTGATGGTGAAAGCGTGGGGGACAGAACGGCGAATTTGTTTAATGGTGAATTGCAAAATGGTTATTGGAGCACCCTTGAAACTTTGGCACAAACTTCTTCTGCGGCATTCAGATCATTTAAAATATTTTTACCCGCTGGAACATACACAATTACATTTGCAACAAATGTAAATATAGTGAGACTAATAGCAGATGGAGCAATAACCCAAAACATAGGGAACAATCTTACAGAATATACCTTTACAACACAAACAAATGATGATGTTGGTTTTTCATTCCGAATTACAGGGACAACACAGGTTCCATGGGATAATTCTGATATCATGTTAAATATCGGTTCTGTCGCTATTCCCTACGAACCCTACGGCTATCGTGTGCCTGTGACAATTGAGGGAAAGAATCTGCTTCAGAATACAGTAAAAAGTCAAACCAAAAACGGTGTAACTTTTACGGTTAATAATGACGGTAGTATAACTTGTAATGGGACGGCAAGCAATAATACTTTTTTAAAGATTGGTGACCTTTCGCTGACGTCTCAAAGTTATATATTAACTGGTTGTCCGTCTGATGGAGGAAATGATAGTTATGCGCTACGCTGCTACAAGAATGGGAACATTAAAGGCGCAGATGTTGGAAATGGGTTTAATATAAATGAATCCATTGATGGATATATCGAAATCCGTATTGCTTCAGGCTATACCTGTGACAACCTCACATTCTACCCCATGATCTGCAAAGCCGATATCAAAGACGATACATACGAACCATACCATGAACCAACAACCACTAACCTCTACCTCCCCGAACAAATCAAAAAGTTAGGAAACGAAGTGGAATACATGGACTTTAAGGAACAAAAACAATACTTTGTTGACGGTACTACTGCAGATGTTACTCTCCCTGCACTTCCGATAATCGCAGGAACAAATATTCTGTCAATCGGAACAGAGGTTCAACCTTCGAATGTATATTTGAAGGGAAAAATTAAGGAGGTGAGCATATGACGATAGAAGATGTTTGCAAAGCATTTAATATATCCGATATTGGAGACTTTAGTGATGGCTATCATACATTCAATGAACTATATTATCAGCGTATGATGTTGTTTGCAGTAATAGTAAAGCAGAATATACAGAATGCATGGAAGTCACATCGTCATGAAGATGGCACACTGTGTTTCGGCGGAGGATGGTTTATTGTCGGTATAGATACTCCGGAGGGAAGTTATACATATCATTATCAGGATAAGTATTATGATCTGTTTTGTTGCCAGGAGTTAGAAAGAGGGAAGCACTGGGATGGACATACGGATAAAGATGTCACAAGATTGCTTTCGCTATAGTAAGAAAGGATGATTTACATGTCTAAAAAGATTTATTTATCACCATCTAATCAGAGTGGTAATAAGTATGCGTATGGTAATACTAATGAAATGGAGCAGTGTAACCGCATAGCAGATGCCGCTAAAGAAGCACTAGAACGTTGCGGTTTTACAGTAAAGAAAGCTCCTAAAGGTCAGGACATGAATAAGTCTATTTCAGAATCTAATTCATGGGGCGCTGATCTTCACATGCCTATACACACAAATGCTGGTGGTGGTAATGGCACCATGTGTATGGTATATAAAAAAGCATCTGAAAATCTTAAATTTGCTAACCCTATTTATGCGGCAGTTCAAGCCATTACACCTGGGAAAAATAACTATGGTATTAGAGAGTATCCGGACCTTTCCGAACTCTGTAATACAAATGCCATAGCCGTATATACAGAAGTCGACTTCCATGACAATAAAGACATCGCCAAGTGGCTAATTGAAAACGTCAAAATGGTAGGAGAAGCATTTGCTAAAGGCGTTTGTCAGGCTTATGGGGTAACTTATAAAGCTCCTGGTTCGACTACATCCAGTCAAACTTCAGCGACCGTTACTTCGGATAGAGATAAATTTCTCAATCAAGCTCGTACATATATTGGTAAAAATGGCGCGTATGTGTGTAAAACAAAACTTGGAATGAGTTATATTTTGGATTGGTGCTGTTATGCGGTATCTGCTATCATGAAAGATTGCGGATTTATACCTAAATATCAGCCAGCAATATACGGCGTAGCTCCATATCCGGCTAGATATGGAGACGGTAAAACCGGAACCTGGTTTAAAAAAGGTGATAAGACACCGCAGCCTGGTGATCTTATTTTCTTTAAATATGATGGGTGCCCAACTGTTGACAAATATTCATGCAGTCATATCGGAATTGTCGAAGCCGTTGACGGCAATAAGATCACAACACTTGAAGGAAACGTTGAAGCAACGGGTTCTAACTGGGCTGAGACATCTACATTTAAGCGTAAAACCCATTACACAACAGAAACTTCTATGCATAGTTTCTTTAGGCCCAATTGGAATAATGTTGCAAATTCGACAACCAAAACGACCGAGTCAAATACTATTTATAGAGTACAGGTTGGAGCATATTCTAAAAAATCTAATGCTAATACCATGCTTACGAAACTTAAAAAAGCTGGCTTCGACGGTATAATAGTAGAAGCTAAAAAATAAATTACTATATATAAAAAAAAGAAAGGGGCAATTTTTATGCTGAAAAAAACTATATCATATGAAACTTTTGATGGGGAAACTGTAACGGAAGATTTTTATTTTAATTTAACAAAAGCAGAACTGTCAGATAAACAATTTTCCGTAAGCGGAGGTCTATCTAATCTTATGGAACAAATTGTAAAAACTAGCGATACAACAAAAATGTATAATCTTTTTAAGGAATTAATTTTGTCTGCATATGGTGTGAAAACTGCTGACGGTCGAGGATTTAAAAAGTCTAAAGAAATAAGTGACGATTTTTCGCACTCCGAGCCGTATTCAATCATATTTATGGAGCTTATGAGTAGCGTTGATGCTGCGGTAGCTTTTGTAACCGGAATTTTACCAAAAGATATGCAGACTAACGCAAGAAATGATATAATGAAAGAACTTAAAAAGTTGGAAGCTGACACAGATGCTGGTGACAGTGATGCTAACACTACATCTTGAACCTGAAGAATATTGGGATGAGATTAAGTCAGAGTTTATACTGTTGAAAGAAAAGGACTTCCATTTTAATCATTGTTTAAAAGCAATATCAAAATGGGAGTCTATTACTCATAAAGTTTTTTTGTCACGATATGAAAAACGTACTATCGAAGATTTGAAATTGTACATAAAGTGCATGTGTGAAGAGAATATAAGCGACAATGAGCTATATGCAATTATTTATAAATACGGCGACGAAATTAAATCATATCTTGATACAAAACAAACTGCAACAAGTGTTCGTTTACCAAATAATAACAGGGGAAATTCTGATGTATTAACCTCAGAAGTTATCTATTATTATATGGCTGCTGCCATGATACCTTATGAATGTGATACGTGGCACATAAGTAGACTACTTGCTTTATTAGAAGTCGCAGCTGCGAAAAGTCAACCCGAAAAGCAAATGTCTCGAAAAGCTATATATGAGCAAAATGCCTTATTGAACAAGGCCAGAAGAGCTGGACGACACGGTTAAAAATATAAAGTGGTGATAAAATGTTATCTTTAAAAGTTACTGGTTCTTTTAATAAAACACTAACTTTTTTAAACAAATGTACTAGTGGAGAATGTATATCATCATCTTTAATTAAATATGCAGATGCCGGTCTTGAGGCACTGCGAGCAAATACTCCAAAATCAACAGGTTATACTGCAGAAAGTTGGAGTTACGAAATTATAAATAAAAATGGTAAATATATAATTCAATATAATAATTCAAACGTATCAAAAGGACACAATGTTGCCATATTATTACAATACGGCCATGCTACAAAAAATGGTGGATATGTGCAGGGCATCGACTATATAAATCCATCACTAAAACCTATATTTAATAATATTGCAGATAATGCATGGAAGGAGTTGACTAGCCGTTGAGTACTGTTGTTGAGAATAGAGTCGTTAGCATGCAATTCAATAATGCCGACTTTGAAAAAAAATCTAAGGATACTATACGTTCATTGAAAGATTTGGAATCTAATCTAAAGATGGACGGGGCTACGAGCGGGTTAGACAAAATAAAAACAGCATTATCTGGTTTTAGTATATCTCCTTTAGTTAAGGGTGCTTCTGAAGCAGGATCTGGTTTTACAAATATGTCAATAGCCGGTGTTACTGCTATACAAGAAATAACTCGTAAAGTTGTAGATTTAGGATTATCTATTACTCAAAATTTGGGAAATAAGTTATTTGGACCAATGATGGCTGGTTTTGGAGAATACCAAACGCAAATGGGTGCAGTTCAAACAGTTCTAACTAACACTGCAGATAAAGGAACTACATTAAAAGATGTAAACAAGGCATTTTCTGAGTTAAATACGTATGCAGATAAAACTATATACAATTTCGCAGAGATGACGAGAAATATAGGCACATTTACTGCCGCAGGTGTAGATCTCGATAAAGCTACAACTTCGATAAAAGGTATTGCTAACTTGGCTGCAGGTTCGGGCTCATCATCTCAACAAGCTAGTGTTGCCATGTATCAGCTATCACAGGCAATAGCATCAGGAACAGTAAAGCTGCAGGACTGGAACTCAGTAGTTAACGCTGGTATGGGTGGACAGTTATTTCAAAAAGAACTGCAAAAGACTGCAGAATCATATGGCGTTAACGTAAATGAATTAATTAAAAAAAATGGTTCATTTAGAGATTCTTTACAAGAGGGCTGGATCACAGCTGATATTTTAACGGAAACTTTATCTCGTTTTGCAGACGAGAGTACCGATATTGGTAAGCGTTTAACTGCAGCTGCAACTGAGGTAAAAACAGTTGGCGAGTTATTCGATTCTATGGGCGAATCGTTAGGAAGTGGATGGGCTAATTTATGGCAAATAATCATTGGCGATTATGATGAAGCTAAACTCGTATTGACTGATATATTTAATACTTTTGACAAAATTGTTGGCGGTATGTTTAAAGGTGCTATTTCAACAGCCGAAAGTTGGAAAGAGCTTGGTGGCCGTGCGAAACTTATAGATACCGCAAGACTAGCATTTCAAAAATTGTCTGCGATTGCTTCTACTGTTAAAAAAACATTGGAAAAAATAATCCCACCAGTCACTGGTCAAACTATATTCGACTTAACTAATAAATTGTATAATTTTATAGATGGCATATCGACAGGTCGAGTTATTATGATACGGTTTTCAAATATTTTAAAAGGAATAACTTCTATATTTCTTATATTCAAACAAGCAGTAACCGGCATTAAAAGTGTATTTGAACCTTTAAAACCGCTTATCACTAATGTCATTATGAAATTGAGCGAAATTGGATATTATTTGAATGCTGTTCGAGAGTCCAACATAATTCTTATAGCAGCCAATGCCATTTGGGCTAAACTTGGCGGTATTATGACTAATATAGTAAAAGCATTTGAAGAAGTTTTCCCCTTAGTTTTACATACTACAAATGCTACGGATACACTGAAAAATATAGTTATACAACTTTTGACGTTTGTTTCTGGAATACTCAATGTGGTTAAAGATCCGCTAGTAGTTATCGCAAAAGGTTTATTTTCGATATATCATATATTATTTAACATCATATCCAGTTTTGTTCGTGCTATGTCTCAGGCAACATTTTTAGCTACTATAATAAAATGGCTAGGTGCAATAGCCTCTAAAATAGCGTCAGTTTTTATAAATATTGATGAAACTACTAGTAAAAGCGATACATTTTTTAAGATATTTAGTAAAATAGTAGAGTTTTTAAATGGTGCGGTAGCACTTATGGACTCTATTTTCAACGGAGCAGTTTCAAGTATAAATAGTTTCTTTGAGGCATTTAAGAAGTCGACTGGGATTGATATACCGGGTATTTTTTCTAATATAGTGAACGGTATAGGAAGCGCTTTTAATTCATTGTTAAGTTTTGATATTAATGGTGTTTTTGCGTCTATGCAAAACGCCATATCGTCTTTTACGTCTTCTGTAAATGGTGTTATTAACAAGTTTTTTCCAAGTAAAAAAGTAGAGCAAGAATCAAAAGCTATAAATAAAAGCGCGACCGAAACTAAGCAGTCAATGAATATATTTGACACAGCGTTCGGTTTGTTAAGTGCTGCTTTCGAAAAAGTTAAAGAGATATTTTCTAAATTAAGAACGGTATTTAGTAATTTTAATTTAGCGGATGCGGCTAAAAAAAGTGTTTTTATATTTTTAGATGCTTTTCTAATCAAAATTACTTTTTTTAGAAAATCTATAGGTAAAACAATAGGCGAAATTTTTAAGTCTAATCCATTCAAAAAAGCTGATGGCATAATGAACGAGCTTAAAAACATATTCGGCGAATTGAAAAAAATAGGCTCTAATATAGCTGACGTTTTTGAACAATTCGGTAAAGTCTTAGAAGCTTATCAAATGAAATTGAATGCACAAGCTCTAAAAGAGATATCTATTGCCATAGCTATTTTAGCAGTATCTTTATTATTGATATCGGTAATAGATAATGAAAAAATATTATCGGCTTCATCAGCCATTGCCGCTTTATTTGCTGAGCTAGTTAGCACAATGGCTGTCATGCAGAAAACAACGGGAAAAGCTGAAAAATTAAACCTTGGGGCAGTTGGTACAGCAATGATAAAAGTTGCGGCCGCGGTTCTAATTATGGCTATCGCATTAAGAGTATTGTCGTCCGTAGATGCCGAGAAGTTAACCAATGGCACATTAGCCATCGAGGCATTACTCGGTGGTTTAACTATAGCTGCAAACAATTTCAATAAAATGGAAGGTGGAATAAAAAACGCAACTAAAGGACTTATATCCCTTGGTGTCACTGTATTACTTTTAGCGGCGGCAATGAAGCTCATTGCATCCATACCACAGGATGCTTTGCTGAGCTCTTTGGGCGTAGTCGAAGCTTTATTGGGTAGTCTAGTTCTGGCTTCCAAAATACTGGACAGCTCTTCCGGCGGCGTAAAGCAAGCAACGAAAGGCCTAATGAAAATGGCTATTTCAGTTATATTATTATCGGTGGCTATGAAAACTGTAGCGTCCATAGAACCAGATGCGCTGGAACGATCGGTCGGCGTTGTTATTACTTTACTAGCAGCATTAACAATGGCCTCCAAATTGCTAGCTAGTGATACTAAACGTTTTTCAAGTGCATCCAAGATCATATTGATGTTTGGCATTTCTGTACTTTTGATTAGCTCGGCGTTAAAATCACTTTCAACATTGCCTGTCGAAGGTTTATTTGCAGCAGCTGCGGCATTATCGACAATCATGCTAGTCATTAGTGTTGCAATAAATAATTTGACAAAGAATAGCACAAATATTAACGCTGCTATAAACACGGGTTTCATCCTTGCATCCGTAATGGGATCATTGAAGGAAGCGGCGGAGGCCATAGAAATACTAGCCAATTTACCTGTATCTTCTATGGGTGTTGCCGTGGCAGCATTGGTCATTTTGATAGGAGTTATATTATCAGCTCTAAAAAACGTTCAAAATAATATATCTCTAGGCACACCTTTAGCAATTGCCGCTATGGGTATTTCAATACGTTTAATGGCAGATGCATTGGCTGTTGTTGCTGACTTACCAACTGCTAACGTTGCTGTAGCCGCATTAGCTTTGGCTGGTCTAATTGGTGTTCTAGGCTTATTTAGTAAAATGGTGAAGCCCAAAGATATGTTAGCGCTTGCACCAGCGATGCTGCTCTTTAGCTTAGCTCTGATTCAAATGGGACTCGCCATGGCCATCATATCTGCGATAGGAATAAAAGGGGCTGCGCTAGCTGTTGGCGCTATAGCCGCTGTTCTGTTGACCATTGCACTAGGCATGCGACTAATTAAACCAGTTATAAGCGTTATGTATAAATTTGCCGGGGCATTAGCATTAATAGGTGCTAGTATGCTCATAGTGTCAGCAGCCATATTAGTATTTGCTGTGGCATTCGCTATTATAATAGGCGCTATCAACATGATCGGTCCAGACTTTTTTGTCAAAGCGCAAGAAGGAATATTAGCGTTTTTAACAGTAATACATCAGGTATTTGGACAATTCCTATTAGATTTAATCGCTTCATTACCGACAGTGTTGGATTTGTTATGGACTGTTGTGGGCAACTATCTTATGGATACGCTTGAAAATATAATGCAATTACTAATTAAGTTTTTAACTTTGGCCGTTAAATATGCCCCAACAATTGTCAAATTGATTTTAGACCTTCTAATAGCCATATTTGATGTACTCATCAAAGATGAAAAAACTAAAACCTTAATCGAAGATATAACTGTATTTCTAATGCAAACGCTCGAAGGCCTATTAGAAGGACTCACTAAAGAAATACCAACACTCGTTCATGATTTATTCGAATTTATAGCTACATTTCTTGAGAGTTTACATAAAGAATTATCTACAAATGGACAACGAATCGCTAAAGCTATCGCTGATATCATAGGTGATTTGATCGATATGGCGATAACTGCTATCGAGGAGTTATTTAGCCGACTTGCACAAACTGGTTATCGAATAGGTTGGAAACTAGGCGAAGGCTTAAAAAGTGCTGGAAAGTGGCTTAAAGAAAAAATTGTAGAGCCGATTAAAAACGGTTATGAAGCTATAAAGAAAAAATTCTCCGATTTTCTACAAGCTGGTAAAAACATAATTAATAATATCGTTAATGGCATTAAAAAAGTCGGCGGGAATATTATCACAAAGGTTAAAGAATATATCAATAATGCTATAAATTGGATCAAAGGGCTACCAGAACAGTTAAAACAATCTGGTATAAATTTCATTCAAGGTTTTATAGATGGTATTACAAGCATTGGTGATTCGGTTAAAAAGAAAATTGAAGAGATAGGTGGTAACATCGTCGATTGGTTCAACCATGTTATAGGAAATGCATCGCCTTCTAAAAAAGCTAAAAAATCTGCTAAATTTTATTTCCAGGGTTTTATTAATGGTACTTCCGAAATGATGTCGAAAGTAACAAAATCCGTAGGTAATGTTGGTACGGCTATAAATAAAGCATTGGACGATGTTCAAGATCAGAATTCTATAATTACTGAAATTACCCCAGTCATAAATATGGATAAATTACAAATGGACAAATTCTATTTGAGCGACATGTTTAGCAATCTTGAAGCAATGTTTTCTGGCTTGTCATTTGACGTACCAGATATTAGTTTTGAAACAGAAGCAACACGTATTTTAAATGTAAATAATACCGATGTGATAAAAGCAATACAAGCCATAAATAATAAAGTCGATATTCTTTCTGAATATTTATCTTCTACTAATATTTATTTAGATAAATCGACTTTGGTCGGAAAATTGGCCACACCCTTAGATAAAGAGTTGGGTACTATGGCTGGACAGAGAAGGAGGAGAAAACTCTAATGTATCATTCAATAAATATAATTACTAATAAGCGAAATTATATTGGTGCAAATGGTTTAGGAACGGTAAAGCCTATAAACACATGGGATGATTGGCATTTGGTTCCTTCCTCTCGTCCGACAATATCTAATCCCAAGCTTATTACAAAATATATTGATATTCCTGGGGCATCTGGTTCTGTTGATTTGACAGATGCCCTTACGGGATTTCCTACATATTCCGATAGGGAAGGCGAGATTGAATTTTATGTTATGAATGATTACGGAATATGGACGCAACGACGTAATGAAATTAATAACATATTGCATGGACAAAAAGTTAGTTTATATTTGGACGATGAGTTGGATTATTATTATGTGGGGAGAATTGAAGTGGATGACTGGAAATCCCAAAAAGATTTTTCGACAATAACTTTAAAATATAGACTCGAACCATATAAATATTCCATTCATGACGTTGGAGAACCGTGGATCTGGGACCCTTTTAATTTCGAAAACGGAATAATAAATGACATATATCAGGAAATGACTGGAGATACAGATACTTCTAAATATAAAGAATATATTTTCCGTGGTGAAAATCTGCCGATGCAACCAACATATGGTATTTTTAATGTTTCAGATCTACAGGATAACGATACTATAAATGTGAAATTTATCAATAATGAGCTAAATATATCGACTGAAACAACTTTATCAAATGGGTCTAATATCATGTATGATTTTATATTTTCAAATCTATCAGGACAAAATAATGTAATCATGCGCGTAAAAGGTAACGGTAAAATAAATATTTCTATGCATTTTAGGAGTTTATAACAATGATATATAAAATATATTGTGATGGTAATCTAATACATTATCCTCCAGCACTTACTGATACATTAATTTTAAATGATGTAAAACTTGAACTTGGTGATAGTGACAGCGGATCCTTATCGTTTACTATATACCCAAATCAT